>LXNJ01001550.1_pt1 | contig 13450 bp, 9 predicted proteins | sample 809081 | NCBI WGS metagenome assembly LXNJ01 (sample SAMN04870510, study PRJNA318959) | sponge metagenome | biome: sponge; feature: marine sponge reef; material: water | host: Petrosia ficiformis | place: Greece: Milos, Mediterranean Sea | collected 2013-05-29 | depth 5-7 m
GGGCGGCGTCCCCCGCCACATGCCGGCCGGCACCGAGATGCCGGTCTACGACGCGGCCATGGCCTACCAGGCCGAGGGCGTGCCGCTGGTGGTGATCGCGGGCAAGGAGTACGGCACCGGCTCCTCGCGCGACTGGGCGGCCAAGGGCACGCGGCTCCTCGGCGTGCGCGCGGTGATCGCCGAGAGCTTCGAGCGCATCCACCGCTCCAACCTGGTGGGGATGGGCGTGCTGCCGCTGGAGTTCACCGAGGGCGCGACGCGGAAGAGCTTAGGCGTGGACGGCAGCGAGGAGATCGACCTCGAGGGCATCGGCGCCGGACTCGAACCCCGCATGACCGTGACCTGCCGCATCCGCCGCGCCGACGGCTCCTCCCTCGAAATTCCGCTGCGCTGCCGCATCGACACCGCCGACGAGGCCGACTACTACCGCCACGGCGGCATCCTGCACTACGTGCTCAGGGGCCTCGCGCAGGCCGCCTGACCCCCTCCCCACCCCGCCCTCCGGAGTGCGCGGCCCGGTCGCCGGGCCGGGGCGATTCGTGCTAAGAGCGGAGGGCTTGGGCGGCGGCGTATCGGCCGGCGCCGCCGGGAGGGGAGGCGATGAGCGAGATCCTGCGCACGCTCGAGGAACGCCGTGCCCGCGCGCGGGCAGGCGGCGGCGAGGCGCGGATCGAGCGCCAGCACGCCAAGGGCAAGCTCACCGCCCGCGAGCGCCTGGAGCTGCTGCTCGACGACGGCTCCTTCGAGGAATACGACATGTTCGTCGAGCACCGCTCGACCGACTTCGGCATGGCCGAGCAGCGCGTGCCGGGCGACGGCGTCGTCACCGGGCGCGGCACCGTCAACGGGCGGCTGGTCTTCGTCTTCAGCCAGGACTTCACCGTCTTCGGCGGCTCGCTGAGCGAGGCGCATGCCGAGAAGATCTGCAAGATCATGGACCACGCCATGCGCGTGGGCGCGCCGGTGATCGGCCTCAACGATTCCGGCGGCGCCCGCATCCACGAGGGCGTGGCCTCGCTCGCCGGCTATGCCGAGGTGTTCCAGCGCAACGTGCTGGCCTCCGGCGTGGTGCCGCAGGTCTCGGTGGTCATGGGCCCCTGTGCCGGCGGCGCGGTCTACTCGCCGGCCATGACCGACGCGATCTTCATGGTGGCGGACAGCGCCTACATGTTCGTGACCGGGCCCGACGTGGTGAAGACCGTCACCCACGAGGCGGTGACGCACGAGGAGCTGGGCGGCGCCGCCACCCACACCGGCCGCTCCGGCGTCGCCGACCGCGCCTTCGAGAACGACGTGGACGCGCTGGCCGAGACCCGGCGCTTCATCGACTTCCTGCCCGCGAACAACCGCGAGCGGCCGCCCGCCTGGCCCGCCAGCGACCCGGTGAGCCGGGTCGAGCCCTCCCTCGACAGGCTGGTGCCGGCCAACCCCAACCAGCCCTACGACATGCGGGAGCTGATCGCCAAGGTCGTCGACGAGGGGGACTTCTTCGAGCTCAAGCCGGCCTTTGCGCAGAACATCATCACCGGCTTCGGCCGCATGGCAGGCTCCACCATCGGCATCGTCGCCAACCAGCCGACGGTGCTCGCCGGCTGTCTCGACATCGCGTCCTCGCGCAAGGCGGGGCGCTTCGTCCGCTTCTGCGACTGCTTCAATATCCCGCTGCTCACCTTCGTCGACGTGCCCGGCTTCCTGCCCGGCACCGACCAGGAGTACGGCGGCATCATCACCCACGGCTCCAAGCTGCTCTTCGCCTACGCCGAGGCGACGGTGCCCAAGGTCACCGTGATCACGCGCAAGGCCTATGGCGGCGCCTACGACGTGATGGCGTCCAAGCACCTGCGCGGCGACCTCAACTACGCCTGGCCCACCGCCGAGATCGCGGTGATGGGGCCGAAGGGCGCCGTCGAGATCGTCTTCCGCGGCTCGCTCGACGACCCGGCGGCGGTGGAGGCCAGGACCGAGGAGTACCGCCGCACCTTCGCCAACCCCTTCGTCGCCGCGAGCCGGGGCTTCATCGACGACGTGATCCGCCCGCAGGACACCCGCGCCCGCGTGGCCCGCGCCTTCGAGACCCTGCGCACCAAGCGCCTCGAGAACCCGTGGAAGAAGCACGGGAACATCCCGCTCTAGGACGGGGGGCGGCGGTGTTCTCGAAGATCCTGATCGCCAACCGGGGAGAGATCGCCTGCCGCGTGATCCGCAGCGCGCGGCGCATGGGCATCGGCACGGTCGCGGTCTATTCCGAGGCGGACGAGGGCGCGCTGCACGTGCGCATGGCGGACGAGGCCCTCTGCATCGGCCCGGCCGTCGCAGCCGAGAGCTACCTCAAGGTCGACGCCCTGCTCGGCGCCATCGCCGAGAGCGGTGCCGAGGCGGTGCACCCCGGCTACGGCTTCCTCTCCGAGAGCGCGCCCTTCGCCGAGGCGCTGGCGCAGGCCGGCATCGCCTTCATCGGCCCGCCGGCGCAGGCGATCGCGGCGATGGGGGACAAGCTCGCCGCCCGCAGGATCGCGGCCGAGGCCGGCGTCGCCACCATTCCCGGCAGCGAGGACGCGGTCGCCGACATCGGCGAGACCATCGAGGCGGCGCGCGGCATCGGCTATCCGGTCATGCTCAAGGCCGCGGCCGGCGGCGGCGGCAAGGGCATGCGGCTCGCGTGGGACGAGGACGGCCTGCGCGAGGGCATGACCTCGGCGGTCAACGAGGCGACGGCGGCCTTCGGCGACGGGCGCGTCTTCGTCGAGCGCTTCATCGAGGACCCGCGCCACGTCGAGATGCAGGTGCTCGCCGACGGCGCCGGCAGGGTGGTCCATCTCGGCGAGCGGGAGTGCTCGATCCAGCGCCGCCACCAGAAGGTGATCGAGGAGGCGCCGAGCCCGCTGCTCGACGACGCGACCCGGGCGGCGATGGGGGCGCAGGCCTGCGCGCTGGCCGCGGCCTGCGGCTATCGCTCGGCCGGCACGGTCGAGTTCGTCGCCGACCAGAGCCGCAACTTCTACTTCCTCGAGATGAACACGCGGCTCCAGGTCGAGCATCCGGTCACCGAGCTCACCACCGGCATCGACCTGGTCGAGCAGCAGATCAGGATCGCCGCGGGCGAGCCGCTCGGCTTCGGCCAGGAGGACGTGGTGCGGCGCGGCTGGGCGATGGAATGCCGCATCTACGCCGAGGACCCGGCACGGGGCTTCGTCCCCTCCATCGGGCGCCTCTCGCGCTATCGCGAGCCGCCGACGAGCGAGTCGTGCCGCGTCGATGCCGGGGTCGACGAGGGCTCCGAGATCTCGATGTTCTACGACCCCATGATCGCGAAGCTCGTCACCCACGGGCCGGACCGGGCGGCCGCCGTCGCCGCCATGCAGGATGCGCTCGACCGCTACGAGATCGCCGGCGTCGCCCACAACGCGGGCTTCCTCAACGCGGTGCTGGGGCGGGCGCGCTTCGCCGAGGGCAGGCTCAGCACCGCCTTCATCGAGGAGGAGTTCGGCGCGGGCTTCGACCCCTCGGCGCTCGGCGACGAGGCCCGCGCGGTGCTGGTGCCGGTCGCGGCCCTGGTGCACGCGAGGCTCGCCGCCCGCGCCGGCCGCATCTCCGGCCAGGTGGACGGCGTGGCCCCGGTGCGGCACACCGGCGACTGGGTGGTCGACCTCGGCCGGAGCCGGCACGACGTGCGCATCGGCGAAGGCGCGGACGGGCTCGTCGTCGAGCACGAGGGCCGCACCGTGCCGGTGGCGAGCGCGTGGCAGCCGCACGAGAGCCTCTTCGCCGGCACCGTGGCCGGCGCGCCCGTCGCGGTGCAGGTGGCGCGCGAGGGCACGGCGCTCCGGCTGCGCTGGCGCGGCGCCGAGGTGCGCGCCCGGGTGCGGACCCCGCGGGCTGCGGAACTCGCCGCCCAGATGCCGGCGAAGGCGGCGCTCGACCTGTCGCGCTTCCTGCTCTCGCCCATGCCGGGGCTGGTGGTGGCGCTGCCGGCAGCCGAGGGCGACGAGGTGCGGGCCGGCCAGCCCCTCGCCGTCGTCGACGCCATGAAGATGGAGAACGTGCTGCGCGCCGAGCGGGACGGGCGCGTCGTCGCGGTCCACGCCAAGGTCGGCGACAGCCTCGCCGCCGACCAGGTCATCATGGAGTTCGCCGCCGAGGCGTGAGGGGGAATCGGGCCTGCGGGCCGGTTTTCTTATCCCTCAGGCGCCGGGCGCTCGCTCCGCTCACTTGGCTGCGCGCCCTTCGGCGCGCGGCGCGGTCGCGCCGTCCGGGCCGCTGCGCGTCCCGGCTCATCTTGTCTTCTACATTTCGCGGTTGCCGGCACCCTCCGCTTGACAGGCACGCGGGTAGCGCCGCATGATCCGGCCGCTTTCGGCCGGGGACCGGCCGTCGGGGCCGTAGCTCAGTCGGGAGAGCGTCGCGTTCGCAATGCGAAGGTCAGGGGTTCGACTCCCCTCGGCTCCACCACCCCCCTCTTTCAGGCATTCCCGGGTTGTCCCAGGACGACCCTGAAATCGACGGAGTCTTCCCACGCGGGGTGTTGAGCGTTCCCTTCAGCCCCGGCCGCCAGGCCGCGGCGGACGGGTCAGTCGTCGGCAGGCTCGCTCTGAAGCTGGACGTAGTTCTCGAGGCCCATCCGCTTGATCAGCTCGAACTGGGTCTCCAGCCAGTCGACGTGCTCCTCCTCGCTGTCGAGGATCTGGCGCAGGAGGTGCCGCGTCACGTAGTCGCTCACCTCCTCGCAGAGGGCGATGCCCTCCCTGAGCGTGGGGATGGCCATGTTCTCCAGGGCGAGGTCGCAGTCGAGGATCTCCTTCACGTCCTCGCCGATCATCAGCTTGCCGAGGTCCTGCAGGTTGGGCAGGCCTTCAAGAAAGAGGATACGCTCGATCAGCTCGTCCGCGTGCTTCATCTCGTCGACGGACTCGTCGTACTCGTACTTGGCGAGCCGCGTGACGCCCCAGTTCCCGAGCATGCGCGCGTGCAGGAAGTACTGGTTGATCGCGGTCAGCTCGTTCTTGAGCACCGCGTTGAGGCACTCGACAACCCTGGGATCGCCCTTCATGGAATCCTCCACTCGCTACGGCGCACCCGCCGCCGACGGCTGCAGGCGGTGCGCAAACCAGCCGTCTCCGATTGTTCCACCACCCATCCTCGACTGAATACATAATGGAAAGAATGCCCGATTGCAAGAAAAAAGAGTGCTCTTCGCAGGAAAGTCCCAAATATTTGTCATGAGATCAAGAGTCCCCCTTGCGATTCATTTCCATTTTTCTTGTAAATGGGAATGAGTTACATTTACATATTTGGAAACGACAACAACTCAAGCAGTCGTCATGTCTCTGGCGAAGTCAGGCCGGCCGCGTCGCCCGCACTGTCCTGCCGCCGCCGCGGCGTGCGCCTGCGATGGCTCTGCCGGGGCGCGGCGCACGGCTGCCCGGCCCGAGACCCCGGCAAGCGCGCGGGCCCGGCGCCGGTTGACAGGCGCGCCGCGTCGATTCAGGATCGTATCGTTTGATATCAAACGAGTGTGCCCGATGGCGACGAGAACCGGCGCAGACTATGTCGACGGCCTGCGCGGCGACGGCCGCGAGGTCTGGATCGGCGGCGAGCGCGTGCACGACGTCACCGCGCACCCGGCCTTCCGCGGCTCGCTCCGGGGCATGGCCGGCTTCTTCGACTGGCAGCACCGCCACGCCGCCGAGTGCATCGTCGCCGACCCGGTCTCGAAGCGGCCGACCGGCATCAGCCATGTGATCCCCCGCAGCGCCGGCGACCTGGAGCGCCGCCACCGCGGCCTCGAACGGCTGGCGCGCTACAGCGCCGGCATGCTGGGCCGCACGCCCGACTACGTGAACCTCACCTTCGCAGGCTTCGCCGGCCAGCCGAGCGTCTGGTCCGCCAGGGGCAACGAGGAGGGGGCGGAGAACCTCGCCGCCTTCCAGCGCGAGGTCGCCGAGAAGGACCTCGCGCTGACCCACACCATCATCCACCCCGCCGTGGACGGGCGCATCGCCCCCTACGAGGGCATCAACGGCGAGGTGGCGCTGAGGAAGGTGGGCGAGAGCGGCGCAGGGATCGTGGTGCGCGGCGCCCGCATCCTCGCCACCCTCGGGCCCTTCGCCGACGAGCTCGCGGTCTATCCCGGCCAGCCGATCCCGAAGGACGCCCGCGACGTCGCCCTCGTCTTCTCCATCCCGCTCTCCACGCCCGGCCTCAAGATCGTCTGCCGCGACCACTACGGCCTCGACGCCGGGGCCTTCGACAAACCCTTCTCGTCGCGCTTCGACGAGCAGGACGCCTTCGTCGTCTTCGACGACGTGGAGATACCCCGGCACCGCGTCTTCCTGGACGGCGACCCGGCGACCTACAACGCGGTCATGGCGCGGGGCTGGACCGGCAACGTCATGCAGCAGACCTGCATCCGGGCCATGATCAAGCTGGAGTTCGCCTACGAGCTCTGCTGGCGCATGGCCGAGACCCTCGGCCAGGGCCGGCGTGCGGAGACGATGCAGATGCTGGGGGAGATCTGGAGCTACGCCGCACTCACCCGCGCGGCCATCCGCGCGGCGGAGGCCGACGCCCGCGACTTCGGCGACGGCGCCTGGTTCTGCGACGAGACCCCCTTCCGGGCGCTGCGCCCGACGCTGCCGGGATGGATGCCGCGGGTGAACGAGATCATCGCGCTCATCGGCTCGCACAACCTGCTGGCGACGCCCTCCAGGGCCGGGCTCGATAATCCCGAGCTGCGGCCCTGGCTCGAGCGCTACCTGCCGGGCGCCGGCGGCGGCGATGCCGAGGCGCGCAGCCGCCTGTTCCGCACGGCCTGGGATTTCGCCGGCTCCGCGCTCGGCGCGCGGACCGAGCTCTACGAGCGCTACTACCTCGCCTCTGCCGCCCGCACCTACGCGCTGGCCCACATCGCGGCGCAGAAGGACCGCGAGTGGGACCAGGTGCCGGCCTTCTGGGCCCATCTGGACGGAGACGGCCCGCCCCATGGGTGAGATCGTGAGCGCGGCGGTGGTCGGCCACGTGCCGACCGTGATGCTGGCGGAGGATGTCCGGCGCGGGCTGAGCGCGGGCGGACGGGACACCACCCTGGTCGCGGGCTACCGGCGTCTCCGCGCCCACTTCGAGGCCCGCGCGGTCGATACCTGGGTGATCTTCGACACCCACTGGTTCACCACCACCGAGCATGTCGTCGCCGGCGCCCGGCACCATCGCGGCCTCTACACCTCCGACGAGCTGCCCCGGGTCATCCACGAGCTCCCCTTCGACTACGCCGGCGCGCCGGCGCTTGCCGAGGCACTCCGCAAGGTGGCGAAGGAGCGGCGCATCAGGATGAGCAACGCGACGACGCCGACGCTGCCCCGCCACTACCCCACCATCAACCTCGTGCACCACATGCGCCGCGACGAGAAGGTGCTCTCCGCCGGCGTCTGCCAGACCGCGGCGCTCGACGACTATCTCGCCTTCGGCGCGGCGATCGCCGCCGCGGTGGCGCGCACGCCCGGCCGCGTCGCCCTGCTCGGCAGCGGCGGGCTCTCGCACCGCTTCTGGCCGCTGCGCAGCCTGTCCGAGCACCAGGACTACGACCCGAGCCACATCGTGACGGCGGAGGCGCGCGCGGCCGACCTCCACGTGCTCGACTGCTGGGCGCGGGGCGACCATGCCGCGGTCTGCGACTTCTATCCGGAATACTGCCGCCACGCGCCGGAGGGGCGCTTCGCCCACTACCTGATGCTGCTGGGCGCCATCGGCGGCCGCGCCTGCACCGCCCGCGGCGCGCGCTGTTCGGACTACGAGAGCGCGCTCGGCACGGGCCAGGTCCACGTGGTCTTCGACCTCGAGTCCGCGGGCGCCGCGCAACGCGAGGAGGCGGCACGATGAGCGTTCTCGACGGCCCCCGGCGGGAGAGGCGGCGCATCCTACTCGACGGCAGGCCCGCCTGGTGCGCGCCGGAGGGCGAGATGCTGGTGCTGGCGGACGGCCGCCGCGTGCCGGAGCGGGACGCCGTCTATCTGCCGCCCTGCGAGCCCACGAAAATAATCTGCGTGCACCTCAACTTCCGCTCGCGCGCCCTCGAGTTCGGCCGCGATCTGGAGGGCGAGACGCCGACCTATTTCATGAAGCCGCCGAGCGCGCTCAACGCCCACCGCGGCAAGCTGGTGCGGCCCGCCGACTGCCACTGGCTCAACTACGAGGGCGAGATCGCCGCCATCGTGGGCAAGCCGCTGAAGGACGCGGCCCCCGGCGAGGTCTGGGACCGCCTCGCGGGCTTCGCGCCGGCCAACGACGTGGGCGCGCACGACTTCCGCGACACCGACGCGGGCTCCATGCTGCGGGTCAAGGGAATGGACGGCTTCTGCCCCATCGGCCCCGGCATCGTGAGCGGCGTCGACGTGCGGCGGGCGACGCTGCGCACCCGGCTCAACGGCGCGGTCGTGCAGGAAGCGCCGGTGAGCGAGATGGTCTGGGGGATCGACTACCTGCTTGCGGACCTGAGCCGCCACATCACGCTGCTCCCCGGCGACGCGGTGCTGACCGGGACACCCTGGAACTCGCGGCCGATGGCGCCGGGGGACATCGTCGAGGTGGAGGTCGACGGCCTCGGCCGCCTCGGCAACACCGTGGTCGAAGGCCCCGCGCCGCGCCATGCCGTGGGCCATCGGCCCACCAACAGCAAGCAGGCGCGGGCGGTGGCCCTCGGCAAGGACTACCGCCGCATGAAGGACGAGGGCCTCGGCGTCGAGCCTGCCGACTACTTCGACAACCGCGACGCCTTCCTGCGCCGCAACCGAGAGGAGGGCCCGGGACGAGACTGAGGTCGGCGCGCTACGCCGCGCTCACCTCGACCAGGGTGTCGGAGAAGGTCGGCGCGCTGCCGTAGTCGGCGAAGGCCGGCGGGTTGATCGCGTTCACCGTGCGGCCCTTCGGGCTGCCCTTGGCCCAGTAGCCGAGCGGCGCGACCACGACGCCGGGGCTCGCGTCCTCGCTCACCCGCGCCACCGCCTCGAAGGCGCCGCGGTCGTTGTAGACCCGCACCGCGGTGCCGTCCGCGATGCCGCGCGCGCCGGCGTCGCCGGGGTTGATCATGACCATCTGCCCGCCGGCGTGATGGAGCTGGGTTGGCATGTTGGCGAAGGTCGAGTTGAGGAAGGCGTGGGCCTTGGGCGAGAGCATGTTGAGGGGATAGCGCGCGGCCAGTTCGGGACTGGTGCGCGGCGATTCGTTCTGCGGAACGAAGTCGGGCAGGGGGTCCAGCGTCTCGCCCGACTGATCGCCGGCATGGCCCTGGCGGAAGAGCGGCAGCACCATGTTGCCGACGCCCTCGGCCACCGACGACCTGAACTCGACCTTGCCGGAGGGCGTCGGGAAATTGCCCTCGCGGTGCGGCACGAACTCCTCGGGCGAGCCGACCTTGAGGCGGGCGTAGCCGGTCTTGCGCAGGCCGTCGAGATCGATCCCCTCCAGCACGGGATTGCTCCAGTCCAGCGAATCGAGCGCCATCTGCTCGTCGCTCCGCTCCCAGTAGGGGTCGTTGAAGCCCATCGCCCGCGCCAGGCGGCGGAACATCTCGGTGTTGGAGACCGATTCGCCCAGCGGCGCGATGGCCGGCTCGTTGAGCGTGAGGTAGAGGTGCCCCCACGAGAACATGACGTCGAACTGCTCGAGCTGCGTGGCGGCGGGCAGCACGATGTCGGCGTAACGCGCGGTGTCGGTGATGAATTGCTCGCTCACCACGGTGAAGAGGTCCTCGCGCGCGAGCCCCTCCAGCACCTTGTCCTGCTCCGGCACCACCACCGCCGGGTTCGAGTTGTAGACGAAGAGGGACTTGATCTTCTGGTCGAGCTCGCCCGCGAGCGCCGGGCCGAGCCGCCACTGGTTGATGACCGGCGTGCCCTCGCGGATCCACTCGGGCCGGCTGAGGCCGTCCCAGTTCACCGGGAAGGCCCAGATCGGCATGTGCAGGATGCCGCCGCCGCAGTGGCGCCACGAGCCCACCAGCGCGGGCAGGCAGGACATGGCGCGCACGGCGTTGCCGCCGGAGGCGTTGCGCTCGATGGCGACGCCCATGCGGATCACCGAGGGCTGCGTGGTGGCGAACTCGCGCGCGAGCGTGCGGATGTCGTCGGCCGCGATGCCTGTGATCGCCGCGACCTCCTCCGGCGGGAAGTTCGCCGCGCGCGCGGCCAGCTCGTCGTAGCCCACCGTGTAGTTCTCGACGTAGTCGCGGTCGACCAGGTCCTCGGCGACGATCACGTTGATCATGCCGAGCGCCAGCGCGGCATCGGTGCCGGGCTTGATGGGGATGTGCCAGTCCGCCTGCTTGGCCGTGCGCGTCGCCACCGGGTCGATCACCACCACCTTGGCGCCGCGCCGCTGCGCCTCCGCAATGAAGGGCCAGTGGTGCAGGTTGGTGCTGATGGTGTTGATGGCCCAGAGCACGATGTAGCGCGAATGGACGAAGCTCTCGGGATCCACCGCCGCGGTCGGCCCGCAGGTCATGAAGAAGGCGGTGATCGCGCCGGAATCGCAGAAGGTGCGTTCCGAGATCGTGGCGCCCAGCTTGTTGAAGAAGGCGTCGCCGACGTTGAGGCCGTTGAGGATGCCCTCGGTGCCGAGGTAGCTGTAGGGGAGGATGGCGCTCGGCCCGTCCTCGTCGACGATCGCGTTCCAGCGGCCGGAGATTTCGCCGAGCGCCTCGTCCCACGAGATCCGCTCGAATTCCCCGGACCCCTTGGCGCCGGTGCGGCGCAGCGGGTGCAGCACCCGCTCCTCGCTGTGCACCCGCTTCTCGTAGTCGTTGACCTTGACGCAGAGACCGCCCCGGGTGAAGGGGTGGTCGGGGTTGCCGCGCACGGCGGTCACCCTGCCCTCCTCGACGGTGGTGAGCATGGCGCAGGTATCGGGGCAGTCGTGCGGGCAGGCGCTGAACACGGTCGTCGTTGCCATCGTCTCCCTCCCCAACGTTCAGCCTGGATGATACACACCCCGCGGTGCCGGCGTCATCACAACAGAGGCGGATATCCGATGAGCGATGAGAGCCGGCCGGACCGGGATGCGGGCGAGGGCTCCGAGGCGCCCTCGCGGGCCGCGGCGTTCGAGAGGCGGGCGCTCGCCCGGCTCGCCGGCGAGGCGGAGACCCCGCTCGATCCGGCGGTATTCGCCGCGACCTTCGACCTGATCCGGGCCGCCAACCGCCTGATGTACGACTTCGAAACCAGCGTCCACCGGCCGCTCGGCATGTCCTGGGCGGGCTTCCGGGTGCTCTTCTGCACCTGGATCGAGGGGGAGGTCGAGCCGCGCGCGCTCGCGGGCCTCTGCGCCGTGTCGAGGGGGACGGTGTCGAGCGTGCTGAACACCCTGGAGCGGGACGGGCTGGTCAGGCGGCGCAGGCAGTCGAGGGACGGACGGGTGGTGACGGTGACCGTCACCGCGAAGGGGCGCCACCGGGTGAAGAAGGCGTTCGCGCTCCAGCATGCGCGGGAGCACCAGTGGCTGGGCGCGCTCGATCGCCGGACCGTCGCCGCTCTGGTCGAGACCCTGCGTCATCTGCTCGAAATCCCGAGGCCGGGCGCGCCGGCCTCGGACGAGTAGCGATCGCCGCGACAGCGGGCAGGCGCGGGTGCCCCTGCTCACGCTGGGCTTCCGCCCCTTCTACCTGCTGGCGGCGGCGTTCGCGGCGGCGGCGCTCCCCGTCTGGCACTTCGCGCCGGCAGACCTGCTGCCCGGCGAGCCCCATCTCGCGGGCCCTGCGTGGCACGCGCACGAGATGGTCTTCGGCTTCGCCGCCGCGGTGCTGAGCGGCTTCCTGCTGACCGCGGCGCGGGCGTGGACCGGCCTGCCCACGCTCGCGGGATGGCCGCTCGCGGCGCTGGCCGCGCTCTGGGTCGCAGGGCGGGTGCTGGTCGTCACCGGACCCGCGCTGCCGGCCACGGTGGTGGATTGCCTCTTCCTGCCCTGCGTCGCGCTCGCCGTCGCCCTCCCGGTCGTTCGCGCCCGCAACCGTCGCAACCTGCCGGTGGCGGCGGTGCCGGCCCTGCTCGGCGGCGCCAACCTGCTCTTCCATCTCGATCACGCGGGCCTGATCGCGCTCGCGCGGGCGAACGGCGGGGCGCTGCTGGCGCTGGACCTCTTCGCCCTGCTGGTCGCGCTGATGGCGGGGCGCGTCATCCCGGCCTTCACCGCCAACGCAGTGCCGGCGGCGCGGCCGTCGCGCAACCGCTACGTGGAGATCGCGGCCTTCGCCAGCCTCGCCGTGCTGCTGGTCGCCGGCCCCCTCGACCCGTGGCTGCCGGGCGGCCCGTGGCTCGCGGCGGTGGCGGCCGCCGGCGCGCTCGCGCACCTGGTGCGGCTCCGGCTCTGGGACCCGGTCGCGACGCTGAAGGAGCCGCTGCTCTGGGTGCTGCCGCTCTCCTACGCGTGGCTGCCGGCCTCTCTGGTCCTGCGCGCGCTCTGGCTGGCGGATGCCGCCGTGCCCCAGGCCGCGGCCTTCCACGCGCTCGGCGCCGGGGCCATGGGCGGGCTGATGCTGGGGATGATGACGCGGAGCGCGCTCGGCCACACCGGCCGGCCGCCCGCCGCCCGCGCCGTGGAGCTCGCGGCCTACGTCCTGGTTCACCTCGGCGCCGCCCTGCGCGTCTTCGGGCCCCTGGCCGGCCCGGCCGCCGAGCCCCATGCGCTGGCCGCCTCGGCGCTGCTCTGGTCGGCTGCCTTCGCGCTCTTCCTCGTCGCCTACTGGCCGATCCTGACGCGGCCGCGCCTGGGCGAGGCGCCCGCGTCCTGAGCCCGCCCGCTCGCCCTGCTCAGTGGCGGCGGCGGGCGACGACGAAGGACTCGTCGTAGAACCAGAGCCCGCCGTAGGTGCTGAGCACCTCGCGCGTGGCCTCCAGGTAGGAGCCGTCGGCGACCACGCTCTCCAGCCGCGCGTCCTCGATCTGGGAGACGTAGATCGCCGCGTTCCAGGCCGCGAAGAGCGTCGAGGTGCCGATGCTGGAGCCCTCGATCTCGGTCGGCAGCGTGTGCATGTCGTAGCGGAAGATCGAACGCCGGTCGGAATAGGCGTTGTAGTTGAGGTCGCGCTGGCTCCTGCCGATCTCGGCCTTGAGCGTCTTGAGCAGCAGGTGGCGGTCGGTCTGGAAGGGCTGCTCGTCGGGCCAGATCTTGCGGATGATCTCGAGCCCCGGGTCGCCGCCGTGGGACTGGATGCAGAGCAGCCGGCCGCCGGGCGCGAGGCTGCGGGAGAGCGGCGCCAGCACCTTCTGCACCTTGAACGCGGCCGGCATCCGCGCCCGGTAGGGCTGCGAGGCGATGACCAGGTCGTAGCCGTCGCCGGCGCGCCCCGGTCGCGGGATCACCGGGTCGAGCAGGAAGCGGTGGTCCTCGCGGTAGAGCACCAGCACCGAGGCCCGGACGTAGAGCGGGTTGCCGGTCTTGGGGCTCGGCCGCACCCGCCAGGTCTCGG
>LXNJ01001551.1_pt1 | contig 13448 bp, 9 predicted proteins | sample 809081 | NCBI WGS metagenome assembly LXNJ01 (sample SAMN04870510, study PRJNA318959) | sponge metagenome | biome: sponge; feature: marine sponge reef; material: water | host: Petrosia ficiformis | place: Greece: Milos, Mediterranean Sea | collected 2013-05-29 | depth 5-7 m
GGCCCGCCCCGTTCTTAGACTTGGGTGCAGTGTCAGCAACGCGCTTTACTCGGCCTGTCGAGATCCCCGATGATCTCGCTGACGGCACTGTCGCGCCCGAACGCGGACGAGTGATGCTGCCAAACCGCCTCGCATGGAGCGGTCAGGGCGACTTCGATCTCGACGACCGTCGTGACCGCATGTATGTGTACCAATTGGTGATGACCGAAGGCACGTTGGACGACGTGCGCCGCTACATCGACCTCAGTCTTCTCTTGGAGATGTGGCACGACATGTGGCTCTCGCCGCATGTGCGGGAGCGGTGGGACTGCTGGCTGCGCGACCGCGAACTGATCGCCTAGCGCTGTGCTCACAGCCCTGCAGCAACGTGTACGCAGCATCGTCGCGGAGTTGCCCGAGGCAGGCACAGTCCCTCGGATGGATGGTGTTACGTCTGAAGTTCACGCGGTCGAGTCGCCTCTGACTCCAGTTCGGCCAGCCGATCGGTCACGTCCAGGGGCGCTGCACCCAGGCTTTTCGTCGGCTGATCAGCTACTGACCGATCGTTTCCTGCGCTAGACGCAGCTTCGCCCGTTTTGCAGCTCCGTGAGCAAGAGCGTCCGCGCGGTTATTGAGAACGTGGGTGGAGTGACCGGGCACTTTCTCGAAGGTGACATCTCGACCTTGCAGCGCTCGATCAATCTGCTCTATCAAATCGACGTTCTCGACAGGTCTATTGGACGCAGTGCGCATTCCACGAGCGCGCCAACGGGAGAGCCACTCGGTAAACACTCCGATGACGTAGGCAGAATCGGTCTGCACGATCAGCGGCCCGCCTGAATCGACTGCGAGGAGCAACTCAAGTACGGCCCGTAGCTCCATGCGATTGTTGGTCGATTGCCGCGCTCCGGCACAGCCCTCACGGCCGTCCTCGGTAACCCAAGCCCATCCTCCGGGTCCAGGATTGCCCAAGGAAGACCCGTCGGTAGCCGCCGTGGTTACTTCGGCACTCACAGATTGCCGATGTCGATGGCGTAGCCCCGATTCGTCATCATCTTTGCGAGATTCACTCCTACTTCAGCCGCGTGGTCCTTGAACGGCAGGTACTCAAGGCCGTCGATATCGGAGGGCTTCTTCATGCCCACCCTGTCTTCAAGCAGAATCGCGACGTTCTCGCGGTGAAGGTGTGCCAGCATCATTCCTAGTTCGAGCACAACGTTCTGGCGGGCTCGGAATTCCTTCTGGGTGTCGTCGTCGGAGTCGCTCAGGTAGACGTCATCCGCCGTTGCGAGCACGACAGCGAAGGGCGCCGCTCGGATGTACTTTTCTAGCTTCTCGATCAGGGTCAGGCCCTCGGCAGGTATCTGGTCAAGCATGATGGGATTCAGCTCCCACCTACGCAAGATGCTCTCGACCTCCCTCTTGATCTCCTCGTTTTGCCCATAAACGATGAAGACGTCTGTTGGCGGCGCAGCCGTCAGAGAGGGTCTCTGAATGCCCGTCGATGACGCAGCCCTGAATTTCTCCTCTAGCCCCTCGTTGTTCTTCCCTTGCACCGAGAAAGCACCGGTGTGGAAGACATTGACGATCTGGCCGCCATTGCCGCGGAGTTGAACTCCGTGATCAAGTGGAGTTTCGTCGACGACCGGGCAACCGTGCTCCGCCATGATGTCCTTGGCGTTTTCGGTTGTCATCACGGCTCCGAAGCTACCTGAGCGCCTCGCGTGCACAACCGTCCTTTCGTGTCGTCGAGTGCACGGCGCATCGGCGGCTAGTAGCCGTGACAACCCAATGGCACCGCGCTTAGCGGTGGTTGCGACTTCGGCTCAGCGGAAGGGGCTACCGAAAACGCTGTCGGAGAGCAGCTGTGCTTCGACTCCGGACGCGTTCGGTTGCAATTCACATGTGTACAGCGCACAGATGACTTGGGCGCTCTGTGAGCGCTCACCGGTAGTCGCGTTCTGCGTTCGCCTCAGCTGCCGCCAGCGGTCGAGACGACAGCGCATCCCACCTACCGTCCTAGCGATGCCATTACTCGGACGGCTGATTCTCCGGCTCCGCGACGAGGGAAAAGTACGGAATGGCTCGCAGCCGGACCCATGGCCGGTAGTGCAGGTTCTGGAGAATGCACTCCATGGGCGCCAGCCCGCGGATGAGGTTTCCGAGGTGGTCGGCTTCGGTGCCCGAGGTTTTACCCACCAGCGTCCGTTGGATCTCGCGCACTTGTTCTGCCTTGGTCTGGTTGAAGAAGAGACGCGTGCCTGTCGACCCGGCGATTTGGTCGGGGAGGTCCTTGGGGAACTGCGTCGCCAGCACCACACCGAGACCGAAGGCTCGACCCTCGCGCATGAGTGGTTCGAGAAACGGCGACTGGACCAAGCGCCACGCCTCATCCAGGACAAGGACGCGCTCCAAGCGGTGCGGGTGCTCTCGCCGGATCAGGAAGCTGTAGAGGGCCATCAGGAAGAACTCGGCGACCGCGTTCTTCACTTGATCTCCGGGGAGCTGGCTCAGCCGGATGACCGATGGCGTGGCGAGTAACTCGTTGAGGCTCGTGCCGTCATCGCCGCGACTGAAGATGCCAAGGTCAAAAATCGGTGAGAGCCGCCCAAGTAGCGACGCCGCTTCCTCGCGAACAAGCACGTCGCGAACTGCCTCAAAGGGCAGGTATTCCTGACCCTCGGCGGGTACAAACGGGCGATCCCCAACTCCGGCAATGTTGTACGTCTCCTTCATTGCCTCGCGCAAGGCAAACGCCTGCTGATCACCCAGTTTGTAAATGCGCTGGATCATGTTGGCCAGTTCGTGCACATGCCCCATGGGGTTGGCACGGCCGCTCTCGGGATCGACCGGCGGCACCATCGGGTTGAAGGGCAGGCTGCCGAAGGTCGCGTCATGGACGGTGAACCCCTCGGCGGCGGCATAGTCGCCCTTTGAGTAATCGTCCTTGAAGTCGAGGATGAGTGCAGGAAGCCCTTGGGGCAAGAGATTGTGCAGCAGCGCCTTGGTCGCCTGCGTCTTGCCGCTGCCCGTCTCGCCCGAGATAGAGATGTGCGGGTTGTTCAACGACTGCTCGGGGTTCTGCGGGTCGAACCACACCTCGCGCTGCGGTCCGGACTTCGCCGTCCCGTGGCCGATCATCACCCTCGGTCGCGTTGACACCGCTCCGGATTCCCGCTCGGCGAGCCGCGGGGTGGATTCCGCCGCCCTTTCGGTCGGCGTCGGTGCAGTACCAGGCGGTTGCTCATCCGAGCGCGACCCGCCGCCGGATTCTGCATCCGGTGGCGACTCCCCCTCCGTCTGCTGGGTCAGCACATCTTCCAGGATGGGCACGCCGTCCTCGTTGAGATCGAGGATCAAGACCGGCACGAGATGGTCGTCGTCGCCGGCCTGGACTTCCCTATTCGGCGCGAGGCCGGCGCTCGAAACGCCTAGATGGACCTCGATGAGCGCACACCGCAGGTCGACGTCAGGCGATCCGTCGAAGAGCTTCTCCGATCGCCTAGCCCAGCGTTGCTTGGCAGAATCGTCATAGCCCGCCTTTGACAGTTCGCGATAAAGGTGGTCCCGAAGGATCTCCCGCCGTGAGGGAGTTACAAGCAATTCCGGATACGTGGGATCAAAGACCTGACGCAGCAACCCATGGGTTGAGAGGAGTTGCTCTATCGCGGGGCCGGTGACCTTGCCGCCGGTGATGGTGTACTCGCTGGCCGTGTCCTGGCGGGTCTTCACCTCAACGACTGTCACTGCGAAGCGATCGTCAGCGCCGTCGACAACGAGCAGATCGGCCCGGTGGGGGTCGTCTGACAGATGCAGCCAACGGCACGCCTGATCGCTGTCGAGGCTGAGGATGATCCGGTCGTGGCCGGGTGGCGCCAGATCACGCAAGGCCTCCACTGACACCAGAAGTCCAAGCAGGCCGCGCACATGTGGCTGCACAGTCTCGCCCGAGCGGCCAGGTCGAAGCGACAGTAGGCCAGCGTCGAGGAGATCACTCAGCTCGTGGAGCAGCGCGTCGAGCTTGTCGTCACTGACCGAAGTGTTGAACTGGCGGACTACATCGCGCAGGCTGCGGCGGAAGGCGGCCGGCGAGCGTGTGAACGCGACGACATCGCGGGTGCCCTCGCGATCGGTAAGAACGCGCAGGGCGTCGAGTCGGAGGTCACGATCTACGTGGCCGTCGGCGATGGCGTACCAGGGCACCTGCTGTGCCGCTGCCTCGAAGCGACTCTCCAACTGCTCGTTCTGATGCATGGTGGCGTAGGAGTTGACCTGAGTGCCTACTGCGAGCGTCGCCATGGAGTTGTACTCGGCGAGGATGCCACCGAGCGCCGGCTCCATGTCGAGGCTGCGCGTGGCGATGCGGTAAACGAGGCGCCTGCGGTTAGCGAGCGGCTGGATCATCTGGAGTGGCGCACCGGCAGCGGCGACTTCACGATCCGTCTGATCGAATACGGCGAGAACGTGTGGGGTCAGACCGTCTGGGACTCCTACGGCGTCAGGGGCGACGCGCCGCGTTTCGAAGGTGAAGCGACGTTCCATGTGGCTGCCAAAGCGCTGCTGGACTCGCCTCTCCTCGTCACCGGAGAGGTTCAGTTCGGCTCCGACCGCTGAGCCGCGTCGTAGCACAGTCACGTGGACTCCCCGAAGGGTGCCGACGTCGGCGAGGTCGCAGCACATTGACAAGAAGACACCCGCGTCGGGAGGTTCGAGGAGGCCCAGTCGGAAGCCTTCGGTTGCCGCAGGATGCAGGGCGACGAAAGCCTCGATGAGCCGTCGCATCGGCCGGACACCATCCCTCGGGTCGCGGGCATCGGCCCGGACGCTGAAGTGAGGGAGACCGCCGAATCTGCCAGAGAACGGCAGGCTCGTGGGGGTCGACTGGGAGATCATGCGAGGAATGCCGAGCGATGAGAAGAAGAACGGCACTCCCCCGGTCTGCAACTGGGAGCGCACGAGTTCTCGGTCGCGGTCGTCGAGAAGGTCCCTCTGAGTCTGGATCACGTGCGCGTACTCGGCGTAGTGCCAAAGGAGCATCGGGTGAAGCGGCGTCAGCAGCGCGACAGGTGACGACTCGTTGTCAAAGACGACAATGTCGACAAGCATGAGCAACTCGGTGAGCGCGCGGGCGTCGTCACCGAATTCCGTGTGGAGCGCCGGATAGGCCGATGTCACCTTCGTGATGACGTCGCGGTATGCGTCGATGGCCCTTGTAACCAGCGCACGAGTGGCCGGCGCTGTCGCAACCAGCAAAGGCGCGACACACAGTTCGCCGAGATGCGGAAGCAGCGCATTTCGGGACTCGTCGTAGGCGACTATGGCATCGCGGAGCGCAGCCCCAACGGGCGAGGCTGCCGCGAAGGCGTCGAGGAAGTCGTCCATCTGCGACCGCTCGAAAGTGCGGAGCACCTTTGCCGATTGGTGGAAGCCGCGGACCATGGTGCCGATGTCGTGACCGATCGATTTAACGAGGGCGCCATAGAGACCCTCACCGACGAGACGGTTGACCATGTTCACGACGTCGGTCGAGACAACGCCGTCGACCTGAGAGCCGCCCGGCAGAGTGACGCTCACAGGCTCGGGCCGGACCGTCGAGTCATCGATGTCGGTCAGTTGCTCGCGCAGCTTCGTGACCACGTTGTCGAGACTCGAGTCTGCCGAGTCCTCGTCGTCGGCGTCGTCGGCGCGGAGGAGGTTCTCGACTGCGAGGGCGGTGAGTGTTCGTGGTGGGTCCGGAGGAGGCGGCGGCTCGTCGGTCGAGGTGCCTGGCGGTGGCGGAGGAGGCGTGGGGCGCTTGATACTCAGGAGTTGGCGTGCATCGGCGACAGTGAGGTCGAGTTGGCCGCCGCGGCGGTAGTCCTGGAGATCACGCAGACGCTGGCGCAGAACTGCGCGGCGGTCAGCGTCCGCTTCGGCAAGAAGCGCCTTGTCAACCCTCTGCCGATCCTCCTCACTGAAGTTTGCGAGGCGGAGGGCGATCGTGCGGTTGTCGGCGAGGCGCTTGCGAAGTTGCTTTTCGCTCGGACCGTCAAAGAAGGTCGGATCCGGCAAGAGCCCAAGGCGGTTGATCTGTAAAGCCGCTTGGTCACGGAGTTCCGGTCCCGCTAGATCGCGGAGGGTGACGAAGTAGTCGACAAGATCCGAGAAGGACATCTGCTCGTCAGCGCCGATGATCTGCCACCAACGAGGCAGGACTTCGTTGGGTTCGCCGAACTTGATGATCGCTCCTTTGACTAGGAAACGACGGAGTTGTCCCGGACCGGCGGGAGCGAAGTCCTCCAGCGAGGTCAGCTTTGCAACATCCATCTCGGTGATGACGACAATGAGCGCGTCGAGGTCGCGCATGTTGCGCCACACCTCGGCCTGCTCGACCTTGGTCGTAAAGACGTCGTTGTCGATGCCGGCAGCGCTCGCGCTGGCGTGTGCTATCGGGTCGAGGTAGGCAATCCTGAGATCCACATCGTGGGCGACGAGCTCCGCCAGTTCGGTAAGCACGGCACCGGGTTCAAGATGGGGCACATCGCGGACGAGGATGCCGGGCTGTCCCTGGGCTTCACGCACGGCTTCGGCTAGGAGTTGCGCTACGAGGCGACTTGCCTCTGACGGCTGTGAGCGGGGCGTCATACCGCCGTCTCGTCGGTCGTGACGACCGTGCGGCCGTCGGCGTAAGACTTGCCGAACCCGATCTCGATGATGAGATCGCGGAATGCATGGAGGTTGTTCCGGAGATCGGACTCAATGACCGAGACGGAACGGCGGACAGCGTGGCCTGGATTGAGGTCGTTGTGCCGGATGACGTCGAAGTCGATCGTCCGACCGAGCACGATCCCGAAGGACTCTCGGAGGCGGTCGAGAAACTCGTCGAAGTCGATGGGGTCACCGGGGGTGACCGTCGAGGCGACGAGCAACTCGGTGAACTCAGCGTTAGCGCCGTAGCGCTTGTGCTCTTTGCCCCCGCGACCTCGGTTGTCATACGGAAGGAGGTAGCCAGCCCGCCGGCCGAGCGCGAGGAGGGAGTTCCATGGAAAGCCCTGTACTTCTCTCGGCCCCACCCGCGAGTAGCCGACCTTCCAAAAGCTCTCTGCGATGGCGTCGACGGGATCGCTCCCGGCGAACTGCGCCTCGAACTCCTGCGTCACGGCGCCCCATTGGCCCGAGTCAGGCAGCGTGGCGGCAAAGGCATCGGGGCTATCCCCGCAAACGGTCGTTATGTGGTCGCGGATGCGGCGGAGGACGAGTTGTTCCATGGCGCGGAAACCGGCTTGAAGCGTCGCTGCCGACGCCTCGCGCAGTGATCGTCGTCGGCCATCAAACAGGTCGAGCAAGATGGGCGGCTGCGGCCCATCGGGATCCACGTCGCAGCAGCGCCGGACGATGTGGACGTGCGTGGCGAAGACGCCGAAGAGCACTAACCGCCGCAGGGTCGTGAGCTTGGACCCATGGCTCTTCTCGTACCCGGCGAGTTGGTCGTAGCGGTCGCGCAGCACCCGCAGCGTCGGCGACACGAAGTTGCCCTGCTCATCGGTGGCCAGCAGCGCAGCGCTACGGTCGGCCCGCAACTGGGCAGTTGCCCCGAGCACCGCTGGCTGCTCATCACCGACATCGAGTAGCGGCCAGCCGATCGTCGTCCATGGATCGGTGTCAGAGTCAAGCAGCTCACGGAGCAGAGCGGCAGCCGTGTCGTGCCGCTGTGGTGCTCCCGCGGTCAGGACTGACCCCAGGAAGTCACCCAAGCCATTGTCGGAGATGTCGTTCGTAACCATCCGGGCGTGCGAGATGGTGAAAGACGCGAGCGTCGGGAAGACCGCGTCGTCGGCCCCTAGCGTGTCCTTAGCGAGAGAGCGAAAGCGGGTCATCGCCTCGTCACTGGGCGGGTTATCGAAGTGGTCCGTGAACCGCTCCCCAAAATCCTCGAGGATCGCGCCATTGGGGTTGCGCTCCACTTTGAAACCGCCCCTCTGGTTGTCGACGAACTGGCGCAGCAAACGGGCGAGCGGTGCGAAGTCCGCCTGGGTGCCAAGGATGCGGCGCGCCATGCCGTTGGCGACGTGAACCGGCTTCATGGAGGAGTTGGTTGGAAGGAAGCCGAACTCCTCGTCGTAGATCCGGCGGAGCAATTCCTTAGGAGTCTCGATCTCGCTCGCGATGTCGGTCACAACTCGTACTTCCTCGGGTCCCGTTGTACCTGCACCTTGGCGCGCAGGTTGGTGTCAACGTTGCGGATCTCCAGGTCCGAAAGCGGGCGAGGGTCATGGAAGTGACGGTGCAACTCATCGACGAATCGGGTGACCCGCCGGGCGACACTGCGAGACCACGTCGAGCGTCCAAGACCGACGGCTGCCTCACGCAACGTGAGGTAGACCTCTCGGTCAATCAACAGACGGGTTAGGTCGCCGTGAGTGTTGGTAGCGGTCATGGAGAACTGGCCGACGCGCTTCATGTCTGCCTGTAGCCATGCTTCGACCCATTCGGCGAGCTTGGGGCCTTCTACCAAGATCTGGTCGGCGGATTGCGAGTAGAGAGCGACATAGGCCGTCGGCGCCCGGACGTCGTAGCGATGGCTTTGCCAGAGGGTGAGGCGGTCATCCTCGTCTTGCGTGCAGTCGGGTTCGAAGAAGCGGTTGACAGCAAGAACCATCTCCCGCACCAGTTGCGGGTCACCCTCGAGACCCTCGCGCAGGACGCGGTCGAAGTCCGCCTCGTCCGACGGTAGGAAGCGCAGCAGGTCGTCGCCGCGAACGTGCTCGAAGTAGAAGCGTCGCTTGGCGACGCGAAAGCACCGCTCACGCTCCCCGTCGGCGCAGGAGGCCGGCGCCGGCGGAACATCATGTGGATCGAGCCAATCATTTGGGTCGGTAGTGCCGCGCCAGAGTTCCTCATCGATATCGGGATGCGTGATGACCGCGGGGTCTAGAGAGCGGCACACCGAGTCGAAGAGCGGGCCGATGCCGCCCTCAAAGACGAGATTGGCGAAGAGAAAACGACCATCACCTTGGCTCATGATTCGGCTGGCCGAGTCAGTTCCTCCCGTGATCACGTAGGCGAGGAAGCCCATGAGCTGGCGCATCGTTGTGTGTCCACCGCGGCGTGATGTCTGCTCCAGAAGAGCGGCGAGTCGCGCCTTGACGCGGTCGGTCCGCAGCCGAGCGACGTTGGCCTTGGCGGGATCGGCATCGGCAAGTTCGGACACGAAGCGGTCGTCGGTAAGCCGATCGAGTCCCTCAGTCACGACACGTTGCGCGAGGACGTTGCGAAGGTTGAGGTCAATGACCACCACGCGACCTTGGGGTGGTGCCGGAGGCCTGTCGAAGTAAACCGCCGATTGGACCTGGCGGACGGCTTCCTCGACCGGCTCGAAGCCTTCAGCACGAGCCAGTCGGCGCAACTCGAACAGCGGCCACTCGTTGATGGCGAGGACGAAAGCGCGACCGTTGTCGTTGCAGGATCGCCAGGAGCTGAGGATGTCGGCGTCACTGCAGGCGTTGGCGTCCGTGATGACGACGGCGTCGTGCATCGAGACGAGTGCCTCCCGGAGCCGCTCGATGACGAACGTCTTGCCGTCGCCGGGATTGCCGGTGATGACGACCTGACGCCCCTCCTTGGCGCTTGCGAGGAGATAGTCGTCGAGGCCCAGGTCGACGTGAATCCAGTCGAGTTCTTCGAGCGTCAACCGGTCCGCATAGCTGTTGGTGTTGCGGTAAAGCTTCTCGACGAATGAGATGGGGCCATTGCTGTTCTGGGCGCGCAGGTCCGTGACGGCGATGGGCTCGGGCGAGCGGTACGTCGCATACGCCGAGGCGCCGAGGTCGGAGGCGACGCGACTGAGGAGGTGCTCCTCACGCCTGGTTTCGCGCAGCAACGGCAGAGTATCCGGCCGAGCGAGCCGCCCTTTGGCCCAGCGCTCAAACCAATGACTGGCAATCTCGTCAGTCGTGGCGGCGGCGCCCTTGAGAGGGAGGATGTACCTAGGTCGGCGGGTGAGACCCAACAGGACGTCGAGAGCATTCGTGGCGAGAGGAACTGCGTACAGCAGGCGTGGCGAGTGGTGACGGAGATAGTCGCCGGGTCGAAGCCCCAGACCATCCAAGCCCAGTCGCAGCAATCGCAGCTTCGGGCTCATCCCCTCGCCAAAGAGATTGTTGACTATGCGCTGCTTGCTGTTGGCGAGCCGCGCGACTGCGACGAGGCTCTCGAGAGTGTCCGAAGCGAATTGTGCCGTGCCAAAGCTGTCGGTCGTTCCGACCCGCTCGTAGCGGATCTCGCCTTCGCCGTTCGCGAGGTCGCCTGGAATGCGCACCCGGTTGTACTGAGCGCTGCCCACTGCGTAGAGGCTCGACGTTGTCAGAATTGCCAATGCCGGCTGACGACGGATCGCCCTGCCCGCCATCCCAGAAGCGATGAGGCTGACTCTGCCCTCATAACGCGCCTTGACGTCTCGTACGACCTGCGGGCTCGCCATGAGCATTGCAACAAGCTTCCCGCCTAGGACCCGGTTGTACGGGGCCACAGCGCCACAGGTAATGATCTCCATGACGTTCTCGGCGATCGCCTGTTGCTTGACGCGGCGCAGCGTGGTGTCGACGGCGCGCCGGCCTTCCTCGGTATGGAAGAGGTCGACCACGCGCTCGGGGCGGTCGTAGATGCCGACGGCATCGAAGACATCGAGCGTGCGGATGGTGTCGGACAGGTTGACCGCGCGCTTACGCCGGTATAGCTGGGTCTTGGCGATGGCCGTCCACTCGACATCGTCGGCCCGGTCGTGTTCGACTAGGTCATGGGCATCGCGAATGAGGTTGTACTCGGCGGTGCGGTCATCGCCGGCACGCCGCAGGTCAGCACGGCGCGCCGCGTCGGCAATGCGCTCGATCTCAGTTAGACGGTCTATGGCTACTTGGGAACTCAGTCGGCGGATACCCAGGTCGGCGGCGTAGACGCGTTCTCGCTCAGATCGCATGAAGTCGACTAGATGGCGAACAAGCTTCCGGCGTTCGCCGCTGGTCGCACTCTGGATCCGGCGCTCCAGCGCGGCACTCGACCATCCGAGCGCGTCATCGCGCTGCGACAAACCGAGTATGGCGTTGCCGAGGGCGGCGATCCCGATGACTGGTTGGCCGGGGCCAGCGGCGTCGCGAATGAGGTAATGGAGATTGCGGCCTGGGGTCTGTTGGTACGGGATGGACCACTGAAGCCGGGCGTAACGCCAGACGTCCTGCAACTTCAACCCCGTCCCAGCGTCGCGCTCGTCCGCCGAGATGAGTTGAAGCACTGGACGGATGGCGTCGCCGACCTCGCCCTCATCGTCGATCCCCGCGAGCCGACCTGCGAGGTCCGGTCCATCAGCGAACAGGGTGGCGACACCCTGCTTCTCCATCCGGGCGATGAAGGCGGTGACCGAGTCGGAGAGCAACTGGTCCGCGAGGACGAACTTGAAGGAGTTGCGAAGGTCCGATTTTGTATCGGAAGGATCTTCGCCAGTCACGGCGACGGAAGGAGGAAGGATGTATATCCCATCGTCATCGGCACCGACTGTCCAACCCTGCAAGAGAAGATCCCGGAGGAGACGCAGGGTGGCGAGGTAGTAGACGGTCGGCTGGAGGTCATCGGGCGCCACGCCAAAGCCGCCGAGTTGGAGGCGATGTGCCTCGGCGGTGTCAATCGAGGACCGGATGCACTCGATTTGCCCGGCAAGGTCACGGCCTTGCAGGTCGCTGACCAACGCGCCGAGCATCTGGTGGTAGCCGAGACTGAGCCGAGGCCGGAAACGCCGGGGCTCAAGCCGTATGGCCCGGATGCCGGGCGGCGCCTGTAGAACTGATTTGGCTGGCGTCATGACGTTGCCACCTTGTGGCGAGCACCGCCACGAAGGTGCTCCAAGAGGTCGGAACGAACAAAGCGCCAAGCCCGCCCGACCTTCTCACCAGGGAGGGCCCCTTCACGGGCGAGGGCGAGGAGGGTCTTGGTGCTAACGCGTAGAAGATGCGCCGCCTCCTCGGCCGTTAGTACTTCTGCATCTTCCTGCATCTTCCTGCAACTCCCTGAGCAGTACTGATTCCGAACCTACTCGGGTGGTGTCACAACTCGGAGGGTGTAATTCGGAGACGCGTCGAGGTACCGTCGGGCTGATGTTCGCTGCGTCGAATCCGACCGGTCAGGTTGCCTGGTCTCGATCCGGTTGACACCCCGCAGCCCGCACGATCACGCCCGCCTGCTCAGTAGGGCACTGAACTGGCACCCCCACACTCCCAAACGAGGCAACGGCACCTGTCCAATGACCACCCACACCTTGACACTGATCGTGGACGGCCCCGACCTCCAGGCAGATGCACTCGTCGACCAAGTGTTCGAAGCTGGCTGCCATGACGCCCTCGTCGGTCGAGCCGACGGCATCCAGTTCGTCGACTTCGACCGCGAGGCCGACACCCTTCAAGCCGCCGTGCAGACTGCGGTCGCCGAACTCGAGTCCATCACTGGCATCGCTGTGACTCGCGTTGCGGATACTGGATTCGTGTCCATGGCCGAAATCGCAACCCGCTCCGGCCGATGATCACATCCGGGCGGCCATCAACGCCGCCCTCGACCGCACCCGGAGATCTGGACATAGCCAGGTCGCAGCTACCGCAGGCGGTCGAGGTCGAGGCGCGGCAGCCGTACAAGCTGTGGATCACGTTTGACGATGGTGTGAGCGGCATCGTGGACCTCACCCAGTGGTCAACCCGAGGGAACTTCGCTGCCTGGTCGGACGTGACCCTCTTCAAGACTGCGCAGCTGCGGCCATATGGCGCGATCGCTTGGGGAGAGGACGACACCCTCAAACTCGACCCAACCGCCATGTACTTGGATCTCACCGGCATGAGCTTCGAAGACCTGCACCCGAAGCCGTGGCTCGAGCTGGCTGGCTGAGATCGACGCAATCCCGTTTCAGCAGCTCAATCGAGGCGAGATCCCAGCGAGGGTCGATCCGCCGAATCAAACGCCAGCCAGCTCACTCGCTCGGTGCACCTTGCGGTGCTCGCCGGGTCGGCAACTCGGCGTGCTCGGCTGTACTCAGAAAGCACGATGAGCCCCCGATGACGGGGGCTCTCGCAAGCCACTTTCGTGGCTCAGACCATCTTGACGAGCACTTTGTGCTCCGATGACCTCGACGCAGACCATATACGAAGTAGCGAAAAAACACCTTCCGCGTCACTCCTAAGTTGCGAGCGGCAATCCCTTCGGCGACGCCCAACAAGGCCGACCTGGGGTCATGAGAAGAACGGCGACAGGTGCCGGGGCGGAACCACCGGGGAGGGGCTCGGCGCCCGGCAGGCGATGCTTTACCTACGTGGCCTCCGTCGCCAGCCAGGGGCCGAAACTTCGCTGGGAATGCCGCTCTAGCATTCGGTCGTGGATCAGATTTGCGACGATCTCGAAGCTGAAACCGAGGCTCTGACCGCCGTCGTCGGCCACTTGAACGAAGAACAATGGCGCTC
>LXNJ01001552.1_pt1 | contig 13447 bp, 14 predicted proteins | sample 809081 | NCBI WGS metagenome assembly LXNJ01 (sample SAMN04870510, study PRJNA318959) | sponge metagenome | biome: sponge; feature: marine sponge reef; material: water | host: Petrosia ficiformis | place: Greece: Milos, Mediterranean Sea | collected 2013-05-29 | depth 5-7 m
GCGAGAATCTTGATGGTCGTCGACTTGCCCGCCCCGTTGGGGCCGATGTAGCCCACAAGCTCGCCGCGTTCGATATCGAAGTCGATGCCGTCCAAGGCGTGGACATCTCGCATCTTGCGGTGGATCAGACCTCGGAAGGCACCGGCGAGTCCCGGCAACCGTTCGGCGACGCGAAACGTCTTCGCAAGGCCCCGCACTTCGATTTGTGGCATTCGGACGGTCCTCACGGGCATGCCACCTCACCGGAAGGCGCAAGGCAGGCGGGGGCGAAGGGCGCGCGAAAATACGCGTGCCACCTGCCGGAGTCAAGACACCCGAACAAATCCGAAGCAAATCGAGACGAGTCGCCGGCCGCTGGTTACACTGGTTCGGGCGAAAGGGCATTGAGGCCGGAGGGAGCGTGAGCCCGCAGATCGTGACCGCCCTTTACACACGCCGTACGAAGGAGAGGACGCCGCTCTGCGTGCATTGTTCACCATGGATAGGCAATTGCACGAGGGAAGCTCTGAACAAGAGCTTCCCTCGTTCGCCAAGGCGCATCGCGTTAGGGCGGTAGCGAACCCGAGGCGCGACGTGGTCACACACCAACTGCCGATCCTGTTCGATTATGCAAGGACACGCTGGCGACGATTCGAGTCGCGCGCGCACCTCGATCGCTATCAGGAGAGAGCCGTACGGCGACTCCTGCGCCACGTGATGCCCCGATCACGACACACGAGAGACCGATTCTCGGGTCTCGACCCTTCGGCATGGCGTACCGTTGCGACGATGGACAAGGCCGAGATGATGTCCCACTTGGACGCTCTCGTGACCGTGGAGTTTCGAAAGTCGGAGGCGATCGCGGTGGCGCGAGCCGCGGAACTGGCGCAGGAATATGGCAGAAAGTACCGTGGTCTAACGGTAGGGCTTTCGTCTGGAACGTCAGGTAGCCGGGGTCTATTCGTCGTGAACGACCGCGAACGACGGCATTGGGCCGGCGCGGTGCTCGCAAAAGCGTTGCCCGGCGGCCTTCGTTCTGTACAACGGATCGCTCTCTTCCTCCGCGCAAACAGCAATCTCTACACGTCGGTTAGGTCCAAACGGCTCGCACTCCGCTATTTCGACCTTCGAGACCCTCTCCCCCAAAGCATCGACAGCCTGCGGGCATGGCGTCCGACGGTGGTCGTGGGCCCGCCATCAATGCTGGCACTGCTGTCGGACGCGCTACTCGAATCGGAAATCGACCTTGGCGTTCGAAGAGTCATCTCCGTCGCGGAAGTGCTCGATCCCATCGACGCGCACCACATCAGACGAGGATTCAGGTGCGAGTTGCACCAGATCTATCAGGCGACCGAGGGATTCCTCGGCGCAACATGCGAATACGGGACCCTGCACCTAAACGAGGATCTGGTCGTGATCGAGCGTGAGTACGTCGATCGCACTAGGACGAGGTTCGTACCGATCATCACCGACCTACACCGCTCGATCCAACCCATCGTTCGCTATCGGCTGGACGACATATTGGCGGTTCGACAGGAACCTTGCGCGTGCGGGTCCGTGATGACGTCATTGTCGGCGGTCGAGGGTCGATGCGACGACGTCTTCTACTTCCGCAGACGGGACTCAAGCGGATGGGGTACGGTCTTCCCGGACCACATCCGCCGCGCGGTCGTGGAGGGGGATGACCTGGTTGCCGACTATGCCGTTCGTCAAACGAGCCCGACTCAACTTGAGGTGTACGTAACTCCGGGAGACGCGCCCCGGCTCGAGGGTGTCCGGCGTGCAATCGGTGACCTACTTCGCCCTCACCACCTCGAGTTGCCTGAAATCCGCTTCTTGGCGAACCGTCCGTCCCAAACCCCGTCGAGAAAGTTGCAGAGGGTGGCGCGCGTGTTCCGACCGGACTCCTACGGTATTTCGCCAAAGTCGATTGTCTGATCGACCAGACGCTGAACCGATCTCACGGGATCGTAACGTTCCCAATGCGCCTGCATCACGCGGCAACCACGGCGGATCGATGGGGCGGTGAGAAGCTCTCTCAACGACGCCGCCATTTGCGGGATCCTGGATTTCATCCGCAGGCCAATACCGTTGGCCACGATGCGTGAGGCGTTGTCGAACTGGTCGTATTCGTGTGGCCAAACCAGCGTGGGGACCGCGTGCTGGATACAAGCGTAGGTGATTCCCGATCCGCCATGATGAATGACCGCATCAAACGCGCCGACATGGCGGTCATAGGCGATGAAGTCGTAACTGATCATGTTGCTGCCATCGTCGGTAACGCCCGTCTCGCCCGGTCGCCCGAGAGAGAAGTGGAATACCGTGTCTGGCATCTCGCGTGCCAAAGCTGCTATCAGACGGGCGGCCTCGTCCTTCGCCCAGCCGACATGTGTCCCCAGGGTAACAAGGACATTGCGGGACGCGTGACGTAGGCGCGGCCGAGGCGAGGCGAAGTCGGGAACCATTCCGGGATACCCGACAAACGTGAGCGCCTCCGGCCAGTCTCTTTCGAACTCGAACTCGCGTATTCCCAGCGCCAGGATCCGTTCCGGGGAGTACGCCGCCTCGAGGCCGTCGGCGCGGTATACGCCCTGGATGCCGAGCCGAAGGAAGTCCCGGTGGTGTCGCCACCCCACCAATCGTTTGAAGAACCGCGTAATTGTGCGTCCCACGGCGTCCCGCGTCTTCCCCAAGAGGTGCTCACTCGGTGTCCATCCGCCGAGAAACGATGGCGTGCCCAAGCGGGTCTCTATGGCGCAGGGAGAGGGGGTCGACGTCCACCAGCGCATGCCGAGTTCTCGACTGACGACACCACTGACCGGCACCGTGAAGTCGGCGATCACGAGCGCGGGTCGCTCCCGGAGCCAAATTCGGGTCAGTTCATCCTTGAATTGGTCCATTAGGAGAACGTTGGCCTTGAACTGGGCCATCAAGAGCATTGGGTTTCCGCCAACCCGACGACCAGGGTCCGCGATCGCCCGGATTTCCTGCTCGCGCCCCCCCATCAAGCGATGGAATGGCAAACCGGCCGACCTGGCCCATTCCGTTCCCGGATGAGTGGTGAGGACGCGAACGCCGTGGCCCGCCGCCTCGAGGCCTTTGCCAATCTCGAGCAACGGAAAGAGATGGCCCGCAAACGGCGGGCTAAGAACGTCAACGCGCACCGTTACGGACGAAGTTCTGGCTTCCGGGGCAGTGGCACGCGACGAAGCGGAACCGACAGGCGCCGAGTGCGCGAAGCTTCCCGAGCGTGCTTCTGTAGGAAGAGTAGTCGAACTGGACAAACCTTGACGCGTGCGGCAGTTCCCTTGCCTGCCGGATCATGGCGACATCCCAACACGAGTCGACAACGTAGAAGATGGGTTGGGGGCGCACGTTGAAGACGAACCCAACATGACCATCGGCGTGCCCTGGCAGGGAAACAATCAGCATGCTTCCATCGCCGAAGTAGTCGTACACGAGGAAAGCGGACAAATCGTCCACTCCAGGCCGGAAGGCGCCCGCATGCAGCGGTTGGCTACGGCGATCAAAGTCCGGCGGGAGCAACTCCCGGACGAATCCCTCGCGCAGCTGACGCCAGACGTTCAATTCACACAGTCTGCGGTACGCCTCCTCCAGATAGACGAAGTCGGCGTTCGGGAAGGCCGCAACCCCGCCGATGTGGTCGAGATGGAAGTGCGACAGGATGATCGTCTCTATCTCGCGACGATGTCCCGCCGCACGCAGGATGTCGGCCGCGCTACCACGGGAATCAAGGGTGACCGGCGTGACCCATCGGTGGAGCCGATAGGGAAGCGTTTGGGTCGTTTCGGTCACGCGCGAACTGTAGCCGGTGTCGATCAGCACGAAGCCTCGGCGCGGATGCTCGACCAGCGCAAATGTCGCGAAGTAGCGCCTTGGTCCCCAGCCCCTAGCGTCCGTGAAGTACTTGAGGTGCGTGGCGTGACCGGCGTTGAAGAAACGGACCTGCCGTAGCTCGCTGCTCATATCCTGAATATCAGGCCTGCCTGCGAATAGCCGGCGGATGTACCGAGGAGAAGCACATCCCGAGGCAGCGCGTCGTCGCCCTCTCGAAGGGCGTCGTGCAAAGCAAACGGGATGCTCGCCGCGGCCAGATTGCCGTGGCTCGCGACCGAGTTGTGGAAGAGGCGCGACGGGAATCCGAGCAGTCGGCGCATGAGGCGCAACGATGCCGGCGATGCCTGGTGTGGGACCACGCGGACGCCGCATGGTGATAGGTGAGCGGACTTGAGGAGGGTATCGACCATGGGCGGGAGGTAGGTGCGCGCCACCCGGAATACGGCGGGTCCGTCCATGTGGAAGCGGTAGTCCGAGTCGTTCGACTCGCGGTAGTCGAAGGGTGGTAGATCGTGGCCACCGCCGAACACGCCGCAAAGATGGGCGAACTGCGCATAGGTCTCGTGGGCGAACGCAAGCGTCGGTGTGGGTTCTTGGCGCCTGGCCAGGACGACCGCCGCGGCTCCGTCGCCAAGAACGCTCGCGCTCTCACGTTCGCTCCAATCCGCGGCGGCGAGCGGCGCTTCGGCGGTGACGATCACGATGTGCCGATAGTCGCCATGGGCGAATAGCGCATTGGCGATATGAACAGCCACGACGAAGCCAAGGCACGTGCTGTCGACGTCGAAACAGGGAATTCGTTGAGCCTGCTTGCCGAACCGGCGCAGCACGAGGGCCGCATTGAACGGGATGGGGCGGGATCGACTGGCGCTCGCGTCGATCAGCAGGTCGACGTCCGTCCAGCGAACCGCCGCGCTTGCCATCGCGGCAGCGAGAGCGCCTTCGGCCATCGAAGACAACGACTCGGGTTCGCGACACTCGTACCGCGTCAGCACGCCGACCTTCGACCGTGTCCAGCCCTCTGGCGCTCCCATCCGCGCGTCGATCGCTTCAGCCGTCAACTCGTGCGAGGGCAGGACGCTACCCGTACCGCGGATTTCGAAATGCTGCGTCACGTTGGACTGCACATCGGCGTGGCGGCGAGCTCCGCCAACTTGCGGTTGACAACTGACAGGGTGGTGGGGTGGCTCAGGTAGCCCATGTGACCCACACCATCGACGACCACGTCCACGTGTCGGAAGAACAGTCGCGATATGGGATCGCGGGACCCTTGGATCATCGTGTGCGGGACGACCGGTCGTCTCCATGCGACCGGACCGGTCGAGAGAACGTGGCGAACCATCGACGAGACTTCCGCACCGAGGGCATTGAAGATCTCGAGCCCGCAGCTCCCGGCGATCAGGACGACACCCTCCTCCGACGATGCCGCCAGCCTGGTCAGAGAGCGTCTGTAGATCGCCCGGCGTGTCCGCGTCCTTGCCCCGATGAACTGGTCAACATTGGCGGCGCAGGCTCGCCAGAGCGGCGGATCGGCGCGGTCTGGGTCGCATTCGCCGAACGGGAAGTTCGCCCATACCTTCCATGAGTCGGGCACTACCAAGGATGCAAGGAACCGATGCTGGACATAACTCAGTCGGCAGTTTCGGGGATCACTCAAACCGGTTAGCAGCGCGACCTTCAATCGCGAGCGGGCAAAGTTCGAGGCAGAGGACTCGCGACGCATGCTATTGACGCAACGGATCCAGATAGCGAAATCTCCCGTCCGGGTACATCTGTATTCGGCGCGACCGCCAGTAGAAGCGCTTGCTGACGAGCGCATGTGCGAGGTGGACAGGTTGCAGGAGTTCCGCAAGCACCGACGGAACAAACCGGAAGTCGAGCGTCCATCCGAGAATCCGCCCATGCAGACTCCGATACAACTGATCGCGAACAAGGAGCAATGCGGCCAGTACCAACAAGCCGACAGCGCCGCTGGCCGCAAGCGCAACGCAACCGGCCCAGAGTAGTAGCGAAGGAGTCGCAAGCGTCAGCATGAGGAGTGCGCGAAATCCAAGACGCTGACACGTTACCTGGTGCGCGGCAAAAACGAACCAACGGTGCATGATCCGGAAATACGCCCTAGGGCTCTCTACGCTCGTTCGGATCCCGTGTGCACTAACACCCTGAGCGATCCGCCCGCCGTGCCTCAATACCAGCTGCGCCATCGCGTGGTCGTCGGACACCTGATCGAGGATGGGGCTGAATCCTCCGATCGCCAGAAGGGTGTCCTTCTTCATCGCGTAGTACATCCCATTCAGCGTCGTCGCATCGACGAAGTTGAGCATGGGCAAGTAGGTCAGGATGCTGTTGTTGTTCACGAAGTGCGCAACAAGGGACGACCAAAACGACGATCCTGCTTCGTAGTAGGCTAGTCCCGTATAGACCTCCGCCGACTCCAATTCGGTGAGGGCAACATCGAGCCCCGTGCGCGTCAATTTCGTGTCGTCGTCAAGAACCAACAGGTGGGATGTTCGGATGCCGGGCACCGCGAGGTCCAGCTTGAAACTCTTCGGGTTCACACCTTGAGGCGCATCAGGACACTGCCGCACGACAACACTCGCTTCCGTCGACTCGATGATCGAGCGGGCGATACCGAGTGCGGTGTGGTCGCCGTCGTCGATCAGCCAAAGGAACCGTGCCCATTTCGGAGCTTCCTCGACGTTGTGCCGCAGAGTCTCCTCCAGCAGCGGATCTCCGCTCAAGATTGGCTGAACGATGGTCACCTCGCAATACGGGTGATCCGCGGCAGCGACCGAAGAACGCTTGTAATGCACACAGAGGTAAGCCCGCACAGACATCAGTGCCAAGTAGGCGGCACCGAGGCAGATTCCGACCATCATTAGCGGCATCGGCTTACCTTCAGTAGGGGTCGCATCGCTCGATCCACGCCACGAACCTGTCGATGCCGTCCTCGATGGACACCCTTGGCTCGCCGAACGTGGCGAGCATCCGACTGACGTCGAAGGTCTTCGAATAGGCGAAGACGCCGATGCCGAAGCGCGTCATGGCTGGTTCGCGCGTCGGAGAAAACGCCCGGTGCATGGTTTCGAGCATGCCCGCCGCCAGCATTGCCACGTTCAACGGGATGCGCCGGGTCGGTGGCGAAATCCCCAGTCGTTCGAAGATGGCGACCAAGGTGGCGACGATTGGCACTGGGTTGTTATTCGTCAAGTTGAATACGCCTCGGATCCTGTTACTCCGGACAGCCTTGACGATCATGTCGACCAAGTTGTCGATGTAGATCAGATCGCCGACGACCTCCGTATCCTTCCGCACGAGGAGTGGCAACCTACCCGCGCGTGCGGCCGCTAGAATCCGTGGGAAAAGCACGGAGTCTCCAGGACCGAAGACGGCACGTGGCCGAAGGATCGTCCACTGCCCCGGGTAAGCCATGACCCGATTCTCGGCCTCGCGCTTTGTGGCGGCGTAAAGGTTGATGGGACGCGCCGGAAACGGGGACTCCTCGGTTAGGCCGCGCTGATCGGCATTCTCGTAGTAGACGCTCGACGACGAGATGTAGACCACTCTCGGCCGCCCAACCCGCATGCAGAACTTGAGCACGTTCTCGGTTGCCGCGATGTTGCAGCTCTCAAACTCGCGCCGTCGACCCCATGGCGAAGACAGTGCCGCAGCGTGGACCACGGCGTCCGGTCTGACATCGAGATCAAGCGGTTGTCTCAGGTCGTGGCGGATATAGTTGGGTCTGCCAAGCGGCCGCCTGCCAAGACCGCACGTCTTGACACCGTCGTACTCCAACCGACGCCATACCGAGGATCCCACGAAGCCCGAGGCGCCGGTCAAAAGAACTGTGGGACTTCCCATCGCCACCCTCCTAAAGTCGCATCGCGCGGTTCAGTTCCGACCACATGCCCTTTGGGAACATAACACTCGTGCCGAATAGCGCAACCTGAATACGGCAAGATCTACCAAACCAACTCCAGTGGTGCTGTAAACTGATACTTAGCGCACCCATGGGAGATCGTTCGAGTGGCCAGCTGGTGGGTGCCCTTGCCGACCGACCCGGTGCGTTCGACTTCGTCCACCTGTCGAACATCCTCGATTGGCTCGATGCCGAAGAGGCCCGGACAACCCTCGACGTGGCTCGACGCGCGCTTCGCCCCGGCGGCTGGATGTTGATTCGCCAGTTGAACTCAAGCCTGGTCATAGAGTCCCTCGGCGCAGGCTTCGAGTGGCACCCGACTCGGGCGAGGCGACTGCACCGGAAAGACCGCAGCTTCTTCTACCGGGCGCTGCACCTGGGGCGATGAACGTTCTTCGCGGTGGTGGAGCCCGCGTGGTAGGACGAAGGTCGGCGATACCTCATCGACCAGGGCCTGCAACTGGGCGCGTATGCCCTGGACGGGCTGCATCGGGACCTTCACGTCATGGGGATCGCACCGCAGACCGGATGAGTGGCCGTTGTGGCGCTCGCGTAGGATACTCGCGCGACACTCAGCGGAGGCGGGAGATGGACCAGACACCGGGCGCGAAGATGATGTATCTCATCAAGCGCAAGCCCGAGACATCGCGGGAAGAACTCGTGGCGCACTGGTTCGCGAACCACATGCCCGCCGTGATCAAGAGTCAGAAGGACGGTGCGCAACGGGGTCGACCGCACGCCTTGCGCTACTTCGCCACCCTCTACGATGCCAACTCGTCCGGCGAACATCCGTGGGACGGCGTGGCGCAACTCTGGTGGCCTCGGCCGCTGCCGAAGCCCAGGACCGGATTCGGTGCCGAACCCCGCGACACCTTCCAGCAGAAAGCGGAGCCCTACATGCCGTGGGCGACGACCGAATACGTCGTGATTGACGGTTCCGAGTACCTCGATACGGCACCACTGACCCTGAACGCGCCGTACCCCATGACCCGATCCGGTTTCCACAAGATGACCTATCTCGTCGCCGCCAAGCCGGACACCGACTACGATGCCTTCTTCGCGCATTGGCTCGACATCCACGTTCCCAACGTCAAGGCGACCATGGAAGCGGTGGGCGGCTTCCGCTACGTCGTAAGCATAAGCATCGACCCTGCGAACGAGCCCTATGCCGGCATGGCGGAGTTGTACTACCACGATCCGAAGGATTCGGCTCGCTGGCGCGAGACCATCGAGGCCGACGGCATGGAGCAATGGATCGACAGCCAGCGCATGCTCATCCTGAGCTCCCAAACGGAGATGGTCGGGATTCCCTGATGGCGACGCTCGAATGCTGGAGTTGCGGCGCTTCCCTCGACGACCTGCCGCGCCCCATTACTCGGCACATGAACTGTCCCGAGTGCTTCGAGGATCTGCACTGCTGCCGGATGTGCCGGAACTACGCGCCGGACGCTTCGATCACCTGCACCGATGAGCGCACCGATCCGCCCGTCAACAAGGAGAACGCGAACTTCTGCGACTACTTCCGCCCGACGAACGCCTACCGGGCCGGATCGAAGGAACGCCAAGCCGGTGCCAAGGCGAAACTCGATGCGATGTTTGGCGGGGACGATCCGGCCGGCGAGGATGCGGAATCCACCGACCGCGGCGACGTCGACCCTGGCGACGACAAGCAGGCCGAGGCGAAGCGACGGTTGGACGACCTGTTCGGCCCGTGACCGAAGACCTCCGCCAATAGGCGCGCCAATGCCCCGCTTTGCCGCCAACGTCTCGACCATGTTCCCCGACCTCCCGGTCGCCGAACGGTTTGCCGCGGCCCGGGCCATAGGCTTTCGGGCCGTGGAGTACCTATTCCCCTACGGCGAGAGCCCCGAGGAGATCCAGCGTCGCCTGCACGAGACGAACATGCGCATGATCCTGCTCAACACCCCGCTTGGCGACGCCAGCCGCGGAGAACGTGGCCTGGCCGCCATGCCGGGCCGTCGGGCCGACTTCCTGGGGCACTTCGAGCAAGCCCTGTGCTACGCCCGAACGCTGGATGTCTCCATGATCCACGTCATGGCCGGGGTCGTCGCCGAGGAGCAGCGGAAAGATGCCGAGGCGGTGTTTTCCGAAAACGTGCGGCACGCGGCAGATGTCGCCGCGGCGCACGGTATCCGCATCCTGCTGGAACCCCTCAACCACGAGGACACGCCCGGTTATTTCATCACCCGGACCCGGGAGACCCGCCGGTTGATCACGGCGATCGATCGCGACAACGTCCGACTTCAATACGATCTCTACCACCGCCAGATCATGGAGGGGAACCTGGCGCGCGGCATCGCCGACAACCTCGACGTCATCGGCCACATCCAGTTCTCGAGCGTCCCGGGACGCCACGAACCGCAATACGGCGAAGTCAACCTGGCCTACCTCTTGGACGTCTGCGATCACCTCGGCTACGATGGCTGGATCGGCTGCGAGTACCGCCCGATGACAACCGCCGCCGAGGGGTTAGGCTGGGGCAGACCGTACGGACTCGGGCAGAATCCATGACCGGGTTGACCCAGGCACAGATCACCTCGTTCAACGAGAACGGTTTCCTGTTCCCGCTCCGCGCATTCTCGACCGAGGAGGCCGCCGACCTGCGCAAGCGATTGGAAGAGGCCGAAGCGGGTGCGGAACCCGGCACCGAGCGATCCGCCCGGCAGGGGTTGCCCATTACCCACGCGTGGGCCTGGGACCTGGTTCACGATTCGCGAATCGTGGAGCCGATGTCCGCCGTGTTGGGGCCCGACGTGCTGCTCTGGTCCATGGACTGGTTCATCAAGGAGCCCGGTCCCGGCTTCGTTTCCTTCCACCAGGACGCGACCTACTGGGGGCTGGAACCGCATCATGTCGCCAGCGCGTGGGTAGCCTTGTCGGACGCCGGTCCCGAGACCGGTCCGATGCGCTTCGTGCGCGGCAGCCACAAGGGACCCCTTTTCGAACAGGACGACACCTACGGCGATCACAATCTCCTAAGCCGGGGCCAGGTGGTCAAGACCGACGTGAACGAGTCCAAGACCGTGCTCGCGCCCCTGGCAGCCGGCGAAATGTCCCTGCACCACGTCCGCGTGATCCACGGTTCCGAGCCCAATCTTACCGTGGACCGCCGCATCGGCATGGTGTTGCGGTACTGCGCCACCGACGTGCGTCAGACCAAGGCGAGGGGCGATCGCGCCATCCTCGTCAAGGGCACCGACACCTACCGGCACTTCGAGATGATCCCTCGACCCCGGGCAGATCTCGGCGAAGAAGAACGACACCTGGCCAGGCAGCACGGTCGAACGCGGCACAAGGCGCTCATGGAGGACTGAGTCAAAGTGCGTGTGCTCCACGTCTACCGTAGCTATTTCCCCGAAACCCAAGGCGGTCTCGAAGAGACGATTCGTCAGATCTGTCTCAACACGGCAGCGCATGGCGTCGAGAGCCGGGTGCTTTGCACAAGCAAGACGATCGAACCACGCGTCGTGCGGCGGGACGAGACGGTCGTGTACCGGTCGCGCCGGACCGGCGAGATCGCCTCCTGCAGCCTATCCATCGAAGCGTTCGCCATGTTCCGGCGCCTGCTGCGCTGGGCGGACGTCGTGCACTACCACTTTCCGTGGCCCCTGGCCGACGTGATGCATTTCTCGGCCCGAGTCGGCGTACCAACTGTTACGACATACCACTCCGATGTCGTCCGCCAGCGCGTGCTCGGTTGGGTGTATTACCCACTGATGATGCGATTCCTCCGGTCCGTAGACCGGATCGTTTGCACGTCACCGAACTACTTGGCGTCGTCGAGGGTTCTCAAGGGTTTGGGGGACCGTGTGACCGTCGTGCCAATCGGACTTGACGAAGGGTCGTACCCGAGTGCGAACGGCGCACTCGCCGAGGCCCACGCCAAGTACGGGTCGGAGTTTTTCCTGTTCATCGGCGTACTGCGCTACTACAAGTGCCTGCACATCCTGCTCCAAGCCATGCAGGGTGCGTCCTACCGTGCTGTGATCGTTGGCTCCGGGCCTCTTGAGGGGGAACTGCGGAATCAATGCCGCCGCCTCGGCTTGAGCAACGTTACCTTTACGGGACACCTACCGGACCCGACGAAGGTGTCACTGCTCAAGCAGTGTCGGGCCGTGGTGGCGCCGTCCTACCTGCGTGCCGAGGCCTTCGGGGTCGCACTCCTCGAGGGGGCCATGGCGGGCAAGCCGCTGATCACCGCGGAGGTCGGCTCGGGAACGAGTCATGTGAATGTCCACGGGGAGACAGGCCTCGTCGTCGAACCCCAATCGCCCACGGCGTTCCGGGAGGCCATGGAGACCTTGCACAGCAACCCCGGACTGGCGCAGAAGCTGGGAACCGGTGCCCGAGACCGGTTCGAACGGTTGTTCAGTGGACGTCTGATGGGCGAGCGCTACGCGGACATCTATGCCTCCCTCCTGAGAAACCGGGGCTAGGCGTGCGGATCGCCGTCGATGGTCGACCGCTGCGGCATCCATTCTCGGGAATCGGCGTCTACACGCGGGAGATCCTGTCCCGCTTCGCCGTCGACCACGAGATGTTCATCTACTTGGACCGCAGGCCCGAACGAACCATCGACGTGTCGGGTACGTTGCGCAGCGGCCCGCCGCGCCGACTGAGCGGCTTCTTGACCGCGAATGTCGCGTTCGCGCGCTGGGCCGAGCAAGATGAGGTAGACGTCTTCTTCTCCCCACGTCATCACCTGCCGCTGGCGCTCCGGCACACGCCCGCCGTGGTCACGATCCACGACATGGTCTGGCGCGTGGCGCCCGAAACCATGAAGCCCCTGAACCGACTGCTCGATACGGCACTGATGCCCCCCGCCCTGGCCAGGGCCCAGCGCGTCGTCGCCGTGTCGGCAGACACGGCCAACCGTATCGTCGAGTACTGCGGCCGACACGACGTCACGACGATCCACAATGGCTGCCGGGACCTCCCGCCCGCGGTGCCGTTTACCTACCCGAGGCCGTACTTCCTGTTCGTCGGCACCAAGGAACCACGCAAGAACCTGCGGGGCACGGTCGAGGGCTTCCGCCAGGCATTGGCTGCCGGGTTGAATCACCACCTCGTCCTCGTGGGACCCTCTGGATGGGGCGACTCCGGGCTCGGCGCCAGCGGGGCCGTCAACGGCATTGTCGACCTGGGACCCCTCTCGGCCGAGCGGCTGTCGGGCGTGTATCGGTCGTGCACGGCACTGGTGCTCGCCTCGTTCTACGAGGGGTTCGGCATTCCGCTGGTCGAAGCGATGCACCACGGCAAGCCCGTCATCGCGTCCGGGACGGGCGCGATGGCCGAGATCGCCGGGGATGCGGGGATTCTGGTCGACCCGGGCAATCCCGCGAGCATTGCCCGGGCATTTCTCAAGCTCGCGAACGACGCCGCGGCACACCGACGGTTAGCAGCGAACGCGCGGCGTCGAAGTCGCTCGTTCTCGTGGGACCGTGCCGCCCAGGCCACGATCGAAGTACTCGGCGAGGCCGCGGGCCTACGCGTCACCGCGTAGCGGACGGGCTTGTCCCGTCCCGATGTCCAGGCAGCCGGCATGTCCCCAAGGGCTTTGGGCTATGCGGCGCTAGGCGACCCGCTCGCCAAATCGCCGCGCGTCTTCAAGTCCGAGGCGGGCGCGAATGCCGAGGGCGGTGGCGACCGGTAACCAGAACAACAGCCAAG
>LXNJ01001553.1_pt1 | contig 13443 bp, 9 predicted proteins | sample 809081 | NCBI WGS metagenome assembly LXNJ01 (sample SAMN04870510, study PRJNA318959) | sponge metagenome | biome: sponge; feature: marine sponge reef; material: water | host: Petrosia ficiformis | place: Greece: Milos, Mediterranean Sea | collected 2013-05-29 | depth 5-7 m
GGCCGCTTTCCTGCGAGCCGCCCTGCCGAGAATCAGGGCGGAGAACAACCAGGGGGAATTCTACCTGCCCGACGTTTTTCCCATCGCGCGCGCCGAGGGTCGGGTGATCCTGGGCCTGGAACTGGCGTCGCCCGAAGAGGCTTTGGGCGTGAACACGAAAGCGGACTTGCGCCGGGCGGAGGAAATCCATGAAGAGCGCAAACGCAAGGCCTGATGCACGCACAGCCGCCCGATTTGCTATAATTCCCCGCGCAAGATAGAAAAAACGAGAGAAACGCCCGTTCCGGGGTTATTTTGAGCGAATTTCAGGAAGGTATCTCGTGAGAGCGTTGATTCTGGCGGCCGGCCGCGGGGCCGGTCTATATCCGTTTACGAATACCCGGCCCAAGGCGATGCTGCCGATGGCGGGCGAGATGCTCCTGCATTCGGCGCTCAAGAAGATACGCGCCGCCGGCGTGAGTGACCTGGTCGTCGTCGTCGGTCACCGCGCCGACAGAATCATCAACGAATTCGGGCAGGGTTCGCGCTACGGGATGACGATTCAGTACATCCGCCAGGAGGAGCCCACGGGAATCCGCGACGCTATCAGTCTCGCGAAAGGGCATTTCCAGGAAGATGAGTCGTTCCTGCTGGTTTATGCGGACGTGCTGGCTTCGGAGAACATGTACCGGCAGGTCGTGCAGGCGTTCGGCACGTTTCATCAGCCCGTGGCGGCGATTTGCCACACGCCCCACGCCCAGAACTACGGCACGGTCTATCTCGGCCAGGACATGCAGATAGAGCGCCTCGTGGAGAAGCCCGTGGAGCGCGAGGTGGGCAATTACGTTCTCGCCGGCGTGTTCGTCATGCCCTACCGGCTGTTCGAGCTGCTGGAGCGCTTCGAGATGGACGAGGCGCTCAACGAGTTGTGCGCGGGCGAGGGGCTGCGCTCCTCGATCTGGGAGGAACCCTGGCTGGACGCCCAGCATCCCTGGGATCTGCTCAAGGGCAACCAGATGGTCATGGACACCTGGAGCGAGGCCCGCGTGGACGGCAGCGTGCGGCTCCGGGGCGCGGTGCAGTTTCGCGGACCCGTGGTGATCGAGAAAAACGTGGTGATCGAATCGGGCGCTTCCATATTCGGGCCGTGCTTCATCGGGGAGAACACGTTTCTGGGAAACGGGGTCCTGGTGCGCCCCTACACGGCCATCGGCGCGAATGCGACCATCGGGTTCGGCGTGGAACTCAAAAACTGCATCCTGTTCAACGGCGTTCGCGTGGGACGCCTCTCCTTCGTGGGCGACAGCGTCGTCGGCGAGGACGCCGTGGTGGGTTCGGGGACGATGACGCTGATTCAGAATCTCGACCAGTCCGAAATCGTGGTGCGCATGCCGGAGGGGAAGGTCGATTCCGGCCTCGACAAGGTGGGGTCTTTCCTCGGCGACGGAGCGCTGGTCGGCGCCTCGAACACGCTGGCATCGGGAACCGTTGTCCCGCCCGGTGAAGTCGTCCCGCATCACTACACCTACCCGCGGGGAGAGAACTAGCATGTGCGGCATCGCGGGCATGGCGGCGAGTGCGAACGTCTCGCAAAAGCTCCTGCGCTCCATCGCGGCCCTGGAATACCGGGGGTATGACTCCTGCGGCATGGCCGTCCAGAGAAACTCTACGATAGACATCCGCAAGAACGTGGGCACCGTGGAGACGGTGAATTCCCTGGAGCGCTTCACGGACATGAAGGGCCTGGTGGGCATCGCCCATACGCGCTGGGCGACGCACGGCGGGGTGACGCAGGCGAACGCGCATCCCCACGCGGACAACGAAAGCCGCCTGGCCGTGGTCCACAACGGCATCATCTCGAACTACAAGGAACTCAGGGAGAAGCTCTCGCGCGAAGGCGCGGTGTTCCGCTCCGAAACGGACTCGGAGGTCATCGCGCACCTGGTGGCGCAGAAAATCGCGCGTAACGGCCGGGACGTGGAGGAGGGCTTCGTCGAGGCGATCGACGAGCTCGAAGGAACCTTCGCCCTGGCGGTCATATCGGTCGACGCGCCGGGCCGGATTCTCTGCGTGAAGCGCGAATCGCCCCTCATCATCGGTCTGGGGGACGACGCCAACTACGTGGGGTCGGATTTCAGCGCGTTCTTCGAGTACACCCGCCGGGCGATTATCATGGAAGACGGCGAATACGCGCTCATCACGCCGGAGAGCTACGCGGTCAAGAGCCTGCTCACCAGAGAGCGCGTCGACAAGGAAGTCACCGAGATCGAGTGGGACGCGGAGAAGGCCCGCCGGGGCGGCTATCCCCATTTCATGCTCAAGGAGATTTACGACCAGCCCATCACCGTCCAGGCCGCCCTCCAGATACCCAGAGAGGATATCCAGGCGCTGGCCGGTATGATCCACGAATCGCGGCAATGCTACCTGGGCGGCGTGGGAACGACCTATTACATCGCGTCGATGGGGCAGTACTTCTTCAGCCGCCTGGGGGGGCGGTATCTGCCCGTCGTCAGCACGGACGAGTTCGCCCACATCGCGGAGGTCGGGCCCGAGGACGGTTTTTGCGCCATCAGCCAGTCCGGGGAGACCTACGACACCCTGAGCGCCCTGCGCCATGCGAAATCGGGAGGCGCCAGGACGGCGGGCATCGTGAACGTGATGGGCTCCACCCTGGTGCGCTCGGTGGACGTGCCGATTCTCCAGGGCGCGGGACCCGAAAAATGCGTCATCAGCACCAAGACGGCCCTGAGCCAGGCGGTGGTGTTGCTGCTCGCCTCGATGGAGCTGGGCCTGCTCGCGGGGCGTTTGAGCGAAGCGGAGGTCGAGGCGCTGAGGGAAGAGGTCGCCACCTTGTCCGACCTCGTGCTCGATACGCTCAACGAACGCTCGGGCTATTTCCACACGGCGGCGCACGCGCATCAGCACATGAAGAACTGGCTCTACCTGGGCCGGGGCATCTATTACCCCGCGGCGCTCGAATGCGCGCTCAAGATGAAGGAAGTCACCTACCTCCACGCGGAGGGGATGAGCGCGGGCTTCCTCAAGCACGGCACCATCTCCCTCATCGACGAGAACATGTACACCATCGTCCTGATGCCCACGCCCGAAGAGGCCGAGCTGCACGCGCTCACCAGGAGCAGCGCGGAAGAGGTCCGCGCGCGCGGCGGCTTCGTGCTGGGCTACCGCTTCGAGGGAGACGAGGTGGTCGAGGGGCTGTTCAGCGAGGAGATCGTGCTGCCGAGGGTCTCCCCCCTGCTTGCGCCTTTCCTGCACCTGGTCTCGGGACAGTTGCTGGCCTACTTCCTCGCGGTTGCCTTAAAGCGCGACGTCGACAGGCCGCGCGCCCTGGCGAAATCCGTCACCGTCGCCTAAGGGCGCGCACTCCCAAAATGCCGAACGCGAAGTTTCAGGGAACGGACGGGGTTCGCGGCCTCGTGGTGGATGAGGATCACCCCCTGGCGGCGGGGGTCGACCCACGCGCGGCCTTCGTGGAAAATGGAGTCCTGACGCCCCGGTTCGTCGAGCACTACGTCTTTGAAGCCGGTAAATGGCTTCTGGAAAGAGCCTCCGAGCAACTCATCTCCCCTACGGCGGTGGCGCTGGCATGGGACCCGAGGGACGTGGAGGGAGAATTATCCGCCGCGTGCGTGAACGGTCTCCTGCGCGCGGGCGCTTACGCCCTCTCGCTCGGGGTGATGCCGACACCTGCGGCCGCCGCCTATCTGGCGGGCGTGGGCGGAGCGGGCGCGGTGATCCTCACCGCCTCCCATAACCCTGCGGAACAAAACGGCGTGAAAATCCTGTTGTCCCCCGATTCGATGAAGCCCCTGCCGGATGAGGATGCGGCGCTGAGTGCCCGCGTCTGGGCGAGCGAGTGGAGTGTGGTGGAGCAAACGCCCGAGAGCGGTCGCGGCGTGGAAGCAGCCGCCGAGGCTCGCGCGTTTTATGTTGATTACGTCACCCGGCTTCCCAACTGCTGGCTGCGCGAGGGCGACCTCGCCCGGTGGAGCCTCGTGGTGGACCCGGCGGCGGGGGCCTGGAGCGGTGTGGCCGCAGGGGTGCTGGAGGAGTCAGGCCCTTTGAGCGTGTGTGAGGTGAACGGTTTGAGTGAGGGCCGCGTGAACGAGGGCGGCGGCGTGGTCGCGCTCGAGGGCAGGCGCATCATCGAAGGAGAGGATGCCGAATTTATCGCCGGCCACGCTGGCGCGCGCGCGCTTTTTGAGGCGGGCCGCGAGCGGCGGGAAGAACTCAAGAAAGGCGACGGCATGGCGGCGGCCTGCGTCCTGGACGCCGACGGCGACAGGGGCTACGCCCTCGTCTACAATCCGTTTCGGGATGCGCTTCACGTCCTCGATGGCGACGATGCGCTCGTCCTGCAGGCCCGTTTCCTGAAGCGGGAGGGCGAGTTGCCCGGTGGCGGCGTGGCCGCCCTCACGATAGAGAGCGATTCGGGCGCGGCGGCGGCCCTGACCGAGACGGGGCTTCGGGTCGTCTTCACCCCCGTGGGGGACAAGTGGATATTGAACGAGGCGCGCAGATGGGGGGACCGCTTCGCGCTGGGGGGTGAGGAATCCGGCCATACAATCGCGCCGGGCCTGCTCGTAAACGCGGTGGGCGAGGGACGCAGAATCGCGGTGGGAGACGGCTTCAAGAGTTTTCTCAACACCAGCGCTGCGGTGCGGAGCCTTTTTGAAGACGCAAAACCCGAAGAAGTGTATGCGGCCATCGCCGCGCCGTTTCCCAGGGGATTCAAGAGGTCTTATTATGCCTACCACGTGGAGCGCAGCCGCTTCACGCCGGGTGCTGAGGCGTGGGAGGCCATAGCCAAGAAACTGATGGAGTGCGCAGAGAGCGCCTTCCCGGGCATAGCCGCCCCGCGCTTTGCGCCTTTGGAGGACGACGCGGGCGTGATGTATCTGGCCCTGGAAGATGAGGCGGGCGGGCCGCTGGGCGCGGTATACGTGAGGAACTCAGGGACCGAGAGCAGGACGGGCGTGGTGATGCGAGGTCCCGCCGAATGGGAAGAAAAGCTCTGCGCCGTTGGGGATGGGGTGTTGCGCGAGATTATCATGCGCATGAAGGACCATGACGCTCCCGGCGCGCGGGCGGAGGCGTGCTTGCTGGAGGCCTTGCGCGAGCGTGAGATGGACGCTGCGGCGGCGGATGCGCTTTTGGATTTGGACTCAGAAGCCCGCTTCGGCGCGCCCGTTAGCGCAACGAGCATACGAAAAGAGGTTCTGCGCGGCGGCCTGGCTCGGGAAGAAGCCGGAACTTTCAGCATCACACCGCTGGGCGAGTGGTATCTGGAGCAGAAAGAATGAGCGCGACGACGCCGGAAACCTATTTCCGAAGGCTCGGCGAATTCACTCACCGGAATTTGTTCGAGGGCGCGGTCCACGTCTGGGAGGCGGTCGGCCGTCTGGAGGATTTCACCCGGAAGCTGGTGGATGAAGCGGATGCGCCCTCAAGCGAAGCCGCAGCACTTCGGGTGGAGGAGGGCCTCGTGGTGAGCGAAGGGCTGCTCGTAACAGGTGAGAGCCTGAAAATCCCATCCGTCGGCCTGCTCATCGAGGCGGGCGTGCGGGTGGAGCCGGGCGTCGTCATCAAGGGGCCGACGGTGCTTTGCGCAGGCGCGGAAGTGCGGCACGGGGCGTATCTCCGGGGAGGCTGCCTCATCGGGCCGGACACCGTCGTGGGTCATGCGACGGAAGTCAAGAACAGCGCCTTTCTGAACGGCGCGCACGCGGGGCATTTCGCCTACGTGGGGGACAGCATTCTGGGGGCCGAGGCGAACCTGGGCGCGGGCGTCAAGCTGGCGAACCTCGAACTCAGGACCGAAGAAGAGAAAAAAACGGGCGTGGTGAAAAACGTCGTTCTCCGCGCAGAGGGAGAGCGAATCGACACGGGCCTCACGAAATTCGGCGCCGTGATCGGCGATGACGTCGAGATCGGCTGCAACACGGTGACCTCTCCGGGCGTATTGCTGGGGCCCGGCTCCTGGATCGCGCCGAACGTAACCGTCTCCAAGGGAGTATATCCCGAAGGAACGCTCATCCGCGCTCCCAAGCCGAGTGTGGGCCGTCGAAGGTTTTAATTCGAAATTGGATCCGTGGACTATCTGAGAGACTTGAATCCCCAACAGAAAGAGGCGGTGCTGGCGCCGCCGGGCGCGAACCTCGTGCTGGCCGGCGCGGGTTCGGGCAAGACGCGGGTGATCGTCCACCGCATCCTGCGCCTGCTCGACGAAGGTCTCGCTCCGAACCGGATACTGGCCATCACGTTCACGAACAAGGCGGCGGGCGAGATGCGGGCGCGTCTTTTCGCATCCCCGGGCACGGGCGCGAGGGGCATCTGGGTGGGCACCTTTCACGCCGTCTGCGCCAGAATTCTGAGGGCGGAAGCCGAAGCGGCGGGCCTGTCGCCGAGCTTCACCATTTTCTCGCGCGGGGAGTGCTTCACGCTCATAAAGCGGTGCCTGGCGGCGGCGAAAATCAGCGAGGAGCGCTACCCGCCCCGATCGGTTCTGGAGCAGATAGGACGCCGCAAGACCTCGCTTGCGGAAGCGGATGATTCCGAGCCGCCCCCCTTCAGCATCGACGCGACTGCCCGGAAAATCGCTCCTGCCTATGAGCGCGCCCTGCGAGAGGCGGGGGCCGTGGATTTCGATGATCTGCTGGCGCGTCCCCTGCAATTGTTCCGGCGTCACCCCGACGTTCTCAGGAAATACCAGGAGAGATTCCAGGAAATCCTCGTCGATGAATACCAGGACACCAACCCTGCCCAGGATGAACTCGTGGCCCTGCTCTCGCGCGCTCACGGGCGCGTGTTCGCCGTGGGGGATGACGATCAGGGCATCTACGGCTGGCGGGGCGCGCAGGTGGAGAACATCCTGAATTTCGAGCGCAGGTTCGCAGGCGCTCAGGTGTTCCGCCTGGAGGAGAACTACCGCTCGAGCGGGGCGATACTAGGCCTCGCCTCGCGCATTGTGGGCGGAGCGGGGACGCGCCACGAGAAGCGCCTTTTCACACGGAATCCCCCGGGGGAGGCCGTCCGCTATCTGGCGGCGGCGAACCCCGAAGAGGAGGCGGAGGCGGTAATCAAGAGCCTCATCGAGGCGGGGGCGGGTGGTCAGATTCCCTGGGGAGCGACCGCCGTCTTCTACCGCATCAACACGCAGTCACGCCCGCTTGAGCAAGCGGCCCGAAGACAGGGGATTCCCTACCAGGTGGTGAAGGGCCAGCGGTTTTTCGACCGCGCCGAGGTGCAGGACCTGGCGGCTTATTTGCGGCTGCTCATCCGGCCAGAAGATGGCGCGGCGTTCTCGCGGGTCGTCAACCGCCCGCCACGGGGGCTGGGGGCCGAGCGCCTGAAGGCGATTGCGGGAGAAGGGGCGCAGGGCGTCACGGTGGCCGATGCGGAGGCCGCCCTGGCCCAGGGCCGCATCCGGGGAAACGCCGCGCAAAGTCTCGGGGACTTGCTTGAGACGATCAAAGCGCTCGCTTCCCTGAAGGCGGGCCCCGCGCGCCTGATCGAAGAGGCGCTGGAGCGGACGGGCTACCGGGCCTGGATGGAGGGCGCTGCGCAGAGAAGCACGTCGCCGGAGCGCCGCCGCGCCGCCGCGCGCGCGATGGAGGGCGCTAGCGAGTTCGTCGCCGCCGCCCGTGCGTTCGAAGAGCGGATTCAGGAGGAAGAAGGCGTATCGCCCGAATCGGATGAGTCCAAGGTATTGTTTCTGGAGGAGTTGGCGCTGATGGGCGAGGCGGATGAGATGTCCGGAGAAAGCGGCGCGCTTTCCCTGATGACGCTTCATGCGGCGAAGGGGCTGGAGTTCGCCGCCGTCGGTGTCGTCGGCGTGCAGGAGGGGCTGATCCCGCACAGCCGCTCGCGGGACGAGCCGGCTTCTCTGGATGAGGAGAGAAGGCTCCTCTACGTGGGCGTCACGCGGGCGAAGGAGTATTTAAGTCTCTCCTGGGCGAAGGAGCGCCGGCCCGACGGCAAGAAAGAGAGCTGGGCGGCGACCCCGAGCCGCTTCATGGAGGGGCTGGGGCCAGAACTCATAAAGCGGGTGGGCGACCATGCGCCGACGAGGAGGCGCGCACCGCGCGATTTCAGGGCGCCGCGCGATTCCACCGACTCGCGCTATGCGGAGATTTTATCCGAAGCCAAGACCTCCCGTCGCCCCAGGAAAAAGAGTGCGCCCGTCGTACCCGCCGAAGCGCTCGGCCCCTTTGCGCCCGGCGCGCGCGTCAAGCACAAGAAATTCGGCCTGGGCGTCATCCGCAAGCGCGAGGGGACGGGAGACCGCACGACGGTGAGCGTGGAGTTCGAGAAGGCGGGGATGAAAAAACTGGTATTGAGCCATGCGCCGCTCTCGCCTGCGGATGAGGGCGTTGACGGGGGAGAGAACCCGGCTGTATAAGGGCGCAAAGGAGGGAGTGATGTCGATTTCGCGAGAAGACGTGATTCACGTGTCCAGGCTGGCGCGGCTGAATCTGAGCGAGGATGAGGTCGAGAAGTTCACCGAACAGCTCGGCGCCATTCTGGAGCACATCGCCAAGCTGAACGAGGTGGATACCGAGGGTGTTGCGCCCACCTCGCACGTTCTCGACATCACGAACGTGTTCCGCGAGGATGCGGTCACCGAATCCCCCATCGAGAACATGGCGAAGATGGCGCCCGATTTCGCAAGGGGCCATTTCCGCGTTCCCAAGGTCATCGAGTAGTTCCCCCCGAACATCATGGCGTACGCCTCCCTTAAAGAATTCGTCGACGCCTTAGAAAGCGCGGGCGAGTTGCGCCGCGTCCAGGTTCCGGTCGATATCGAACTGGAGATCACCGAGATCGCCGACCGCTCGGTGAAGAGCGGCGGCCCCGCCCTTTTGTTCGAAAAGCCGGTCGCCCCGGACGGGCGTGAATACGACGTTCCCGTCCTCATCAACGCCTACGCCTCGGACCTCAGGATGAAGCTGGCCCTGGGCGTTGACAGCATGGACGCGGTGGCGGACGAGGTGGCCGAGCTGCTGGAGATCAAACCGCCCGAGGGCATCATCGAGAAGGTGAAGATGCTGCCCAAGCTCGCGCGGCTCGCGTCTTTCTCGCCCAAAACGGTGAGCGCGGCCCCGTGCCAGGAGATCGTCGAGACCGAGAACCCGAACCTCTTCTCGATTCCCGCCATCAAGTGCTGGCCGGAGGACGCGGGACGCTACATCACCTTCGGGCACATCTACTCGCGAAACCCGAGAACGGGGAGGCGGAACGTGGGCCTCTACCGCGTGCAGTTCTTCGACGAGAAGACCGCCGGCATGCACATGCACTTACACCACGACGGGGCGCAGAACTTTCAGGACAGCTCGAAGATGGGCGCGCGCATGGAGATGGCGATAGCATTGGGGGGCGACCCCGTCTACGTCTACGCGGCGAGCGCGCCGCTGCCGCCCGCGATTGACGAGTTGAACCTCGCCGGTTTCCTGAGGCGAAAGAGCGCCGAGCTGGTGAAGTGCAGGACGGTGGACGTGGAGGTGCCCGCGGATTCGGACATCGTGGTGGAGGGCTACCTGAACCCCGGCGAGTTGCGCGAAGAGGGGCCCTTCGGCGATCACACGGGCTGGTATTCCCTGGCGGACGACTACCCCGTCTTTCACGTCACGGCCATCACGAGGAAGCGCGAGGCCATCTACCCCACCACCATCGTGGGCCGCCCGCCGATGGAGGACTACTGGCTCGGCGGCGCCACGGGCCGCATATTCCTGCCGCTCATGAAGATGCAGTTGCCTGAAATCGTGGACGTGCACATGCCGGCGGAGGGCGTGTTCCACAACATGGTGATCGTCTCAATACGCAAGGCCTACCCCTACCACGCGCGGAAGGTGATGTACGCCCTGTGGGGGATGGGCCAGATGGCGCTGGCGAAGGTGATCGTCATCGTGGATGAGGACGTGAACGTGCACGACATCAGCGAGGTCTCCTGGAAGGTGCTCGGCAGCATCGACCCGAGGCGCGACATGGTGTTCGTCGACGGCCCCGTGGACGCGCTCGAACACGCCGCCCCGCGCCTCCACGTGGGCAGCAAGGTGGGGGTGGACGGCACCCGCAAGTGGGCTTCGGAGGGTTTCGAGCGCGAATGGCCGCCCGAGATCGTGATGACCGACGAGATCAAGGAGCGCGTCACGAGGCGCTGGGAGGAGTACGGCCTTGGCGGCTGAGGCGTCGATGGCGAGAAGTTTCCGGCAGTTCCTGCGCATGGTGAAATTCGAGCACACCATCTTCGGCCTCCCCTTCGTGCTGATGGGCGGCGTGATGGCGGCAGGCGGGATCCCTTCCGCCTGGGCCTTGTTCTGGATGGTGATGGCGGCGGTGGGCGCGCGGAATTTCGCCATGTCGCTCAACCGCTTCGCCGACAGGGACATCGACCCCAAAAATCCGAGGACGAAAGACCGCGCCGAGTTCCAGGCGCTGCTCCACTCGAAATCCATCCTCGCGATGCTGGCGGGTTTTCTGGCGCTCTTCGTACTCTCGGCCTGGATGCTGAACCCACTGGCGTTCGCGCTCTCCTTCGCGGTGGCGGCGTGCATCGTCTTCTACAGCTATTCCAAGCGCTTCACCTCCTCGACGCACCTGTTCCTGGGCTTCGTGCTGGGCGCAGCACCTGCGGGCGCGTGGGTGGCCGTGCGCGGCGATCTGGACCCCGTGGCCGTTCTTCTGTTCTGCGGCGTCACCTTGTGGGTGGGCGGATTCGACCTCATCTACGCCTGTCTGGACGTGGATTTCGACGCTGAGGAGGACATCCATTCCCTGCCGCGCCTTCTGGGAATTAAAGGCGCGCTCATCGTATCGGCGCTCGCCCACCTGGGGACGATGGCCTGTTTCTACGCGGCGGGACTGGCGTTCGGCTTGGGAGCGCTTTACTGGACAGCGCTGGCGGCGGCGGGGTGCCTCCTGTTCTGGGAGCACTGGATCGTGCGGCCGGACGACCTGAGCCGCGTGGACGTATCGTTCTTCAACCTGAACGCCTGGGTGTCCGTGGTCATCGCAACGGGCGCGGTCGCCGACGTGCTCATCGGCGCGGGCTGAGCGCGCGCGTGCCGACCCGCATCGAGAAAAAAGAAGTCCAGGCGATGTTCTCGGACATCGCGCCCACCTACGACCTCCTGAACCGACTTCTGAGCTTCGGCGTGGACCGCCTCTGGCGTAAGCGCGCCGTGGCGAGCCTTCTGAGCGATACGAGGGATAAGGAAGCCTGCTTTCTTGATCTGGCGACGGGCACGGCTGACGTCGCCCTGGAAGTGCGCCGCCAGGCCGGGAGCGGCGCGCGCATCGTCGGCGTCGATTTCGCGTACCCCATGCTCGCGCGAGGGAAGGCGAAGGCGGAAAAACGGGGCGCTACGCTTTCCCTCATCCAGGGAGACGGTTTAAGCCTGCCCTTCGGGGACGGCGCGTTCGACGGGGTGATCATCGCGTTCGGCCTTCGCAATTTTGAGGATAGAGAGGCGGGCCTGGCCGAGATGGGGCGCGTGCTGAAAGCGGGCGGCAGGCTCGCCGTGCTGGAATTCGGGCATCCAGTGGGTATATTCGGGCTTTTATACGCCTTTTACTTCCGGGTGCTCCTCCCGGTCGTGGGGCGGCTCGTCTCCGCGCACCGAAGCGCGTATAATTACCTCCCAAACACGGTATACGAATTTCCCGAAGCCGAGAGGCTCTCGGCGATGATGCGCGATGCGGGCTTTCGCGATGTGAGCCACCGCCCGATGACGGGTGGCATCGCCGAGCTTCACACCGGGGTGCGCGAGTAATCGCAGGCCCCGCGCTCCCGAGGGAGGGAAGGGCGTGACCCCTCCGCCAGAGACGAACGCCATCAAGCAGGACGAAGCCGACATTCTGCGGCGCATCGAGAAGCGGCTCCTGTGGCTTTCCACCTACAGCGTTCATTACGCGAACAACCTGCGCGAAGGCTCCGAGAACATCAAGATAGGTGGCCACCAGGCGAGTTCTTCCTCCATCGTGAGCCTGATGACGGCCATGTTCTTCCGCTGGCTCAGGACGGGGGACAGGCTGGCCATCAAGCCCCACGCCTCGCCCGTGTTGCACGCGGCCCACGCCTTGCGGGGCGATTTGCCGATGGAGCGCCTGCACGACCTGCGCGCCTTCGGCGGCCTCCAGGCATATCCCAGCCGCTCGAAGGATGAATTCCCCGTCGATTTCTCCACCGGCTCGCTCGGGCTGCCCTCGGTGGCCGCCTCGTTCGCCGCGCTCATGCAGTCCTACATCGACGATCATTTCGGCGAAGGCCCGGCCCAGCGCTTCATCTCCCTGGTGGGGGACGCCGAACTCGACGAGGGGAACATCTGGGAGGCGCTGGCGGAGGAATACGTCGCGCATCTCGGCAACGTGATCTGGGTGGTGGACCTGAACCGCCAGAGCCTCGACCGCGTCGTGCCCGACGGCAAGGCGCAGCAGATTCGCGACCAGTTCCGCCTGCACGGCTGGCACGTGGTGGAGCTCAAGTACGGAAAGCGCCTCCAAACCGCTTTCGCGCAAAGGAACGGGGAATCTCTCAGAAAGCGCATCGACGACATGTCGAACAGCGAGTACCAGATGCTCATCGGGAGAAGCGGGGGCGAGATAAGAGAGGGCCTCATGCGCGGTGAGGCGGGCGAGTACAAGGGCCTGGCGGGTCTTCTGGACCGCTACCCGGACGAGGAGTTGCCCGCTCTCCTGTCCGACCTGGGCGGCCACGACATCGAGTGCATCCTGGAAGCGCTCGAAGAAGCGGACGGGGTTCGCGACAAGCCCGTGATGATCCTGGCCTACACCATCAAGGGCTGGGGGCTTCCCATCGCGGGCGACCCGATGAACCACTCCCAGCTCCTGACCGAGGCGCAAATCGCCGAACTGCGCGATTCCGCAGGCCTGGGCGAGGGCGAGGAACTGGCGCCCCTGGCGGGAGAAAGCGCAGAAGCCCGCGCGGTCGAGGCGGCGGTGGCGCGCTATGACGCGAGAGCGGCCCTCGCCAGAGAAGAGGTCGTCCCCGGTTCCATGCCGGAGGAAGTGGGCGCGAACTTCGCCACTAAGTCTTCCACGCAGGAGGCGTTCGGCGCCATCATGACGAACCTGGCGCGGGAGGATGCGCTCGCGAAGCACATCGTCACTACCTCGCCCGACGTGGCCGTGAGCACGAACCTGGGCGGCTGGATCAACCGGCGCGGCGTGTATCACCCCGAGGGCAAGGCGGATTTCTTCGCGCTCCAGCAGGTGCAAAGGCTCCTGAAATGGGAGGAGTCGCCGGCGGGCCAGCACATCGAACTGGGAATCTCGGAGAACAACCTGATGCTCCTGCTCGCCGCCTTCGGGGTCTCGAAAGAGCTATGCGGGGTGCGCGTCTGCCCCATCGGCACGGTGTACGACACCTTCATCAGCCGCTGTTTGGACGCGCTTCGCTACGCGGTCTATAACGGCGGGCGCTTCATC
>LXNJ01001554.1_pt1 | contig 13430 bp, 13 predicted proteins | sample 809081 | NCBI WGS metagenome assembly LXNJ01 (sample SAMN04870510, study PRJNA318959) | sponge metagenome | biome: sponge; feature: marine sponge reef; material: water | host: Petrosia ficiformis | place: Greece: Milos, Mediterranean Sea | collected 2013-05-29 | depth 5-7 m
GATGATGTGGGCGCCGGCGCCGTGGCGGTGGGCCTTCTTGTACTTGCCCACCGGGAACTCCGAGAGGTGCGCGCTCATGGTGTTGTCGACGAACTCGAAGAGCGTGGTGCGGTTGCCGCCCCCGCGCTCCTTGTAGTCCTTGGGCGAGAACTGCCACAGGTCGGCAATGAAGTTGGATTCCCACACGCGGCCCTTCTTCACCCCCTCGAGGTAGCGGCCGGGCTGGCCCCATTGGTTGGCGTCGCCCTGGTAGCGGTCGCCGAAGGTAAAGGCGTTGTTGAAGATGTAGTCCAGGTTCCGGTAGCGGTTGATGATCACGGTGGCGTCGGTCAGCGAGATCATCCGCACCGGCTCCCGTCCCTGGGCGTTGAAGTGCTGGAACCAGGTGTTGAGCGGGACGGAGAAGAGGCTTCCCTTCTGCCATTCCAGGGTGTGCTTCCGGCCGCCCTCGTTCCACAGGGTGGTGGCGCCCTGGCCGGACAGGATGAACACGGCCTCCTCGAACAGGTGCCGTTGCGGCCGCAGTTCCCCGCCCGGGGCGATCTCCTGGATCACCGTGTCGCAGGTGCCGCCGGCGCCGTCGAGGTTGACGAAGGCGCCCTTGCCGCCGGTGCGGGCCCAGTCGCCCAGCTCCAGCTCCAGCAGGTCGTCGACGATGAACCCCTTGTACACCGGGATTCCCTCCCACTGCTGGTAGATCTCGTAGGGGCTGACGGGTGCGAAGGCGGAGGCTTCGTTGAGGTTCCGTTCCGATCCGTTGGCGGTCTCGACAGTGGCTGGTTTGCTCATGGTAATGACTCCTAGCGGCGCTCCTCCCGGTAGAGCCCGAAGGCCTCCTTCACCGGGCGGTCGTTGACCGAGAATAATAGGGCCTCGTCCTTGTGTCCGTTCTCGTGCCGGTGCCAGGACCACAGGGGCACGGTGAAGAAGTCGCCCTGGCTCCATTCGATGCGTTGGTCGTCGACGATGGTGGCGCCGCTGCCGCGGAACACGTGGTAGATGGACGTGCTGGTGTGGCGGTGCGGACGCGTCTCCTCGCCGGGCCGGATCATCTGGATCTCGCAGCCGATGGTCCGCAGCGTGAAGCCGCCGTTCCGGGGGTTGACGTAACGCAGCAGCACCCCGTCGCACTCGTCTCCCGGGCTCGACGCCAGCGCTTTGAGGGACTCGTAGGTGGTCTCCCAGGGATAGCGGAAGGGCGGGTCCGGGAAGTCCGAGAGCTGCTCCGGCGGCCGCGCCCAGCCGAACTGGTGCAGGCTGAAGTCGGGCATGGCCTCTACCGGTTGCTGTTTCTGGCTGAAGGGCTCCACCGCCATGACCTCCAGGGCCTTGAGCAGGGGGCCGTCGTGGCCGTCCACCCAGACGATGTTCTCGCCGGTGCCGTTGTAGTGATCGTGCCAGGTCCACTGGGGCGTGAGGATCAGGTCGCCGGGGTACATGGTGAACCGCTCGCCTTCCACGGTGGTGAAGGCGCCGCCCCCTTTGATGACGAAGCGCAGCGCGGTCAGGGTATGGCGGTGGGCCTTGGCGATCTCTCCGGGTTTGACCAGTTGGACGGAGGTGTGCACGGTGTTGGTGGCGCCGGTGACGCCCGGCACGCCGGGATTGAGGAGGCGGATGGTCCGCCGCTCGGACTGCTCCAGGCTGACCAGCTCTCCGGCTTCCAGCAACCCGTTGTAGATGTGGTTCCACTTCCACAGGTAGGGGACGACGGTGGTCCTGGGCTCGATGACGTCGCCGTCGTTGCCGGTGATGTTGGATGCCCAGAAACCCGCCAATTGCTTGGTGGCCAGGTCCTTGTTGAGTTCGTCGAGGCTCATGTTCGTCTCCCCGTCAGCCTTCGATGCGCCGCATGGCGTAGGCCAGCCCGCCGCGGTAGGCGCGGTCGATGACCATGCACTGCCTGGCGGCCCGAAGCACCGTGTCGTAGTCCTCCTGGGTGAGCACGTGCTTGTCGTAGACGCCGTCCATCATGTCCGAGTGCTCGGTGTCCGCGGTGGAGTGCACGTTCAGCGAGATCATCCGTTTGAGGCTGATGCCCAGCTCGTTCTCGAACTTCTTGCCGATGCGGTAGGACATGCCGCCGTCCTTGACGATGTCGGGGTTGTTGCGGCGCTCGAGCATCTGGGAGGACGTGAACGAGGCCAGCCACGGGCCCTTGACGGCGATGTGGTGCCAGGCAAGGAAGGCCGCCTGGGCCATGGGCGGCAGCTCCGCCTTGTCGAAGTCCTCGCGCTCCAGTCCGATGACCTCGCCCTGCTTCACCGTGAGGGAGTAGTGGTCCATGCCCGCCCGGGGGTCGTTGATCAGCTCGTCGCTCTCGTGCTGCCACACCAGCGCCTTGACGTCGAGGGGCGAGGCGGCCTGCACGTAGCCCCAGCAGTCCCGCCGGTTCCGGGTGTAGAGGGCGTTCTGCAACACGTAGTAGCGCCCGCGCTCCATGGTCCAGGGCAGCGTCAGCAGGTCCTGGAACTCGTCGGTCGCGTACTGGCGGTTGCACATCTCGTTCAGAGTGCTTTTGAGCTTCGCGATATCGGGCATGTCGTCGGACTCCTGTGGGGCGCCGGCCGCCGGTTCGATGTCCCGCGTGGAGGTGGACCAGCGAGGGACACGATGCGGGGGATTCAGTCGAGCGCCTCCATCATGTTGGCGAGCTGCTCGCGGTAGGCCCGGTCGATGGTGAGACTCTCACGGGCGCCCCGAAGGAGCGCCTGCCGCTCATCCTCGGTGTGGCAGTGTTCCCGCGCCACCGCAAGCAGCAACTGGCCGTGCTCCACGTCGGCGGTGACGTGCTCGGCATTGTTGATCTGTCGTTTCAACGGAATCCCCAGGTCCCGTTCGAGGTTCTTGCCGACGCGGTACGACAGCGAGCCGCCGCGCACCAGTTCATCGGAGTTGCGCATCTCCAGCACCGCCGACGCCGCGATGGCCTCCCGCCACGGGCGGTCCTTGGCCAGGTGGATCCACGCGTAGAAACAGGCCACGGCCGCGTCCAGCGGACGCACGCGCTCGTAGTCCTCGGGCGACAGGCCGAAGATCCTGCCTTCCTGCACGGCCAGGGTGATGTGGTCCACCTTGCCCGCGGCCTTGTCTCCCATGAGCTCCTCGCCCTCGTGCTCCCAGACGAGCCGCTTGACGCTCAACGGCGCCGCCCCGGCCACGAACCCCCAGCAGTCCCGCCGGTTGGCGACGTAGTGCTTCATCTGGATGGAGAGGGCCTGGGCGCGGGCCTGCGTGAAGCGGAGATCCAGCAGCCGGCGAAAGGGCGGGGTCTCGAACTGCCGGTTCACCAGCTCCACCAGTTCCTGCCAGACGCTCTCCACGCCGTTCCGTTCCGCGCCGTGCGTTTCCATGCTCTTCCCCGGGACCCGCTACTTTGCCCCGACCAACTGCTCGAGCCGCGCCTTGGCCCCCGGCCCGATGGAAAAGACCTGCTTCACCAGGCCCAGGATCTCGGCGCCCGACAGGTACGATATCTCGATGCCGATCTTCTTGGACGCGGCCTTGAACTCCGGGTCGTCCAGGGTGTTCTTGAAGGCGGTCTGGAGCGCCTCCAGCCGATCTTTCGGGATGCCCGGCGGCGTCACGTAGGCGCGGAAGAGCTTGTACGGCGCCAGCCACGCCTCGTAGGCCGCGCGCTCGTCGTCGTTCTTGATGTGGTCGGCGAACAGCGGCAGGTTCTTGAGCACGGGCTCTTCCTTGTCGCCGGTGGTGAGGAAGGGAATCAGCCGGTCGCCTTCCTTGCCTTTGAGCATTTCCGTGGCCTGGATCCGCACCGACTCCCACGAAGAGCAGTACCCGTCCACCTCCTTGCGTCCCACCGCCGCGCGGATCTGCGCCGTGCCGTTGTATCCCCTGACGACGTTGATCTTGCCGCCCACGAAGTCCCGCAGGATCAGCGGGGTGTCGCGGGTGAGGGTGCCCGCCGATCCGAAGTTGACGGGCTTCGGGGCGTTCAGGATCCCCTTGAGGTCGGTGACCCCGGTGCGCGACATCACCATGCACGTGGGCGTGGCCTTGCCGGCGCTCCCCAGCCAGCCGAACTTGGCATTGTCGAACCGGATGCCTTTCTCGCCGAGCACCTGCTTCATCACCAGCCCGCTGTTGGTCGCCCCGATCACCGAGCCGTCGCGTTTGGCGACGTTGTAGAGGTAGTTCATGGCGATGGCAAAGCCGGCGCCGGGCATGTTCTGGACGATGATCTTCGGGTTGCCCGGAATGTGTTGGGTGAGAGTGCGGGCGATGGTGCGGGCGTAGGTGTCGAAGCCTCCTCCCGGAGACGAGCCCAGGATGAACCGCAGGGTCTTGCCCTTGTAGAACTCCGCCACGTCGGCCCATGCGGTGGCCGGAACGGCCACGCAGAGGAGCAACGAGAATGCGGCAGCAAATCGGTACGGATGTCTCATCGGCATCTCCTTCTATGTCGCCGGGTACGCGGCGGTGAACCCGTCACGCCCGCTCCCCTGGTGTCCTTTACCACGTAGTGCCCGTCGCCCGTGTCACAACCGGTCCGCCCATTTCGCACGGACCTTGGCCTTGTATTCGGCGCTGACGCCGGAAATGCCTGGGAAGTCGTCCTTCCAGGCGTAGGGCCGGCAGGCGTCCACCACCATGCAGCCCGTGGTCAGCTCCCGGCGTTGCTTGTCCTCGGGCGAAAGCCGCGGGTTGAGGATGCTGGCGGCCACGTCGAGGATCTCCGAGTCGCTCCTGGGGTCCCAGCGGGTGGACATGGCCCAGAGCACCTCGCCCACGTTGGTGATGTCCACGTCCTCGTCCACCACGATGACCATGCGCACGTCCCGGCCGCCGTCGCGGGTGGCGAGGACGCCGTATCCCGCCTGCTTGGCGTGGCCCGAGTAACGCTGTCTGACCGCCACGGTCACCACGAAGCGCCCCTGCTTCGGGAACCATACGCCCTGGACGTCCGGGATACCGGCCCGCTCCATGGCCGACCAGATGTTGGCGGAGCGGATGTACTTGTGGGTCTCGCTGTTGAGGAAGGTCCTGAGAGGCGGATCGCCGGTGATAATGGGATCGTCGCGGTGGTACACGGCTTCCACCTTCACCACCGGAGCCTGCCGCGAACCGGACGCGTAGTACCCGGGCCACTCACCGAACGGCCCCTCCTCGTGGGTCTCCTGTTCGGGGGGCGGTATATGGCCCTCCAGGACGATGTCCGCGAAGGCGGGTACGGGCAGCCCGGTCTTTTGTGCCTTGATGACCGGGACCGGGGTCTCCAGGAGCCCGCCCAGGAAGTCGTACTCGCTCATGTTCCAGGGGATGCCCACGGCGCTCGCGGTCATCATGCCCGGGGGCAGGCCGCAGACGATGGCCACCGGGCAGCTCTCGCCCCGGGCCCAGTACTTCCGGGTGATCAGGTCGCCATGCTTCCCCGGGATCATCCACACGCCCACGGTGTTCTCGTCGTGGACCTGGACGCGGTAGGTGCCGACGTTGACGTAGCCGGTATCGGGATCGCGGCAGACCGTGGCGGTGAACGTGCCGATGTAGCGGCCGCCGTCATCCGCGTGCCATTTGGGCGTGGGGAACTTGAGCACGTTGACGTCGCCGTCGAAGGCGACGTTCTCCAAAAGCGGCGATTCGCCGATCTCGGTCGGGGGGATGGGCTTCAGATCCTGGAGCCGCCCCTTGACGGCCTGGACCACGTCCAGACCGCGGACGTCCGGCGGCATGCCCAGGGCCAGGGCGTCGGACTCGGGCGACCGGAGGACGTTGCTGAGCACGCGGTAGCCTTCCGGGTGATCCGGAACGGCGTCGAAGAGCAGCGCCGAGCCCTCGCCGGATTCGGCCGCGATCTCGGTGAGGGCGCCGATCTCCAGGTCCCAGTGGGCGTCGCGGATCTCCTTGAGCTTTCCCGCCTGCCTGAGCCGGTGGATGAAAGTCCGCAGGTTCAGGGCCGCTTCAACGTCCCGTGGCTCGCTCGTCATGCATCCATCTCCATGGGATGTTGGATCCGAGGGTCGGTCCGCAACCATCCATAGGCCCTATAGGCCCACCGCGGGCGGCTGTCAACCTGGACATCCGCGCCCATTTTGTCTAAGCGTGTAGGGGCGGGATTCGAACCCGCCCGCGCCCGGTCACGACCGACACCGCCACCGACCGGGGCCGGGACACAGCCATTCACAGGAGGTCGAGAAGCAGACATGGCACAGATCACCGACCCGTTGCGACAACACGATTGGAACTCCGAGGAATACGTCGAGGACTGGGCGCAGCGCCAGATGCGCAACGAGACCTTGCGCGCCCGGCAGTTCGCGCTCATGGCCAGTCTGGTGCCTTTCGAGAACGAGGCCGCCTTCCGGTTCATGGATGTCGGATGCGGTTACGGGGCGCTGAGCAAATACCTGCTGGAAACCTTTCCCCGCGCCACCGCCGTGTGCCACGACGGCTCGGCGGCCATGGCGAAGCTGGGCGGCGAACGCATGAAGGAGCTCCAGGGGCGGTTCGAGTACGTGATCTCGGACTTCAGCAAGAAGGACTGGAGCCGGGTGGCCGGCGGCGAGTTCGATGTCGTGGTCTCCTGCAATGCCATCCACAACGTCCGGGTCGGAGAGACCATCAAGGCCGTCTACGAGGAGATCTTCGGGCGGGTCCGGTCCGGCGGCCGGTTCTTCAACCTCGACCGCGGCTCGGCAACGATGGAAGACCAGCTCGCCTGGTTCAAGAGCGCCGGGTTCCAGGACGTGACGTGCCACCAGAAGAGTTCCGGACTCTCCCTCTACGGCGGTTCCAAGCCCTGACCCTTCCCGGACACTAGGATCCTCCTCGATGACGGGTCCACGGGCCGGCAGCCTCGTATTGCTGTACAGCACCGTCCTGCTCATGAGCCTGGGGCAGGGCATGGTGTTTCCCACCATCCCGCTGCTGGCGTCATCCTTCGCGGTCTCCGCCGGGCTCGCCGTGCAGGTGGTTACCGCCCATGCCCTGGGCCGCACCATCATCCTGATCCCGGCGGGCCTGCTCCTCGACCGGTCCGGAGCCAAGGTCACCATGCTGGTGGGAAGCGCCCTGGTCCTGTGCGGCGCTTTCGTGACCGCCGTCACCCCTTACTTCCTGTTGCTTTTTATCGGGCAGTTCCTCGCCGGCGTCGGCGATAGCGTCTGGACCATGGGCCGGGAGGTTTCCGGCGTCGAGATGGTGCCGCAGCATCAGCGGGGCCGTCTGCTGAGCGGTTTCATGGGGGTCAAGTCCGCCGGCATGGCCATCGGCCCGGTGGTGGGCGGGATCATCACCCAGTGGGTGGGTTTCCGGATGGTGTTTACGGTCTACGCGGCGGTTGCCTTGGCCGTGTTCGTGACTGCGCTGCTGGCCCGAAAAGACACGGTGCGGGCCAGAGTCGGCAAGCTCGCCTGGTGGGGAAGGGTCTCGGACGTCCTCCCGCACCTCCGTGCCACCTTCGTGGCAATTGTATTCGCCACCTTCAGCATGCAGATGTACCGCACCACCCTGCAGGGCATGCTGCCGCTGTACGCAGGGGTGGAGCTGGGCTACTCCGCGGCGCACGTGGGCGGACTTTTCGGCGTGTCCGGGGTGTTCGTCCTGCTCATGATCCTGCCTGCGGGCTTCATCACGGACCGCGTCGGCCGCAAGTACTGCAGCGTCCCCAGCACCGCGCTGCCGGGCATCGCGTTCCTGGCCTTCCCGTTCGCCTCGACGATGCCGCAACTCGTGGCGATCATGCTGGTGATCGGCCTCGCCCAGGGCATGTCCCTGGGCGCCCTGGCGGTGTCCACCTACGACGTGATCCCGGCGGAGGCCCGGGGACGCCTTCAGGGGCTGCGCAGGACCGTGGGCGAGTCCGGCGCGGTGATGGGTCCGCTGGTGGGCGGTTGGCTCGTTGATCTTGTCAGCGCCGGCAGGACGTTCCTCTTCTACGCTCCGATCCTGCTGGCGGCCGCCGCCGGGCTGGCGTTCGTGGCGAAGGAAACGCTGGTGAAGAAGTTTGACAAGACGCCCGCGAAGCTCTAGCGTGGTTGCCCCGGCGCGGCGGACGCCGGAATCTGCCGGACAGGAGGACTCCGATGCACAAGGATACGATCGATCCGAAGGTCTTCGACCTCTACGACGAGTACTGCCACAGCATGATGGACCGGCGCGAGTTTCTTCGCCGCGCCAGCGCCCTGGCCGTCGTCGGCGGGTCCGGGCTGCTGATGGCGCGGGCGCTGCTGCCGGACTACGCCGCGGCGCAGATGATTTCGTTCACCGACAAGCGCATCAAGGCGCGCTATGTCCAGTACGATTCGCCCGGCGGCAACTCCGGCAGGATGCGGGGTTACCTGGTCCAGCCGGCCGGTCCGGGTCCGTTTCCCGCCGTCCTCGTCATTCACGAGAACCGCGGCCTCAACCCGCATATCGAAGACGTCGCCCGGCGCGCCGCGGTGGAAGGGTTCCTCGCCCTGGCGCCGGACGGTCTGGCGCCCATCGGCGGCTATCCCGGCAACGACGACGACGGCAAGAAGATGCAGCGGAGCCTCGACAGGGGCAAGCTCCGCATCGATCTTCTCAACAGCGCCAGGTATCTCAAGGCCCACGCGCTGTCCAACGGGAAGCTGGGGGCCACGGGCTTCTGCTTCGGCGGCGGGGTGGTGGGATTCCTCGCGGTCCGGATGGGAGGAGATCTGAACGCCGGCGTGCCGTTCTACGGCTCCGCCCCGAAAGACGCGGCCGACGTCGCCAAAATCAAGGCGCCGCTGCTGATCCACTACGCGGAGAACGACCCGCGCATCAACAAGCAGGCTCCCGGCTTCATGGCGGCGCTGAAGGCCAACGGCGTACCGCACGAGGCGCATACCTACCCGGGCACGCGCCACGGCTTCCACAACAATTCGACGCCGCGCTACGATGAAGCCGCCGCCAAGCTCGCGTGGGAGCGGACCGTCGCCTTCTTCAGGAAGCATCTGTCGTCGTAGAGCGGGCACCATTCCAACGGGAGGACACCGGCGGCCCTTCGGCCGCCGGTATGATTTTGACAGCCGTCCGCGAATCGGGATGAAATGACCGAGCCATGGCAATACCAGTTACGCCTCACCCTGGCGGATGAATTCGCCGAGGCAGCGCGGCATGAGGGTGACAGTCCGGACATCAAGCCCCTCGCCGACATGCTGAGGCGCCATGACGCGGTGTTGAAATGCCAGTACGACGCCTTCGCCGGCTATTGCGCCGAAGCGGAGCAACGGGGCGTCGACCGCTACCCGCTCTATGCCTGGACCAAGGCCACCATCGAAGACCCCGTCAAGAAGGCGAAGTACCTCACGTCCTTCACCATCCACGTGGACGGGGAAGAGGTCTACGACAAGGCCAAGGCCGATGCCCTCGAAGCCGACCTGCGGCCCTTGGTGGGCGGTGCCGTGGTGACCGCCATGGCCAGGCACGATACCAACCCGGCGAACAACCCGCAGCCGCCCAAACGCTACCGCTCGCCATGACGAAACAGCGCTAATTCAAACTGAAAACTTGAGTTAGCGCCGTTTTCCTGATAGGATCTGGCGGTGATGATCGATCGCGACCTTGCCCCGCTCCTGAAGAAGGCGGCGAGGCAAATGCCCGCCATTACCCTCACCGGTCCACGGCAGAGTGGCAAGACGACGCTTTGCCGGGCCGTGTTCCCGCGGCACCCGTACACGACCCTCGAAGCGCCGGACACGCGTGTGTTCGCGGCGGAAGACCCCCGGGGTTTTCTGGCGCAATTCCCGGAAGGCGCCGTTATCGATGAGGTGCAACGCGTGCCCGAGCTGCTCTCCTATTTGCAGGTCGCAATCGATGGAACTCCAACGCCCGGGCGCTGGATACTCACCGGCTCGCAGAATCTGTCCTTGCTGGAATCGGTGAGCCAGTCGTTGGCCGGAAGGACCGCGGTCTACAACCTGCTGCCGCTGCATCGGGGCGAGGTCGTGCGCTTCTCCCGGCATCCGGAGAGCCTTGAAGAAACCCTCCTGGCCGGGGGATACCCGCGCATTTTCGACCAGGGTATCGATCCGGCGGAGTGGCTCCGGTCGTATGCCGCCACCTACATCGAACGCGATGTCCGCACGATAGCCAACGTGGGGGACCTCGCCGCATTCCAACGTTTCGTCGAGTTGTGTGCCGGCCGTACCGCACAGTTGGTCAACTATTCGTCGTTGGCCGACGATTGCGGCGTCTCACAACCGACCGCCAAGGCGTGGCTCAGCATACTGGAAACAACCTTCGTCGTGTTTTGCCTGCCGTCGTTCCAGTCCGATCTGCGCAAGCGGTTGGTGAAGATGCCCAAGCTGCATTTCTACGACACCGGGCTTCTGTGCTGGTTGCTCGGCATCCGTTCCTCCGGACAGCTTCACTCGCATCCTCTCCGTGGTTCGATCTTCGAGACCTGGGTGGTTTCCGAGATTGCGAAACACCGGGCCAATCGCGGTGAGACGCACGGCCTTTGGTTCTATCGCGACCGGAACGGAGCCGAAGTCGATCTGGTCGTTGAGCACCCGTCCCACGTGAGTCTGGTGGAAGCCAAGTCCGCCATGACAGCATCCGCCAACCTGTTCAAGGGGGCTCGGCGGGTCCGCAACCATCTCGCCGAGTCGTCTCGTCCCTGCTCCGTGGTGGTCGCCTACGGCGGCGATGAACTTCAGGAGCGCTCCGAAGGAACGCTGGTATCGTGGCGCCGGCTGCACGAAGCGCGGTATTAGTGGCCTGTAACGTCGTTTTACAAGTCCTTGGATTCAGGACTACGGTGAGGCATTCTCGTCGGTACCCATAGACGTCACCCTATTCGGGAGCGGACCCGTGGAAAGCGAACACTGGGAGGTGTGAGCCGGTGTCGGATCATGACAGTCGAAGGCGCAGGGAAGGGGTCCTGTTTCTCATCGGGTTCGGTTTGTGCATTCCGGCCGCCAACTGGCTCATCGGCAACGTGGGCACCGTGTGTCCGCCGAATGCGCCCTGCCTGATTCCGGTGGCACCGGGGGTCATGGCCCCGAGCGGTGTGATTACCATCGGGCTGGCGTTCGTCCTCCGAGACCTCGTGCAGCGCCGCATCGGGGTCCGCTGGGCGGCGGCGGCGGTGGTGGCCGGCGCGGGCCTGTCCGCGTTCTTCGCGCCGCCCGCTCTCGTGGTTGCGTCCGGCACGGCCTATCTGTTTTCGGAGACCGCGGACCTGGCGGTGTACACGCCATTGCAACGGCGGCGACTGGTGCTCGCAGTCTTCGCCAGCAGCATCGTCGGCCTGATCGTCGACAGCATCCTGTTCCTCTATCTGGCGTTCGGGAGCCTCGATTTCCTGCTGGGGCAGGTCGTCGGGAAGGCCTGGATGGTGGTGTTCGCCTTGCCCTTTATCATGCTGCTGCGCCGGCGTGACGAGCGGCTCGGGTTGACCGCCGCTTGAGGCACCCGGCGGGGCGCCCGGGCCGCTTGCACCGTCACCGGGAATCGGCTTAGATTGCCCGCGGGATCGGCCGCCGGGCGGACCAGCGGTTTTCGGCTCGCCAAGGCCCCGCCCCGGTTCCGTTGCCGACCGCGGGATTCGTCATGCTTGAAGATGCGCTGCTTTCCACCGGGTTGCTCATCGTCGTCGCCAAGCTGGCCGAGGGCGTTCTCCAGCGCTTCCGGCTGAACTCCATCATCGCCTACACCGCCACCGGCATCATCCTCGGCCCGGTCACTGGTATCGTCGAGCTCAACAGTTACCTCCAGATCCTTCTGAGCATCGGCATCTTCCTCTACTTCTTCCTCATCGGCCTGGACGAGCTGGACGTATCGGCGTTCATGTCGGCGATCCATCGCCGTTTCTTCATCGCCGCGGTCATATCGGTGGTGGTCCCGATCATGGCTTCGCTGGTGGTCACCTTCGACCTGATCTTCGACTTTGGCCTGGGTCTCGACTTCAGCGGTTCGCTGGCCCTGGCCGGGGTGCTGTCGCTTACCAGCCTGGGCGTGGTCGCCAAGGCTTTGATCGATGCGGACCGGCTGCGGCAGCCCATCGGTCTCGAAATGTTCACCGTCGCGCTCATCGCCGAGTTGCTCGTGCTCCTGATCATCGGGTTCACCATCGGCGAGCACGCCGAGCACGTGAGCCTGGACGGCGTGCTGATCCTGCTGGTGCAGATCGTCGTCTTCATCGCGGGGACCTGGGTGTTGGCCGGACGAGTCATCCCGCCTCTGATCGAGCTGCTGGAACGGTTGCTGCGGGTCCCGCAACTGTCGTTCGGGCTGATTCTGGGCGTCCTGTTCATCGCCGTGGTGGGGGCGGAAAGGATCGGTCTGCACGGCTCCCTCGGGGCATTGCTCCTGGGCGTCGCGCTGTCGCGGCTCCCTCACCAGGTCCACCGGGACATCATCCCCGGAATGAAGAGTGTCGCCGACGGCTTCTTCGTACCGCTCTTCTTCAGCTCGGCGGGGCTGCATCTCAGTCTGTCGTTCACCGAGATGCAGGTCTGGACCATCGTGGCCTTGATCGTGGTGCCGCTGATCGGGAACTTCGCCGGCGCCTGGCTGGGCGCTTCGGCGGCCCGTTTCGAAATGCCCTTTACCATCGCCACCGGACTGATGGCCAAGGGCGTCGCCGAGATCGCCATACTGTTGGTGCTGCTCGAGAACGGTATCATCGGGCCCGACGTCTTCTCGTTGTTCGTGCTCATCATGCTCGCCTACATTCTCCTGACGCCGCCGGCCATCAGCCTCGCGGTGAGCCGTGCCAAGCCCACGGAACCGGTATCATTGCCCCAGCCGGTGCCCCCGTCGATGCTGCGTTTCGCTCTGGAAGATATCACCGTCGGCGACATCATCGACCGCAACCATCCTCACCCGGGAACGAACCTGACGGTTCGTGAGTTCGCGGACCAGTGGATAAACGCCGGGCAACAGGACTACGTGATCACGGACCGTGACGGTGTTGTGGGACTCGTGTCGCTCGCCATGCTCAGGTATCTGCCCAAGCACGCGTGGTCGGACACCCCTTTGAGCAAGATCGCCCGGGTCGCCACGCCGAATACCTGGTTGGACGAGCCGGCGGAAGACGCCCTGCAGCGGATGACGGAGAATTCGCTCACGGCGATGCCGGTCCTGGACCGGGAGTCCAAGGCATTCGTCGGCTCGATCACCAGCCAGGACGTCCTGGACCTCATCACCACGGAAGTCCGCGGGTCGCGGTAGGGGTCATGATGTCGGTGCAGCGATACGAGCGTTTGCGTGGCGCCGCGTGGGAGCGTCCGACGGCGACCATGGACGGCTTGGGCGAGGAAGCGTTGTCCAGGGGATTAACCGAAGCAAGGCTGGAAGAGCTCCTGGCGGATGAAAGCTGACCGAGTCGTCATCGACACCAATGTGCTGATCAGCGCGGCCCTTCTGCCACACGGGTCTCCGCGTATGGTGGTGGACGCGGTCCGGTCCGAGAACGGCGTGTTGCCGTTCTCGGACGAGACGTTCAACGAGCTTCGAAG
>LXNJ01001555.1_pt1 | contig 13429 bp, 9 predicted proteins | sample 809081 | NCBI WGS metagenome assembly LXNJ01 (sample SAMN04870510, study PRJNA318959) | sponge metagenome | biome: sponge; feature: marine sponge reef; material: water | host: Petrosia ficiformis | place: Greece: Milos, Mediterranean Sea | collected 2013-05-29 | depth 5-7 m
ATCTCGGATGTCCGCGTCCAGGCGATGGTTGACGAGTTGCCGCCGGGCTTCCCCGAACACGACGCGCTTGAACTGCTCGGCTCGGCCTTCACCGACACCGAGACCAGGCTCGAACTGATCGTCGGCTGGCAAACAACTGACGAGCGAGCCGACGACATCTACAACTGGTACCGCTCGAAACTCGACACCGATCCATGGCGCATAACCGCCGATCCTCAACGCGCGGGCATCGATTTCATCACGTTCCGCGACGCCGACAATCCTGCTTTCAGAGGGGAACTCCGCATCGCCCAGGAAGGCGATCGGGCCATCGTCGTCCTTATCGCGGTTGAGACCCTCTCCAGCGACGGCGGAGCTTAGGGAAGAAGCAACTCACCCGGTCGAATAGCCCGCAGCCAGAAACTGGCGAACTGCCAGCGACCGGGGTCCCACGCTGTTGCGATCCGCGGCCATATCAATCGCCAGAGCTGGCCATCCCACTGCCAGATCTGACCGATCAGGTTAGGATTGAGCGTTTCCAGTTCGCTCAAGGTCTCGAGCGCGTCTACACTGCCGCCGATCCAGGCAACCTGATTGAATCCCTGGGCTAACCGGATTGTCGCGGGCTCGCTCAGTTCGCCGCCGGCTGGAATAAAGAAGTCCGCCGTCGGTCGATCCAGCAGGTCCAGTCGGAGCACATCGCCCTTCCTGACCAGTTCCAGCCGGCCGGTCCGGTCGACTGCGCTCGCGGAAACCAGCGGTGACCATCCTTCCCAACGCGCCTCCAGGGCGTTCCAACGCCAGACGGTCTTCACTGATTGCAGAATCGGGGACATTGCTTCCGCGATCGGCAACTCCGGTCCGGTCCAGGCGATATGGCTGATGCCTGCTCCTAGTTTGACCCGCTGGGACGGCAAGAATATCGGTGAGAACTCCGATGTATCGCCTGTCGGCATCATCGCCAGCGCGCGAATCGGAGCATTGGGCAGTTCGGCAGTGCGGGCCGTCCAGTTCCCGGCATGATCGGCCCGCTGACTCCTCGCGATTCGGTCCCAGCGCGTCTCGTGCAGCTGATAAATCTCGACATAGGAGCCGGGTGTGGCGATCCCGCTGAACGTCGAGTTGAAGCTCTTCGCGCCAATCACTCTGACAGTGTGTCCTTGGATGGTCGGATAGTTGAGCAGGCCGTTGGGACCTTGATCGCGATCGCGAATATCGTTCGGCGACCTGCCGTCCGCGCCAAGGTCGATATCAAGTCCGTTTCGCGAGTACCTATTGCGTGACAACAAGTTGTCCTGAGCACCGTCGCCAACTACAGAGATGGCCGCCTCGTCTGCATCGGCGATGTGGTTCAGTTGGACCTGGGCACGCAGAGTGCGGTCCCCTAACCGTATGCCCCACTGCATCCCCTCGTCGCTGTCGAACCTCACGCGCCGCGCGGCTCCCGCGCCGATGGCGTTGAAACCTATACGCGGCTCTTCCGTGTTGGCCAGCCGAATCCCGTACTCGGCGCCGCACAGGTGGTTGCCAAGCGGCTCGTCACCACCGCCAATCACGACCTCGGTGCCCCCACGCACGTCGATCGCGGCAATAGTGGGAGCTTGGCGAGACCCTGCAATCACGTTGCGGGTCAGACTGACTCTCGTGGTTGTGGCATCATCGACCAGGACGCCGTACTCTCCGGCTGCGATGTAGTTGTTCCGTACCAGGATCACGGCCGCCCCAGCAATGATCGATACGCCCCGTTCTTCATTCGGGCGGATCAACGCCTGCGGCAGGTCCGATACATGAGGCTTGGAGAGTCCAGGTGCAGGCACCAGACCGATCCAGTTGTTCTCGATCGATGCCTCGCGGGCGCCCTGCTCCACGGCGACCCCGACCCGATTAGCCGCGATGACATTGAGCATCCGCGCGCCGATCTTCGCTCCGGATGACCGCGGGCCAAGGAAGAGCCCAACATCGTTACGAGCTGCTGCGCCGTCTCGCCGTACGCCGATTCGATTGCCGTCTACCCGGACTTCCTGCCGTGTCTCGCGCAGCTCGACGCCGGCGACCTTGCTGTACCCAATCGTGTTGTCGTGAATCGTCGCCTGTGCGGAATCGACGATCAGAATGCCGTCATCGTTCGGGGCGGACGAGCCGTCGAGCGTGATGCCGATGACATTTCCCGCGATCTCGACGTTGATCGTGCCCCCACCACCGACCACTATGCCGTGCCCGGTTCGCTCGGGCACACTGTTGCCGGCGACTCGATTGTCGCTGACCACGGAGCCGCTGGCACCGCCGATCACCGCGACGCCGCTTAACCGATTGGCCGATGCCCTTCCGTCGCCACGCAGACCGATCCAGTTACCCTCGATGCTGGCTCGACTCGCTTCGGGGCCGATCACGCCGACGCCGTATCGCCGGAATCCCACGATCCCCAGACCTCGAACGACGCCGCGCGAGGCGACTATTTCCAAACCGGCGGAGTCTCCAGCATCAGTGCCATCGATCCAGACGGCCGGCTTGACGTCCGGCGACGCCTGCCCGACGGACGCGTCAATGGTGATGCCGTCGTCCTCCAATGCCGGCAGTGGGGATCGGGGCCGGATCGTCATGGCCGACTCGAAGCGAATCACGTCGTCACCAACCGACTCATTGGCTGCGACGATGGCCTGGCGCAGTGTGCCCACGCCGCTATCCGCAGGCGATGAGACGACCCACGCTGAAGTCGGTTGCGCCGAAGCCATTATCCAGGCGATCGCCAACGCCGCGAACGCAACCGCAACGGCTATCCAACACTTCACGGGTTCACTCTAGGGCGGAATCGAACTACCGACGCGCGACATTCTGAAGCAAGGCGCCCGAACTAAGGACCAGCAGAAAGTTGTCACCTGGTTTCAGCTCAAAGTCAACAGCACCGGGCACGTCGGCCGTGAACCAGGCCTGCCATCCGCCGCTGGTCGTTCGCTTCCACGCGGCCGAGACTACGTGCCTGACCTCCGCAACGGCCACGCTCACTGTCGTCTCTTGGCCTCGCCAGATCAGGTCGTTCCAGCTCGCTCGCAACGGCACACCGTCGCCGAGTAGGTCGGCGATGACGCCGTTCGAGTTGACCTGCGCCTTGGCGATGAGCCAGGCTTGGGCCAGCGTCGCCTGCGGCTGCGGCAGGCCATCGACATGCTCCAGATCGAAGATCGCTTTGGCAACACCGTTCTGGGTCACGCTCACTTCGGGATACGCTTGCGCCGCCGCCTCGGAGATCAACAAGGGACGCCAGCGAACCTTGTACGAGCCCGCGACCGGCTGGCCCAGCTCATCGACGACTTCGGCTTCCAGACGATAGCGGGTCGAAGCCGAGAACTCCTCGATCAGTACTTCTTCGACATCGGCCAGCGACAATCGCGCGCGCAGGTACATTGCAGTCGGCGGTCCGGTCACCGTGACCTCGAGCGCATCGCTTAGTATCTGTTCGCCCTTTGTCCAAACGGCGGTCAGGCTTCTCAATCCCAACCTCGCCGATCTGGCATCGAGATGCGCGCGCGCGCTTCCCGACCCATCGGTCACCAGGCTCTCCCCGTCCCCGTCGGAAGCTACGACCAACCCGCCCTCGGGTGAGAAACGAATCCGCTCGCGCGGCACGCCCTGACCGCGCTCATCCAGTAGCAACGCCTGTAGGGTTCCAGTTGCCGAGATCGTCCCGACTTCGATCGCCGTACCGGATATGGGGACTAGTCTCAGGGTCTTCGGTTCTCCGTAGAGCTGAAGCGCAAGGGTCACTGATGCGGAACCACTGGTCGCGCGGATCCGCACGTCGCCCGGTTCAGACGAGAGCCAGGCTCGCGCCTCACCGCCGAGAGATGTCCGGACGGTCAAGCGAGTCAGCGAGGACTCGGTCTCGCTGCGCAGCAAAGCGCCCAAGGGCGCCGAGAGAAACTCAAACGTCACGTTCGCCGAGGGTGCTCCAATCCCAGTCTCATCAGAGGCGACGACCTTGATCAAGTGCTGGTCGGCGGCTCTCAGCCGCGCCTGCTCCGCGGGCTGGTCTACCCGAACGGTCGCTGTCTCTCCAACAAACCGAACGGTCACGGTATCGACCAACGAACCAACCTGTGCCGTTACAACCGAGGCACCTGTGCGTCCGTCGGCCACTAGCCTGACCGATGCCCCGAGGGTGTTGTTGCCCACATCGTTCAACGGTGCAGTGATCTCGGATGGGCCACTTCCGGCCAAGAACGCCCCAATCTCTGCCGACAGCTTGACGCGAGTTTCGTCGGCCACGGCATCGGCAGGAATCCTCACCGTGATTCTCGATTCTCCACCTTTGGCGGGAATCTCCCTCGGAAAGGCAGTGACCGAGAGCACTCGTTGAGACGATGCTTCGATACTTCCGCTCCACGCGAGGCCCGCCGATATGGACAAGACCAGCAAAATTGACAGCACGGTGAATCGTAGGACTGGCCGCACGCTGCATCGACCATTCAGCCGGATCATCACGATTTCAGTGTACGCATCGGCCTGTGCCGTGCCGTCGGGTTGGCGTAACGCGTCTTCTAATACGTCGGCAGTTTTACGGTCACTTCACGCGCCGTCCTACACTTGCCTACGACTGCTTCCCAGCCTGCTTGATGGCACTTTGAGAAAGGCTTCTTCATGTCGATTCATGAGTCCTGGCCAGATGCTCCAACCCCGCTGGCCGACGGCGAGTGGCAAGTCACCATCTGGGATGTATCCGACACCGGCGTCCTTTCAATCACGCTCAACCGACCCGAACGACTGAACGCACTTTCGTTTCGTCTTCTGCGGGAACTCCAGGCACTGGTCGACTTCGCCGCTGCGCGCCCGGACATTCGCGTCGTCACGCTGCGCGGCGCCGGTCAGCAGGCATTCTGCTCCGGCGACGATCTCTACGGCATGGAGCCGACACCCGGCATCGACTCTTCGATCACCGTCCACCACCCATTCTTAATCTCGCTGCGCGAGCTGAAAAAGCCGGTCGTGGCGCTGATCAACGGTTGGGCCCTGGGACACGGCTGGGAGATCGCCTGCGCCTGCGACATTCGCCTCTGCGCCGACAACATCGAAGTCGGCGATCACCGGGCTCAGCGCGCGATCGGCATGAACGGCGGCACGACCTGGTTCGCGCCGCGGATCATGGGCCGCGGACGGGCCCTCGAACTGCTCATGACCGGCCGCCACATGTTCGCCGAGGAAGCGCTGCAGACGGGCTGGGCCAACCGAGTCTGGCCGCTCGAGAACTTCGACCGCGAGGCCGCCGACTACATCGACAACCTGACCAGGCTGCCGACGCTAAACATCTCGGCCTTCAAGGAGATGATCGACTACTCCGCCGAGCACTCGCTCAAAGACAGCCTCGCCCACGAAGTCCAGGTCTCCGACCGCTACCGCTACACCGACGACGCTGACGAGGGCCGCCGAAGCTGGCGAGAGAAGCGGCCGTCGGTGTTCAGGGGCTACTAGCGGCGGACTGATATCCTGCCTCGCAAACACCGCCAACCAGGAGTGACCCAGGAGCAACCATGCCCAAGACCTACATTCTCGGTGGATACCAGTCCGACTTTGCGCGCAACTGGCGCAAGGAGGAGCACAACCTGCGCGACGTCATGGCTGAAGCCGTCCATGGAGCGCTTGACGCAGTCTCGATGGAGCCCGGTGACATCGACACTGCTCATGTCGGCAACTTCGCCGGCGAGCTTTACTCCAAGCAGGGGCAAATGGGCGGCTTCTTTGCCGAGATCAGCCCCGACTTCGGCGGACTGCCGACCTCTCGCCACGAGGCAGCCTGCGCCTCGGGCAGCGTCTCGATCCTGATGGCCTCGGCTGAGATTGAGGCCGAACGCTACGGCACCGCGCTGATTCTCGGTGTCGAGCAGATGAAGACCGTCAGCCCGGTCGAGGGCGGCGATTTCCTCGGTACCGCCGGCTGGTACGAACTCGAGGCGGAAGGCGTCGAGCTCCCATTCCCCAAGCTCTTCGGCCGCCTCGGCGATGTCTACGACGAGCGCTACGGCCTCGAAGCGGGCCACCTCCAGCGCCTGGCCGAACTCAACTACGAGAACGCCCAGCGCAATCCCGTCGCGCAGACTCGCAAGTGGCTCGGCGACGTTCCATCAGACCTTTCGGAAGGCAAGTATGTCGCTCCGATCACGGGCCGGCTACTGCTACGTGACTGCTCGCAGATCACCGATGGGGCTGCCGCACTGGTCCTGGCCAACGAGGAGCGAGCCGCAGAGTGGGCGGAGGCCCGCGGCTTCGACCTCGCCGACGTGCCCACGATTCAGGGCTGGGGACACCACACCGCGGCGCTGACTTTCGACGAGAAGATCGCCCAGGCCCAGGGCGACGAATACGTCTTGCCGCACACGCGCCGCGCGATCACGGACGCCTATGAGCGCGCCGGCATTGACGGCCACGAGGACCTCGACGTGATTGAGACCCACGACTGCTTCACGACCAGCCACTACATGGCGATCGACCACTTCGGCATCACTGAGCCGGGCAAGTGCTACGAGGCGATCGAGGACGGCCGGATCGACTTCAATGGTGAGATCCCGATGAACCCGTCGGGCGGTCTGATCGGCGGCGGCCATCCGGTCGGCGCGACAGGGGTGCGCCAGGCCCTTGACGCCTGGAAGCAGGTCACCGGCAATGCCGGCGACTACCAGGTTGAAGGCGCCAACCGAGCGGCCACGCTCAACATCGGCGGCTCTGGCACGACTTCCGTCTCACTGGTGATCGGCCGCTAGCACAAGAGACCTCCCCCTCTGGGGGAGGTCTTGCTTTCTACCCAATCACGCCTTCAGCCGACAACTCGGCCAGCTCATCCTCCGACAAGCCCAGCCGCTCCTGTAACACCTCGCCGGAATGCTCACCGAGCTCAGGAGCATCGCGGAGCACACTTGCTGGCTGACCGTGCAGCAACACAGGATGCGTCAGTGTCTGGGTCGGGCCAAAGTGCCGATGATCGTGGCTGATCAGGTAGTCGTTGGCGATCACCGCCGGATCGGTGGGAAGATCACTGATTTGCTGCACGCGCGTGAAGATCAGGTTCGGCTCCGTCAGCAGTCGTTGTTCCCATTCCTGGCGAGGCGCTGAGCCGAATCGCTCCTCCAGTATCGCGATCAACTCCTGGCAGTGCTCACCCATCGCCGACAGCGTCATGAAGCGCTGATCGTCAACGATCTCCTCCAGCCCGACTGCTCGACAGAACGAAGCCCAATCCCGTTCAGCCTCAAGGATGCCTAGCATCAGCCATTTGTCGTCACTGCAGCGATAGAGGTTCCAGAGCGGATTGGCCGCCTTCGACCGGTCGAAGCGTGGCCACAGGTCGAGGCCCTGCATCATCCCCACGCTGATCCCCCAGAACTGCAGCCACATCGTCGCCATGATGTGGGAAACCTCGATCCGCTGGCCCTTCCCACCGTTCAGTTCCCGCCCGGCCATTGCCGCGAGTACGCCGTACGCCAGACAGGTCGCGCCCATCACATCGGCAATGCCAAGTGTGTTCCAGTTGGGTGGATCGTCGGGACCGCCGCCCGAATACATGAACCCACCACGAGCCTGACCGACGGCATCGAGCGCCGGCAACTGCGCCTCGTCGCCCTTGAATCCATAACCGGCGGTTGCCGCATGAATCAACCCCGGGTTGATCTCCATCAACGCCTCGGTCGTCAGACCCAGCTTCGCGAACGTTCCCGGACGATAGTTTTCGATAAACACATCGGTATCGACGATGAGTTCGCGGAACAGTTCTCGCCCCCGCTCGGACTTCAGATCGAGGGCCAATGATCGCTTGTTGCGATTGACGGCCTCGAACAGCGCCGAGTGTCCGTCGGGCATCATGTTGGGAATCCCGGCCACCGACTCGACGAATCTGGCGGCGTCGGGACGGCTTGGCGATTCGATTTTGATCACGTCGGCCCCGAGATCGCCCAGCATCATGCCGCCGATCGGCCCAAAGCCCCAGGTCGAGCACTCCAGCACCTTGATGCCGTCAAGCGGGCCAGCCATGGTGTGATCCTCTCGCGCGGTAGCTGATGATGCTCAGCGACTAGAGCACAACGTGTTCCTGGTGCTCGCCAAAGACATCTCGCATCGTGTTCATGATCTCGCCCAGCGTGCAGTAGCTGCGCACGGCGTCGAGCATTTGCGGCATTGAGTTCGCCCGAGGATCCCGACAGACATTCGCCAGAGCCTGCAATGCAGACTCCGCCCGATCTTGATCACGTTCGGCTCGTGTCCGTCGCAGACGCTCGAGATGACGCGCCTCGCCCTGCGGGTCCATCTTCAGAATCGGAATCTCTAGCGGCTCTTCGATCTCGAAATCGTTGACGCCAACAATCGTCCGTTCGCCACGCTCGATTTCTCGCTGGAAGCGTGCCGAGGCATCAGCAATCTCCTTCTGGAAAAAACCGGTCTCAATCGATGAAATCACGCCGCCGAGCGCGTCGATCTGATCGAAGTACTGGTACACCTCGCGCTCGAGGTCGTTGGTCAGTTGCTCGATGAAGTAGGAGCCGCCGAGCGGGTCGACCGTGTTGATCGCGCCCGACTCGTGCATGATCACCTGCTGGGTGCGGACTGCGAGCCGGGCTGCCTTCTCGGACGGCAGCGCCAGCGCTTCATCCATCGCGTCGGTGTGCAACGATTGCGTCCCGCCGAGTACAGCGGCGAGCGCTTGGATCGTGACCCGAAGCAGATTGACCTCCGGCTGCACGTCGGTCAGCGATACTCCGGCGGTCTGGGTGTGGAAGCGCATCCACCACGAGCGTGGATTCTCGGCGCCCAAGGTCTCGCGCATCTCGCGCGCCCAGATCCGGCGCGCTGCGCGAAACTTGGCTATCTCCTCAAAGAAATCGTTGTGCGAGTTGAAAAAAAACGACAGCCGAGGCGCGAACTCGTCGACGTGCATTCCGCGGTCCTTCGCCCAGCGGACGTATTCGAGCCCGTCGGCGAGTGTGAACGCCAATTCCTGCGCCGCCGTCGAGCCTGCCTCACGGATGTGGTAGCCCGAGACCGAGATTGAGTTCCAGCGCGGCATGTACTCCGCCGCAAACTCCACCGTGTCAGTCACCAGCCGCATCGATGGACGCGGCGGGAAGACGAACTCGTTCTGTGCGATGTATTCCTTCAGGATGTCGTTTTGCAGCGTGCCGCCCAGCTTCGAACGATCGATTCCGCGCTGTTCAGCCGCGGCGATATACATCGCCCAGATCGGTGCCGCTGGCGAGTTGATCGTCATCGATGTCGTGATCTGATCGAGCGGCAATTGGTCGAGCAAGATTTCCATGTCGGCCAGCGACGACACGCCGACCCCGCACTTACCGAATTCGCCCGCCGCCAAATCGTCGTCGTGGTCGTAGCCCATCAGCGTGGGCATGTCGAAGGCGATCGAGAGGCCGGTTTGCCCGTCATCGAGCAAACGCCTAAATCGCGAGTTCGTTTCTTCCGCCGAGCCAAAGCCGGCAAACATGCGGATGGTCCACGGACGTCCGCGATAACCGGTTGGATGGACGCCGCGCGTGAACGGATACGCGCCTGGCAATCCCAGGTCGCGTTCGACGTCCCAGCCTGCGTCGTCCAGCGTGGTCGCGTCGTACAGTCGCTCGATAGGCCTGGACGACACGGTCATGAACGGTCCCGGCCGCTCGCGTCCCTCGGAGTCCACCCGAGCATCCCACTCCGACCGAGATTTGCGCAGAGCATCAATGGTCGCCGAATCAAGCATCGCCAACTCCCACCTGGAACCGCTCGCTATCGGTCGAGTATACGAAGGCCGCACCTATCACAAGTCTGCCGCTCCGGCATCCGAGTCGGAACCGACGTGGCACAAGTCTCGCCTGTTGGCCATGTCCCCAAGACCCGAAGGAGAATGGGGGCGCTTGGTCGTTGGGGACGGGAAGTCGTTGTTCATCACCGTCGGCTTCAATCGCGACGAGCTAGGTTCGCAAACAGTTCCTGATACTCCGATTCGTTCATTGGCGGCCCGACAAAGCCAGGACACGCTAGATCACGCACGATCTTCGGCGGTAACCCTTCCTCCTGTTCCAGTCGGAATGGATAGACTCGGCATCCATTCGGCCTGGCCTCATACGCTCCGCAGCGCAGGTCGCCTCCGAGCAGGACACAGGCGTCGTCGACCTGATGGATCAGCACCATCGACACCCTTTCGTCCAGGATGTCCGAGACATCGACCTCAGCTGCCAGACGACTGATCTCTTCTTCGCCGAGGTCGACGCGGTATGGATTGTGGCAGCACATGGCGCCGCATTCGTCGGCCAGACAGCGAAACGAAGGCGTTCCGGGCCGTACGACAGGATCGTCTGCCCGTCGTGGCGAGTAGGTCATGGGCAGCGAGTTCTTAGAGGCCCGCGGCAGCCGTGTCGAGGAGCTGAATTCTCATCTCCTCACGCGACCAGGGCGATCCTTCCTCGGCCAGCAGCTCACGTAGGCGCTCTTCGTAGAAAAACTCGTCGCCCTCGGCCGGCTCCAGCTCGTCCAGCCAGCTTGCGCTGTCGGAGTACTTGGCGAAGAACGGCTTGCCTACCCATTCGGGATCGCGTCCCTGGAGGAATCGCAGCACGATTAGTTTCTCGCCTCGGAACTCCGAGACACCCAAGATTTGTACTTTGCCGGGGCCCGCGGACATCGACGGTCCACGCACGGTCCTGGCTACGCCGGAGACTCGCTGGTAGGCGCCGCGGAAGATCTCCTGGCAATCGACCAGTGGGATCTCGAAGTACCGCTTAGCGCCGGTGTCTCGCGCCACGAACAGGTAGTAGGGCACACAGCCGGCCTGAGTCTGTTCGGCCCACATGTCGGCCAACAGCTGGGAATCGGCGTTGATGTGGTTCAGTAGCGGCGTTTGCGTCCGAATCTGCGCGCCAGTTTCGCGGATGCGTTTGACCGCTTCCAGGGCGACCGGTGTGCGCAGCTCGGCAGGATGATTGAAATGGGCCATCAAGGCGAGCTGCATCCCGGCGTCGGTGACTTGGCGGAACAGGTCAAGCAAGTCCTGGGCGTCGTCGTCGTAGACGAAGCGGTGCGGCCAGTAGGCGATCGCCTTGGAGCCGATCCGCACCGTGCGCAGCTTGTGTCCGGCGTCGGCTTTGGTGAGCGGCTCGATGTACTCGCGCAGGGTCTTGGTCTTCATAATCAGCGGGTCGCCGCCGGTGAAGAGGATGTCGGAGATCTCGTGGTGCTCGGCCAGGTAGCCGCGCAGCAACTCGCCTTCGCGCATTGCGAACTTCTTGCCTTCGAGCCCGACGAACTGCGGCCAGCGGAAGCAGAAGGTGCAATAGGCGTGGCAGGTCTGACCCTGGGAGGGAAAAAACAGCGCCGTCTCGCGGTACTTGTGTTGCATGCCCGGCAGCGGCTGGCCCTGATAGTTCGGCATGTTGTGTTCCATCTGACCGGCCGGATGCGGGTTCAGCGTCATTCGGATCTCGTCCGCCACCACCTTCAGCTCTCGCGAGTTCTTGCCCGAGTCGATCGCCGCCGCCATCTTGTCGAAGTCGGCCGGCGCCAACATGTCCTTCTGCGGGAATGTCAACCGGAACATTCCGTCGTTCAGCGCGTCGGACCAGTCGATCAAGTGATCAACCACATAGCGGTTGGATTTGAAGGGAAGCACCCGGCCGACGACATTGATGTTGTAGACCACCTCGTCGGGTAGCGCCTGGATCTGGTTGAGTTGCTCAAAGTTATGTAGGTTGATTGCCTGGTAGCGCTCGGATCCGAAGTCCTGCGTTTCCAGGTTGACCACGTCGTATTGATTGCTCACCATGTGTTCACTCCTCATCCCCGTTGCCACGCGAACGCGACCGCCGACGGTGCGCGCGGCTCTTTGCTGGTCATGTTCGCTCAGTCTCCATTCTAGAGAACAGCGAACGGCCACGATTTCGCGCGAGTCAAGTCCGCGCCTGTAATCATCAACCGCCCCCTCGGGTCAGGGTGATCAGACCGATCTCCGGCCTACAGGCGAGGCGCATCGGGACGTGCGCGGTTCCGAATCCCCGGCTCACCACGACCTGAGCGCCGCCCACTTCGAACACGCCGGCGGGGTGACGACGCGAGACCAGGCTAGAGCGGCGCAGCGGCGCGCCCCACCCAGGGATGCGAATCTGCCCACCGTGGGTATGTCCGCTGAGCACGACCGACGGCCCTCCCTCAGCGCGGCTCGGCAGACGGAGCGCGGCGTCGGGCGCGTGGGTGAGCAGCATCGAGAAGCCGCCAGGGGGCGGTACCGCCGACTCCAGCCGAGCCATCCGGACCGAGTCGTCGCCAGCGCCACCGAGACGCACCAGCTCATCGCCGATCTCGATCGAGCGCCAGTCGTTACGCAGCACGACGATGCCGGCCGACTCCAGGCGATCGACGAACGGCTTGGGACTGACGAAACGGCGAGGGGATCCCAGGGCGCGGTCGATGTTGAATGAGAGCCACTCGTCGAAGGTGCGGACCGGCTGGCAGTAATCGTGCGCGCCCAGCGTCGCGTAGACGCCGAAGGGCGCTTTGAGTTGTGTCAGCGCGTCACCGGCTGAGTCCCAGCCGGCCGAGGTCTCGACGTAGTCTCCAGTGCAGCAGACCAAGTCGTATTCGAGCGGCCAGATCCGCTCGACAAACCGGCCAACGGAATCGCCGTCGGCGGGAAAGTGCGTGTCCGAGATATGCAGGATCCGCAGCCCCTCGAGGCCTGGCGGCAGATCGGGAACTTGTAGACGATGTTGGGTGACCTCGACCGCGGTCGATTCCCACCAGGAGTACAGCGCCGTGCCGACGCCGATCGCGCCGAGCCAGGCGGCCAGCTTGGAGAAGCTCAACGACGTCAGACGAGAATCTCGTCGACCGCTGCGAAGTCCTCGGCCGAAAGCTCCCAACTCAACGTCGCGGCGACGTTGGCTTCGATCTGCTCCGGCTTGGTCGCGCCTGCGATGACCGACGAGACTGCCTGGTCCGACGCCAACCAACTCAGGGCGAGGTCGAGAATCGTGTGTCCGTTGTCTTCGGCGAATCTCGTCAGACCATCCAGCTTGTCCCAGTTGGCGTCCGAGGTCAGTGCGTCAATCCTGGCGGGCATCGCCTGTGCCCAGGCTGCCAGACGGGTGCCTTCCGGCAGGTCTGCGTTGCGGGTGTACTTGCCGGTCAGGAATCCGGAAGCCAGTGGGAAAAACGGCAGCTGACCGAGGCCGAACTCGCGGCAGGCCGGCATGATCTCTGGCTCCACCTTGCGCTCCAGCAGACTCCACTCGTTTTGCGCTGAGACGAAGCGGACATAGCCCTTTGAACGGGCCGTCCAGTCGGCGTCGGCGATCTGCCACCCAGTGAAGTTTGAATGTCCGATGTAGCGAACGATCCCTCGATGCACGAGGTCGGAGAGCGCGTCGAGTGTCTCCTCGATCGGCGTATGCGGGTCCGGCTGGTGCATCTGGTAGACGTCGATGTAGTC
>LXNJ01001556.1_pt1 | contig 13419 bp, 9 predicted proteins | sample 809081 | NCBI WGS metagenome assembly LXNJ01 (sample SAMN04870510, study PRJNA318959) | sponge metagenome | biome: sponge; feature: marine sponge reef; material: water | host: Petrosia ficiformis | place: Greece: Milos, Mediterranean Sea | collected 2013-05-29 | depth 5-7 m
GCGACGTGAGCGAAGATGTCGCGCACTTCTTCCGCGCGCGGGGTGACCGAGCCGTCCAGTTCCCCCACGGCGAACCAGGTGCCCTTGCGCGGGGTGTTCCGCTGGATGAGGCCGGGCGTGAAAATCTCCGCCGACAGCTCAACGCAGCAGCCCACCACGCGCTCGCGCCCGATGATGGAGGTGATCATATCGTTGTTCATGCTGTTCTGCGCCCCGACGAATATACCGTCGCTCTTCAGGTAGGGCTTGATGAGTTCGCACATCCAGCGGGTGTCGTAGGATTTGACGATGAGGAGGACGATGTCGAAGGTCGTCCGGAGCGAGGCCAGCTCGCACAGATGGTGCGCGCGCAAGGGCGGCGTTTTGAGGTCCAGGTCGGGCATCTGGACGTGCAGGCCCTTCTCGCGCATCACCTCCACGTGCTCGGGCCACTGGTCGATGACGGTGACGTCCAAGCCTGCGTCGGTCAGATCGGCGGACACGCTGCCGCCGATGGCGCCCGCGCCGAGTACGGCGATCTTCTTGTTCATGCTGCACCTTGCCTTTCGGGGCTTTCGCCCTCAAGAGAATGAGAATCGCGACGAATACATGCGTTTCGTGATTAAAAATACTTCATTGTGCGGATTCGCTGCGCCTGGTTGGTGCCCGCCGAGTGGAGGAAGCTGATGACGTCGCGCAGGTATTTCTCCATCGGCGCGTCCGTCATGTAGCCCGTTCCGCCCCAGACCTCGAGCGCGCGCGTGGCGATGCGGAAACCGGCCTCTGAAGTATAGGCCTTGGCCATGTAGCCGAGCTTGGGGTCGTAGTTATCGCGCATCGCCCGCCAGGCGGCGTAATGGAGTAGCTGCCGCGACGCCTCGTACTCGACGAAGCAATCCGCCAGCATGAAACCCACGCCCTGGTGTTCGATGATGGGTTTTCCGCCCTGGATTCTCGTTTTGGCGAATTCGAGCGCGTCCTCATAGGCGGCGCGCGCGGGGCCCAGGTTCGTGGCGGCGGACTCGATGACCGAACCGCGCGAGAAAGGACCCGAACGGGCCGCCACGCCCCCGCCAATCGGCGTGACGCGGTACTCGTCCGAAACGCGGCAGTTCTCGAAAATGAGTTCCGCGTTTTGCGAGAGCTGCTGGCCCATCTTCTCGTGGATCTTGCCGATGGAAAATCCTTCCATGTCCGGCGTCACCATGAAGTAGGTGACGCCCTGCGAGACGCCGACGGTGGGATCGGTGCGGCAGACGAGCACGTAGAGCTTGGCGACCCCCCCGTTGCTGATGTAGTGCTTCTTGCCGTTGATGATCCAGTCTTCCCCGTCTTGCACCGCGCTCGTGCGGACGCCGAGGTCGGGGCCTTCTTCGGGGATGAAATTCTCGGAACCCACCTCGGGCTCCGTCATCCCGACGGCGAGGTGGAAGCGGTGGTCCTCCAGAAACGCGGGCAGGAATTTCGCGCGCTGCTCCTCGTTCCAGACGATGTCGAGGAAATGGATGATCTTCCAGGTCTGGTCGAAGGTGACGGCCACGCCCAGATCCCCCCAGCCGATCTCCTCCCCCACGATGCAGAGCGTGAGAATGTCGGCCCCGCCGCCGCCAATCTCCTCGGGGATGGAGAGGGTTCTCAGGCCGAGCCTGCTCCCGGACTCGAGGATGTCCCAGGGGAATCTCTCGGCGGGGTCCGTTATCCGCTCGCGCTCGCGAACGTGGGGCTTCAATTCGTTTTTGGCGTAATCGTGCGCCAATTTCTGGAGTTCAAGCTGCCGTTCGGTGAGGGTGAAATCCATCGCTCGCCTTTACGGTTAGGAGAAAATTCGCTCAGTCCATCACGATGGCCGCGCGGCCCGTAATCGCGCCCGCTTCGAGGCGTTCGTGCACTTTTTCGGCCTCTTCGAGCCGGTAGGTTTCCGTGACCAGGGGCCAGACTTCTCCGCGCGCGCAAAGCTCCAATGATTCGATGATCTCCTGCTTGGTGAACGAGCGGCTGCCCATAATTTCGAGTTCCCCGTTCAGGAGGCTTCCGGCGGAGAGGCGGAACGGTTTGGGCGTGAAGCCGCCCAGCGTCACCAGGCGGCCACCCTTGTCGAGAGCCTCGGCGGCGGCCTCGAGCGTGGTGTCATGGGAGACGAAATCGACAGCCACGTTCACGCCTACGCCGCCGGTGAGTTCGAGCAGCGCTTCCTTCACGTCGTCCTTCGAAGCGTCGACCGTGGCCTCCGCCCCGAGTTCCTTGCACTGGGCCAGTTTTTGCTCGGAGACGTCCACGGCGATGACGCGCGCGTTCGCCCAGCGGGCGAGCATGACCATGTGGATGCCCACGCCGCCGCCCGCCCCGATGACGGCGACGGTCTCCATCGGCTCGATCCGCGCGCGGCGCACCACCTTATATGGGGTGACGATGGCGTCACAGATGACGGCCGCCTCGGCGGGGTGGGCCTTATAGTCCAGGCTTTCGGGCAGGTGAACGTAAACCTGCGAGGGGAGGTTGATGTATTCGGCATAGCCGCCGTCGCGGTGCCTGCCGACGAAGCCGGCCATGTTGTCGCAGAGGGGTTCCCTGTTCACCCGGCACCAGCGGCAATACCCGCAGGTGAGATAGCAGTGGAAGGTGACGATGTCGCCCGCTTTCACGTTCGAGACCCCGGCGCCCGTCTCGACGATCTCGCCCACCACCTCGTGGCCGATGATCATGGGGTAGTCGATGTCCACGCGGCCCGCGCGCGCGTGGTGAATCGTGAGGCCCGAGCCGCAGGCGATGACGCGGGCCACGGCTTCACCCGTCCCGGGCGTCGGGTCGGGCACGTCTTCATATGAAAAGGGCGCTCCTTTTTCCCGCAACACCATGGCTTTCATGAGAGTCTCCTTCCGAGAGAACCTCCGCGCGCAATGCGAAGACGCGAGCATGTGGGATTGACGGCGGACAATATATCGGGATTGTGGAAAAATTAGTAGTGAAGAAGCGAGATTTGCAGTGGAAAGGGCGTGGGTGGAAATGCTCCGTGCATACCTTGTTTTGCTTTTATCATAGCAGGTAATGTCTAAGAGTCAGTTTCGTGTGTCTCTCAGAAAGGGGGGGAGATGAAACTCCCGGGCATCATCCTTGCGAGCCTTCTCGTCATCACATCGCTGAATGGCTGCGGCGGCGGTGGAGGAGGTGGCGCCAGTGCGCCTCCGCCGGCGCCGCCTGCGGTGATGCCGCCAGCCCCCCTGCCAGTAATGCCGCCGCCGGTGATGCCGCCGGCAACGCTGCAACCCTCCGATCTGGCGGCGCAGGCGCCCCTTTTCGATTTCGGCGCTTCCCTGCATATCGGGATGGTTGCTGCGCCTCCAGCTTATGCACTCGAAAAGACGGGCGAGCGCAACGGGGTGGAAGTCTCACAGGGGTCGGTGCGGGACGGCTCGAGAGCCGCCGACGTCATCGCGTATCTGCGGCCGAGAGCGGTTCACCCCGAAGTCACGGGGCTCGCGACGTTCACTCGCCCGCCGACAGTCAGCGTCGTCGAGGGCACGAGCGAGGTATACACCGGCTATGCGGTGCGCGCCGTTCAGATCGTCAACGCCGCCCTGCCTCACGATGCGCGCATTTCGTTTGGCGATGCCCCCGCTCCGGATCCGCTGGACGTCAACGACGTGCCGAGCGGCAACCTCTACGTCGAGTTCATCCCGCAGGCGCAATGGCCGGAGGGGAGCGTTAAGGGCGAGAGGGCGGTCGGCCATACGCAATCCCAAATCACCTATCATTCCCGAATGCAACGGAACGAAGTCGTGGAAGCCGACTCTTCCCATATATTGATCGACAGCGGAGAAGTTCGAAATTTCCCTGAAGAAAAAACCGTCTACGTCCTCGTTCACGAACTTCTCCACGCCCTGGGGTTTTCCGGCCATACCGATCCGGGGCGTTTCCCGGACGCCACCCTGAACCCCAATGTCCCTCGGAATTTGCCCCCGTTCCTCCTTTCCCTGATTGATCGCGATGCGCTGCTCGCGGCGTATGCGAGGTTCAGTCCCGGCGATTTGCCCGAAGAGATATCGGCGGAGAACCTCGCGCCCTGGGATGAGGCGTCGTCGCACGTGCGGGGGGATCTGGGGATTCCGTTTGGGACGGTTTCCTTCGGCGTCGCTTTGAGGAACGGCCTGGCGCAACCCTGGGCCTCGGGGCCGGAGCCGTCGATAGAGCTGGCGCAAAACAGGGGGTTGTCAGGGATGGCCACCTGGAGCGGTGCGTTGCTGGGCATGACGCCCATGGAGCAAGTGGTCGTCGGCGATGCCAGCCTTGACGTCAATCTGGCGAATCTGGACGGGCAACTCGACTTCACCGACATGCAGTACGACGATGGCGGAACCTGGAGTGACGGCGGCCTCGGCTACGCAGTTCAAGTGCGCGGCAACACCTTTATTCGCACGGGCGGGGATGCCGGGGAGGTCACCGGCGCGTTCTTCGGCGCCCGGCACGAGGGAATGGGCGGCGTTCTCGAACGCAGCGATCTCTCCGCCGGTTTCGGGGGCAAGCGGTAGGCGCTCACCTAACACCTCGATTCGCTATCCATCCTGCATGAAAGCGTAGTGTCTTCTTCGCTCCCTCTCGATGGGGATTGTTGAAAAAGTCCTACCGGGGGAGTGATGCCCCAAAAAGCTCCGCCCAATGCGGGAAGGTGGTTTTGCTCCTCGCTTTTGATCGTCATTCCGGCGCATGCCTGAATCCAGGGACTTTGCCTTTGTTTCTTCTGTATTCCCGCCAGTGAGTGGGAGATGAAAACCGGAGCGTCTCCATTCACCTCGGCTCTGGATTCCGGCATTCGCCGGAATGACGGCGCCGGCCAATTCCGAGCGGGGAGGGGTTTTTCATCGGGCATTCCCCTCGGGATGCCCGACCCCTCAAGGAGGGAGTGGTTGGTTGGCGCTCTGTAAGGGTGAAATGAAGTCACCTTTCTCCTGGGTCAGCTACATACGCTAAATCATGAAAGCAGGACTTCTTCAACAGCCCTCGACGGCGGCCAAGGATTTCGCCGCCCAGTCGCAGCCCACCTGGCTCGCCCACAGATCCATGAGGCGCTTGGTGACGGGGCCGGGCGCGCCGTGCGCCATTTTGGTTCCGTCGACTGAGGAGACCGGCAGGATGCAGATGCTGTTCCCCGTGTGGAAGGCCTCGTCGGCGATCAGCAGGTCGTAGCGCGTGAGGTTCATCTCGCGGACCGGGATACCGAGTTCTTTCGCCATGTCGATGACGTGGGTGCGCGTTACGCCGACCAGGCAGTTGTAATCCGTGGGGGTGAGGATTTCGCCGTCTCTCACGAAAAAGCAGTTGTAGCCCGACCCCTCGGCCACGAAGCCGTTCATGTCGAGCATGATGGGCCATGCGCCCGCCTCCTGCGCCTGAAAGTCGGCCTGGACGTGGTTCATCTTGTTGCCCACCTTCGCGCGCGGTTCGATGCACTCGGGCGGAATGCGGCGCACGCCGGTGACGACCGAGGGCACGCCCTCCCTGTAGCCGTGGGCGTAGCGCGTATAGTCCATCGGGAGGGTGAAGATGACCAGCGTGTGCGCGCCGTGCGTGTGGGTGGCGGCGGAGCTGATGCCGCCCCCGCGCGTCACCCAGTGGTTGATGCGGAATTCCTCATTCTCGGCGTAAACGCCGCGATTTCGCTCGATGAGCTCCATGGTGAGGGCTTCCATCTCGTCCGCGCTCATGCCGGGGTCGAGCCGCGCGTAGCGGCACGAAAGATAGAGCCTGTCGATGTGCGCCCGCAGGTGCCAGGGCTGGCCGCCAAAGGTGCGCGATGCGTCGTACACGCTGTCGCCGTAGAGGAAGCCCCGGTCCAGGATGGACACGTTCGCTTCGGTTTCCGGCACGAACCGGCCCTTGACGTAGGCGATTCTCTCACTCAATTTCGCATCCTCCATGGTTTCGCATCATCTCGTCATTCCGGGTTTGTCCTATAGCAGGTCCATTGCGGCGGTGCGTGCGGCGTGGCCCACCCCGAAGGCGTGGGAGAAAGCCACGACGTCGCGCACCAGACGTTCCATGGGCGCTTCGGTCATGTAGCCCGCACCTCCCCACACCTCCATCGCGCGACGCGCGACGCGTTCGCACGATTCCGCCGCGAAGGCTTTTGCGAGAAAGCTCCGCCAGGGTTCCGCGTCTTCACCCTGCTCCGCCGCCCAGGCCGCCGCCTGGAGGCTTCTTCTGGCGGCGTCGAGTTCCATCAGATTATCGCAGAGCATGAAGCCGACCGTCTGGTGCTCGATGATGGGCTTTCCCCCCTGAACGCGCTCGCGGGCGTGGTCGAGAGCGTGATCGTGGGATTTCCTCGCCGTTCCGACCACCGCCGCCGCAGGCAGAATGCGGGTGGCGTGCGTAGCGTCCCGCCAATCCTCCTCCGCGCAATCGAACGGGTGATCGAGTTTCACGTCGTTGAAACCCAGGTCGACGTCCTGGCAGGAGCGCATCCCCATCGGGTCATGGTAACGGGTGACTGTGATTGCCCCTGCCTCATGATTTTCCAGGAGAAAGACCTGTCGGTTATTCTTATCCGCGGTGCTTGATTCCAGCAGATACAGGCCGGCGGCCGCGCCGTTCAGCACATGCCGCGCGCCACCACCCAGAAGCCGACCGTTCCCATTTTGCGCGATAGATGCGCCCTGGCGGGCATCCGTCGGATAGGGGCTTTTATCCTCCGCAGCGGGCGCATCGCCGATTTTCAGGTGGGCCAGATGGAGCGGGTGGCCTTGCGTAAAATTTTCCGCGAACGCCGCAAAGCCGACCTCGTCCCACAGGCGGGATACGGCGTTTGCGAGCGCCCAGTCCTGCGCGTAGATGACGCCGACGCCCAGATCTCCCCAGCCGATCTCCTCCGCCACGAAGCACAGGCTCAGCAGATCAGCCCCTCCTCCGCCGTGACTTTCCGGGACGGGCAGGGTGCGCAGGCCCAGCGTGTCGCCTTTTTCCAGGATATCTCCGGGAAAGCGGTTTTCCGGGGCTTTTTCCTCGTCGAGCGCATCCGTGCGCGGAGCGATCTCCTGCCGCGCGAAATCGCGCGCCAAGCCCTGGAGCGCGAGAGTAGCCTCTGCGGGAGCGAAATCCATGCGCCGAACCTTTATGAACGCGAGAAGTTCAGCGAGCTAGTCGATGAGGCCCACGCTCTTGAGATCCGAGGTAAGCTCCGCTTTTTCGTCCGTGCTCAGGGGGATCATCGGCGCGCGCGAGGGGCCGCCGTGCATGCCCATCAGGTCCATCCAGTCCTTGAGGGCGGCGATGGGGAACGCTCCCCGCGCCCAGGGTTCCCACAGCCATTTGTCGGCCACGCGGCGGATCGGGTTCATGGACTCGCGCGCGGTCCAGGCTTCCTCGAAGTTCCCCTCGTCGATCAGGTCGGTGTATTTCTGCATGCCCAAATTGCCTGCGCGCTGGATGAGAAACGGGTCGGGGCCGCTCATGTAGGTCTGCTGCTTGTGATATGCGCGGTTGAAGAACCACTGGGTCTCCATGGGGTCGCTCACGACGATGTCATCCCCCACGGCTTCGCGCACCTCGTCGCAATGATACTTGGGCTGCGCGTTCTTGATGCAGCAGAGGTTCTCGTTGTCCTCGACGATTGCCTTGACCAGGGGCGCCGAGAGGGAATAGCCGGTCGCCGCCGTGTTGAACAGGGATACACCGATATCCACGTTGCTGCAGAATTCCTTGAAAAACGCACGCACGCGCTCGGGAATCCCCTGCGCGCCGAGGTAGGGGTTCGCCAGAATGGCATAGGTCGCGCCCGCATTTATCGCCGCGTTGGTCAGCTCGATGGCCTCTTTGGCCGAGGTGTGGCCGGTGTGCGCGATGATGGGCACGTCCCCCGCCTCGTCGCAGGCGATTTCCTGTCCGCGCAGGCGCTCTTCTTTCGTCAGGCACCAGAATTCACCAATCATCCCGCCGACGAAGAACCCCTTGATGTCGAGGTTGTCGATGTAATGTCGGATGTCGGCGCGAAAGCCCGCCTCGTCGATGTTGTCGTTCTCATCGAAGGGATAGGGGATGGCGGCCCAGATTCCCCGCATGTTCTCCTTGCAGTAGGCGCGTGAGTCCGATTTCCTGTAAGAGGGCATTGCTGTCTCCTTCTCGGGTGTGTGACGGAAACATCCGTCAATTCGAGTTTACCATTCATCCTCACCGGCGGGGGCGAGAAGCGGCGCGGCCTTGAGCTTCACCGCCTCGTTCGTGCCGAAGCCGTGCAGATAGCTCAGCACGTCGCGCCAGCATTTCTCGGGCGTCGGCCTGTCGTCGTGATAAGTCGCGCCCGATCTCCCCCAGATTTCCATCGCGGTGCGGCAGACCTTGATGCCCGCCTCAGACGCGAACACCTTGGACATGAGACGGCGCTTCGAATCGTCCGTCGGCTTTTCCGCATGCCATGCCGCAGAATACAGGTACGTCCTCGAAGCCTCAATCAGCATATACATTTCCGTGAGCGCCATCTGCGCCCACTGCTCATCCGCGGCGCCGCTCTCCTGCGCCGCTGTCCGCGCGAGATCGTACGCGAGGCGCGAGGGACCCATCACCGGGATGAGCGCGCCGCTCACCATGCGCTTCAGGATAGAGAGGCCGCCGTTCCATTCGCCGAAGAGATTGTGCGCGGGCACGCGGCAGTTCCTGAGAACGAGTTCGCCGTTCTGGAGAAGCCGCCTACCGAGCTTCGAGTGCGCCTCACCGATCTCGAAGCCTTCCGTATCGCGCGGCACGAGGAAGCAGGTGAGCCCCTCGCTCATCTTCTTCTCGGGCGCCGTCCTCGCGAAGATGAAGTAATACTTCGCCAGGCCGCCGTTTGAAATGTAGTGCTTCGTGCCGTTCAGGATATAGAAGTCGCCCTCTCGTTTCGCCGTCATGCGCGGGCCTGCGCCCGGTTCGTCGTGCATCAAGAAGGTGTCGGTCCCGCTCTGGGGCTCCGTGGTGGCGAGGGCGAGCAAGGCTCTCGGGTCGTTCATGAAGTCATCGAGGTACAAGTCGCGCTGTTTTTGGGTGGTCTCGACCGTGAGCAGTTGGGCGAACTTGTAGGTCTGGTCCATCGAGACGGCGACGCCGAGATCGCCGTAGGCGAGTTCTTCGGCCACCATGGCCTGCACGAGATGGCGTGCGCCGAAGCCGCCGTATTTTTCGGGTAAGGTGAGCGTTCTCAAGCCCGCGGCGTCGAGCTTATCGGCGATATGCCAGGGATAGGCCTCGCCGGGCGCGTAGTTCCTGTCCCTCGCCGCGGCGATGGGGAGGATGTCCTCACGCGCAATCCGGCGCGCACGGCGCACCATCTCGGATTCTTCGGGGCTTAAGTCCGGCATCATGGCGTTTAGGCGCATCCTTCTGGAAGCGAGACAAGTCAATGGTGATTTGCCCGATTCCGTACCACTACTTGAGACGCTATGTTCTGTCAATCATATTGGGGTATACCGTGGATGCGTAAACCCATGAACGGACAGGGCGAATTGCCTCCGGCGAAACTGAGACTTAAGGCGTGTGAATGTGAAAATCGTGATTCCGGATGACTACGAGGGCAACTTCACAGACTCGCCCCAGCTTGCGCGCCTCGAGGAGCTCGGCGAGGTGGCCCATTTCACCGGGCGGCCTGCGAGTGAAGAGGACATGGCGGATCGCATTGCCGATGCGGAAATCATACTGACCGTGCGCTTTCAGACGGATTTCAAGAACACCGCCTTGCTCGATGCCGCGCGGGAGCTTCGCTTCATCTCCATTTGGGGTACGCGCCCCCGTGTGGTGGACATGAAGCGCGCCGGTGAGCGGGGCGTTTCGGTTTCCGTTACACCGGGGGCGGGGAGTCCCTCCGTTGCCGAGCACACGATGATGATGGTCTTAGGCCTAGCGAAGCGGCTACCCTATCAGGGACCGGCCATGCGGGCGGGGGCGTGGGAGCGCGTACAGGGCGTGGAGCTTCTGGGCAAGACGCTCTCGGTGATCGGCTTCGGGCACATCGGAAGCAAGGTCGTCCCCATGGCGCGGGGCTTCGGGATGGAGGTGCTGGCGTGGTCCAAGCGCATGACGGCGGAACGCGCGGCGAAAGAAGGAGCGCGCGCGGCCTCGCTCGATGCGTGTATGGGCTGTGATTTCGTGACGATTCAGCTTCACGTGACGCCGGAGACGAGGGGCATCATATCCAAGGAGCGAATCGCGGGGATGAAGCCCACCGCATTCCTGATAAACACCTCGCGCGCGGGCCTGGTGGATATGGACGCCCTGCTCGAAGCGCTGCGGGATAAGAGGATCGCGGGGGCGGGCCTCGACGTGTTCGAGCCGGAGGAGCCCCTGCCGGAGGATTCTCCGCTCAGAACGCTCGACAACGTGATCCTCACACCGCACGTCGCCGCGCATACCGAGGGGGCGGTTGAGCGGGAGGCGCGGATAACTGTGGACAACGTGGCGGCTTTTGTTCGGGGAGAACCTGAGAACCTGGTGTTCGAGGACGCTTGAGTTTCTCACGCCGGAGGTGTTTTCAACCATTCGCGTAAATTAAAAGGACTTATAGTAAAGTGAAGAAAACTTAAGTCTTTTTATTTTTCAAAAGAGAGGGAAAAGATGAGCTACCGAATCGAGATGACGGAAGTCCAGGGCAGCGAGATGGAGATTTTCCTGTATGAGCCTGCGGGCGCAGGCCCCCATCCGGGACTCGTGCTCTGCCAGCACATTCCGGGGCACGGGGGAATCGAGGGAGACCCCTTCACGGTGAAATCGGCGGAGCGCTTCCGGGCGAACGGCTACGCGGTGTCGGTTCCGTTTCTCTACCACTGGTGGTCGAAGAGTGACGACATGCAGATAAAGCGCGACGAGTTCAACGACGCGCAGACGGCGCAGGACTTGAAAGCCGGCTTCGACGCCCTGGCGGCGATTGAGAGTGTGGACGCGAGCCGCATCGGGGTCGTCGGCCACTGCTGGGGCGGGCGCGTGAGCTGGCTTGCCGCGTGTACGGATTCGCGCTACGCCGCGTGCGCGGTCTTCTACGGCGGCGGGGTGAAGGAAGTGCGCGGCGCGGGCAATCCGCCCGCCATCGAGCTGACGGGCAACATCGCGTGTCCCGTCATCGGCATCTTCGGAAACGAGGACCAGAACCCCTCGCCGGAGGACGTGGACGACTACGAGGCGGTGTTAAAGAATGCGGGCGTCGAATACGTCTTCCACCGCTACGACGGCGCCGGACACGCATTCCAGTGGGAGGACAACCCCGAGCGCTTCCGCGCCGAACAGAGCGAGGACTCCTGGGAGAAGACGCTCGCGTTTTTCGGTGAGAAGCTGGGGTAGTGGGGGGTCTGAATCAGGGTCGAATTGGGTGGTGCTGGGCATCCGGGCTGGTCAATTAAATCCGCAAATTTTGGCATAGTTTTTGTCTAAGGCAGAATATGCGATTATGACCTATAGAAACGATGCTCTGGACCAGTGCGCCTGCAAGACAAAATCAAATACTTGCCACCCTGGTTAGACCAGTAGTATATGTAATTTGTTGTTAGTTGATATTGCATATAGAGAATTTTATTTGCCGCCAGATGAAAAGAGAATGGATTATGCCTGTTAAAGCTGTCGATGTTGCCGCTTATATCTTGGAGAAACAAGGCAAGCTGCCGGCAATAAAGCTCCAAAAGTTAGTGTACTATTCTCAAGCATGGTCTCTTGTTTGGGATGATAAATCCCTCTTCCGTGATCGTATTGAAGCATGGGCGAATGGTCCAGTTATCAGAAACCTCTGGAATGCACACCGCGGAGAGTTCGAAGTCTCGAGTATACCCGAAGGCGATCCTGAGAAACTGGACGAGATTCAACGTGAGACCGTAGATGCTGTCCTGGATTTTTATGGAGATAAAACGTCTTTCTGGTTAAGTTCATTAACTCATATGGAAGCGCCTTGGCGGGATGCTCGAATAGAAGCAGGTCTTACCAGTGGACAACGAGGAAACGCAAAAATTACCAATGGATCAATGGCTGAATATTACTCTAGCCTTTAGATTTTTCATTGACCAGAAAGCCTCGTAATAAAAAATCCAAATCTGCTAAAAATCCAAAATTAGAAAAACAATCAAAGATACAGCAAGAACCTGATATCCACAGCACTTCTTTTGCTTGGAGATTCAGTGAGCATGATCGCGGCGGTAATTGGGCGTGGATAAAACTTTCGTGCCCCATTAAATACAAAGAAGTGATAGAAAGACTTCAGGAGTTCGAAAATAAAAACTGGAATGAAATTGAAAAAAGCGGCAGCCACTTAGTCGAAGTTCCGAAGCTCGTGAAATCTGCACGAGATCGTCTCCTGAAGATTCATAAATCTGATATCTACGAACTCATGTCTTTTCGAATAACTGGCAAAAATCGGGTTTGGTGCTTATGGAAGCCGAATGTTATGGAAATCCTTTGGTGGGACCCGAGCCATGAAATATGTCCTTCCCTGAAAAGGTATACCTAACCCATCCGGCTGAACTCCAACAGTTTGGATGCCCTCATAAGATTACACTTAATTATCAATTTTTAGACCTTGCCCCTAAAAATCAGCCTCCAGAATCCACACGCCGGCGCCCAGGCGTTCGCTGATGTAGGCCCTGCCGTCGGCCGCCATGTAGACGTCGTCCACCTGGACCTGCAGGAGTTCGTAGTCTTTTCCCCACAGGGGGCGGATGGGGTCGCGTTTGGGTGTCTCGGGCACGTAGTGGGCGACTTCCTTAGGCTTGAGCGGGTCTTCGATGTCGAACACGCGCAGGCCCCCGTTGAACCACGTCATGTAGACCCTGTTGTGATCGATCAAGGAATCCGGGCGGTTCTCGTGCAGGTTGTGCGGGCCGGAGCGACCGCCGCGCTCGGCGTAATCGCCCTCGGGGTGCGGGAAGGTGGAGAGCACCTTCGGGTTTTTCTCATCGGTGATGTCCATCACGCGGATTTGCTTGGTGATGTCCTCCATATCCTCCGCCGTGCATTCATCCGAAACGATGCAGAGGTTCCGCTCGGGGAGGGGCAGCACGGAGTGCGTGGCCGAGCTTTCCTCGGGCGGCCACTGGGTGTGGCTGATGAGGGTCGGGTTCGTGATGTCGGCGATGTCCAGGATGATGAAGCCCGAATCCCACCACGCGCCGTAGCACCTGTCTCCTACGTTCATGGACATGTGAACGCACGCGCGTTTCTTCCGCATCCCCTCGGGCGCCTCGCCGCCGAGCGGGATGTATTCGCCCTTGCGGTTTTTCTTGAAGCGGAACTGGCCCATCTGGTACCAGTCGCGCTCCTCGTCGTTCCGCATGCCCGGCATCGCCCAGCGGCCCACCTCCCTGGGGCGGGTGGGATCATCTAAGTCGATGATCTTCAGGAACTGATCGATGTAATCATCGTCCCCCGCCGTAAGGAACGCGTAGCGCCCGTCGCCGAACCAGAACCGGTGCACCCCGCGGCCTCCTGTATGGAAATAGCCCAGCG
>LXNJ01001557.1_pt1 | contig 13416 bp, 10 predicted proteins | sample 809081 | NCBI WGS metagenome assembly LXNJ01 (sample SAMN04870510, study PRJNA318959) | sponge metagenome | biome: sponge; feature: marine sponge reef; material: water | host: Petrosia ficiformis | place: Greece: Milos, Mediterranean Sea | collected 2013-05-29 | depth 5-7 m
CCGGACAGCCGGACCGTACCCGTCGAAATCACGCTGGATAATCCGGGGCACCGGCTCAAGCCCGAAATGGCCGTCACCATCCGGGTCGTCAAAGACAACATAGCGGAGGCCATCGTCATCCCCCAGGACGCGGTAATCGACACCGACCAGGGCCGGATCGTATTCCTGGTAGACCAAAACGTGGCCCGGTCCGTACCCGTAGCGCTCGGATCCGCCTCGGGCGACCAGGTGCTGGTTACGAACGGGCTGTCGGCCGGCGATTCCCTGATTGTCGTGGGCCACCGAAACCTGGTGAACGGTGAATCCATTCAGGTCAGAAACGACAGGATGTAACGCGGCGAAAGCGCCCGCCTCCATCGGAGTATTCCCCCCTTGAAAGTTTCTGACCTGGCGATTAAAAACAGAATCAGCATCTTCGTCATGACCGGGGCCGTCATACTCCTCGGCTTCATGTCCTACCTGTCTCTGCCGCGCGAATCCACCCCGTCGATCACCATACCGATCGTCTTCGTCGCCACCCCCTATTTCGGGGTGTCCCCGGCGGATATCGAGAACCTCGTTACCCAGCCGATCGAGAAGCACCTCGAAGAACTCGCCAACGTAAAGGAGATATCGTCCACCTCCAGCGAAGGCATTTCTACGGTGGTCATCGAGTTTGAAACCGACGTCGACATCAACAATGCCCTTCAGAAGGTCCGCGAAGAGGTCGACCTCGCGCGATCCGAGATCCCGGACGACGCGGAGGAATCCACTGTCCAGGAGATCAACTTCGACGACATTCCCATCCTGGTGATAAACGTCGCGGGGACCCACAACCTCGTCACGCTGAAAGACATCGCCGAGGATCTGGAACAGCGCATCGAACAGGTTCCGGGCGTGCTGGACGTGACGGTCGCGGGCGGATTGGAACGGGAGGTCCAGGTCAACGTCGATCCGGACCGGCTGGTGTACTACGGACTGGAACTCGACGACATCATCGAAACGATTCGCCAGGAAAACCTGAATATGCCCGGTGGTTCGATCAAGACCGGTACATTGCGGTACGCCGTCAGGGTCCCTGGCGAATTCACGACGCCCGAGGAGATCGGGGCGCTGGTGGTCAAGACACGAAACCGCCAACCCATCGCCATCGCGGACGTGGCGGAAGTCCGATTCGGATTCAAGGAGGAGTCCACCTTCGCGCGCATGAACGGTCTGCCCTGTGTTTCCCTCAACGTGCAGAAACGCAGCGGGGAGAACCTGATTCAGATCGCCGACGCCGTAAAGGGGCTGCTGGACGAAGAGCGGGAGCGGTTGCCGCAGACGGTGAACCTGGCCGTCCTGGCGGATCAGTCCAAAGACATCCGGTCCATGATCAGCGACCTGGAGAACAACATCATCTCGGGGCTGATCCTCGTCATCTGCGTACTGTTCATGTTCATGGGCGTGCGCAACGCGCTTTTCGTGGCCATAGCCATTCCGCTGTCCATGCTGATCTCCTTCATGGTGCTCGAGATCCTGGGCTACACGTTGAACATGGTCGTGCTCTTCAGCCTGATCCTGGCGCTGGGCATGCTCGTGGACAACGCCATCGTCATCGTCGAAAACATCTACCGTCACCGGGAGGAAGGCGCTCCCCTGCTCCGCGCCGCCCGCGAAGGCGTGGGCGAGGTGGCCGTACCGGTCTGCACTTCCACCCTCACCACCCTGTGCGCCTTCGCCCCCATGCTGTTCTGGCCCGGTATCATAGGCGATTTCATGAGCTACCTGCCGGCCACGCTCATCATCACCCTGTCGGCCTCGCTGTTCGTCGGACTCATCATCAATCCCACGGTCTGCTCCGTGTTGCTCACCGTGAACACGGCCAGGAAGGATCAGAAGTGGTTGATGGTCGTACGTCAGCGGTACAGCCGGTTTCTCACGTGGGCGCTGGGGCACCGGATGCCTGTCATGGTCGTCACCTGCGGCGCGCTCGTCGGCATGATCATGCTGTACGGACTGATCGGCAAGGGGGTGGAGTTTTTCCCGGAGACCGAACCGAACCAGGCTTATATCGACGTAAACACGGCGATCGGCACCAAGTTGGACGTCTCCGACGGCGTCGTCCGCCAGGCGGAGGATTTCATCCAGGACGTACCCGACATGAACCAGTACGTCGCGAGCGTGGGCGCCTCCCCGAACCCGCAGGATTTCAGCGCGGGCGGCGGCGGGACGCCCCACAAGTCGCGGATCATCGTGGACTTTTTCGAACGGCAGGACAGGGCGCAGTCCTCCTTTGAGACGGTGGAGATGATCAGGCAGCGGATGGAACGTCTCATCGGTGCGGACGTCGAGATCATCACGCCGCAGCCCGGTCCGCCCACCGCGGCGCCCGTCAACATCGAAATCGTGGGGGAAGATTTCGCCGTGCTCAGCCGGCTGGCCGACGAGGCCATGCTGCTCATCGAGAACATTCCGGGCCTGGTGGACCTCAAGGACGACTACGATTCCGGCAAGCCGGAACTGAAAGTGGAAATCGACCGCGAACAGGCGGCCCTGCTCGAACTGAACACGGCGCAGATCGCCCGGGCGGTGCGAACGGCCATCAACGGCACGGAAGCATCCAAGTACCGCGTCGGCGAGGAGGAATACGACATCGTCGTGCGGTTCGCCGAGCCGGAGCGATCCACGTTCGCCGACCTGGAACGGATACACATCATCCACGATGACGAACTGGTTTCGCTGAGCAGCCTTGCCCGGACCCGCGTGGACGGCGGCGTGGGGTCCATCAAGCGGAAGGATCAGGAACGCGTGCTGACCATCGAGGGCGACGTGGAAGGCCGCCTCGCCAACGATGTGCTCGCGGATGTGCAGAACACGCTGGCGAGCCTCGCGCTTCCGGAAGGTTACGCCTTGCGGTACGCCGGCGAAAACGTCGAACAGGACGAAGCCACCGCCTTTCTCTCCAGGGCGTTTTTCATCGCCCTGATCCTGATCACCCTCGTGCTGGTGACGCAATTCAATTCCGTTGCCATGCCCTTCATCATCATGATGTCCGTGGTATTGTCGCTGATCGGCGTCCTCTTCGGCCTGATCGTGACGGCCACGCCATTCGGCATTATCATGACCGGAATCGGTGTGATCAGCCTGGCCGGGGTCGTAGTAAACAACGCCATTGTGCTGATCGACTATATCAGAAAACTTCGAAGCCGCGGACTGCGCCGAAGGGAAGCGATCGTCCAGGGCGGGGTGACCCGTCTGCGGCCCGTCCTGTTGACGGCGATCACCACCATCCTCGGCCTCATTCCCCTGACCACCGGGCTCAGCTTCAATTTCATGACGCTGAGCCTGGAGGTTGGCGGAGAAAGTTCGCAGTGGTGGGGTCCCATGGGCGTGGCCGTGATCTTCGGATTGGCCATCGCCACGGTGTTGACCCTGATCGTGGTTCCCGTGATGTACGATTTCGTGTCGGGATGGACCGAGCGGGGCGACAGGGAAGCGATGGAAGAGGAAGAACGCGGCCGGGATGCCGGCGCCGCAGTCGATCAGCCCGTGACAGCGGTATGACCGGAAGCCGGAGAGTGAATCCGGAGGATAACATGATTCGCGCCATGATGAAGATACTGGTGTCAGTCGCCTGTGCGACGGGCGTCGCATTTCCGTCGTCGGCCCAGCAGGGCGACGAGATCGTGCTTACGCTCGATCGGGCCGTCGAACTCGCGCTCAGGAACAATGAAACCCTGTTAAGCACCAGGCTGGATGAGGACCATGCCCGGGCGCGTGTGCGGGAAGCCTACGCCGAAGCACTGCCCAAGCTTGATTTCAGCAGTACCTTCACCCGGAACTGGGCCTTGCCGGAGTTTAACTTCGGCGGCCAGACTTTCAAGGTGGGGACCGACAACGTAATCAACTTCGGGCTCGATCTTTCCCAGACCATATACCGGGGCGGTCAGGTCGGAGCCGGCCTGAAGATCGCCCGTTACTTCCAGCAGATATCGCAATCCATCACGGACCGGATGCGGGGCGACGTCGTGCTCCAGGTTTACGACGGATACTACGATGTCCTGCTGGCCGAAGCCACGCTGGAGGTTTCAACGGCGGCCTATGACCGGGCGGTAGCCCAGTATGACGGCGTTCAGCGGTTTTACGAGGCCGGCACGGTATCGGACTATGACGTACTCAGGGCCCGGGTGGAGGTGACCAATGCCCATCCTCCCGTTACGCAGGCGAGGAACGGCCTCGCCATCGCGAAGGCGAACCTCAAGCGCCTGATCGGGCTGCCCCGCCAGGCCCGTGTCCGGTGTTCCGGCAGTCTCGACGTGGATGTATCCGGCTTGCCGGGAGACATCGAAACGGCGGTGGACCAGGCGTTGACAAACCGATCGGACCTGAAAGCCGCCCAGTTGCAGACGACGATGAACGATGCGTCGATCCGGCTCGCCAGGGGGGAAAACCGTCCCGACGTATCGCTTTCCGCAGGATACCTGATGCAGGCCCAGGTGAATGACCCCGGTTTCAAGTCGCTTGCGTTCGACGACTTCTCCAGAAGCTGGAACACGCTCATCAACGTATCGTTTCCGGTCTTTGACGGCAGGCAGAATTCGGGCCGAATCATGCAGGCCCAGGCGGACTATGAACGATCAAGATACACCGAACGCCAGCTCCGCAAGCAGATCGAGGTCGACGTCACCGAGGCCGTGCTCAACGTGGTGGAGGCTTCGGAACGCGTGCAGGCCGGCGAGGAGGCCGTCGAACTGGCCAGCCGCGGCCTGTCCATCGCGCAGGTCCAGTACGAGGGCGGCGTCAGCACGCAGCTCGAACTCATCGACGCCCAACTGATCCTGAAGCGGGCCGAGACCGATCACGTAACGGCGAAGTATGATTTTGCCACGGCCGCGGCAAAGTTGCAGAACGTCCTGGGCCTGATGGACGATCGTTCGGATGACCGGTGAGGCAGGCTGTTTGATTCCCTTCTACCGGGCGGCGCCCGGCCCCCGGTAGGCGCGTCTGAAGGGCAGTCCGAAGGGCTCCTCGAAGGGTCGAAAAGGCACCAGGTCCGCGATTTCCTGCACCCGTATCATGACCGAATCCGGAAGCGGTCCCGACTCCACGTAACCGACATTCTGCTCGATTTCGACGACCGACCTCGATCCCGACAGGACGGTGGAGACGGCGGGGTTGGACAACACCCAGCGGATCGCCAGTTCCGGCAGGGGCATGTCCAGTTCCGTCACCAGGGCGTAGAGCCGTCTGAACTGCTCGCGCCGGGGCGGTGACAACCAGGGAGCTCCCCGTTCCACCTGTTCGGTGTAACACGCGGACAGCGCCCCCTGCTGCAGGGGGGATCCCACGACAATCCCCATGTTCTGCTTCACGGCCTCCGGAAGTACCGCGTGGAGCGCTTCCTGCCAGAGCAGGCTGTAGTTGAACGCCGTGAGCACGACGTCGTACGCGCCGGTCGCCATGATGGCGGGGAGCGTATACGCCGTGGTTCCTCCCAGTCCGGTGTACCGGATGACGCCTTCGGACTTCAGCGCCTCGAGCAGCTCGCACACGGGGCCGTGGAACCGTTCCCAGTCCGTAAACCAGTCGTACTGGCCGGGCCGGTCCGGCTCGTGGATCATGAGTATGTCGATCGCGTCTCTCTTCAGCAGTTCCAGGCTGGTTTCCACGGACCGGCGCAACTGACCGGTGTCCCGCGGATCGAAGGGTTCGGGACGCCCGCCGAGTTTGGTCGAAAGGACGTGGGGCTGCGCCGTCCCTTCCAGGGCCTGGCCCATCACTTCCTCGGAATCCCTATAGGACGGCGCCGTGTCAACGTAGTTTATTCCGAGCTCCAGACCCCGTCGAACCGCCCGAATGCCCTCGTCCCGATCCGAGCCGTAGGTTGAAACAAACAACCCCCCGAGTCCGATCTCGCTGACCCGAATGCCGGTCTTCCCGAGGATTCTGTGCCGCATGACCGTCCCTTCCTTCCCGTACCCCAAGCTTGACATGGATTGGAAGGATTGTATATAGTCCGACCATTGAAACGCCAGAACATATTTAACTGCCCGGCCCGTATTCGCCCATTTCGGATGGCGCCTCAACCGGTTGGCGAACCGCCGGTTTACAGTGAGAGCACCCATGCCCTACAAGCTCCGGCCCGGCCGGATGTACATGATGCCGACGCATTTCGGACCGGCATCGGGTCCCAGGCAGGGACCCGAAGGCCAAAGATTCGACTGTCAGGATACCCCGCGGGCCACTTCGTATTCGGTGAGCTTCCTGACCCGGGCGGAACAGCTCGACGCCCTGCTTCCGGCGGGTTTCAGGCTGGCCGGCGAGCCCTTGGTCACCGTGACGGTCTCCTGTCTGACCGAAATCGAATGGCTGGCGGGAAGAGGCTACAATACCCTCGGGGTAAGTTTCCCGGCCGAATACGCCGGAAGGCGGGACCGGGCCAGGGGGCCCTTTCTCGCGGTGCTGTGGGAGAACCTGGCCGACCCGATATTGACCGGTAGGGAGCAGTTGGGTTTTTCGAAGATCTACTGCGCGATCCCGCCGCCGGTCATCTTGAACGGCGAGACCCGCTGCGCGGCGGATTGGCTCGGGTTTACCTTCATGGACATGTGTCTGACGGATATGGCAACGGTCCCGACGACGGAGGCCGAAGGTAACGCGGCCGCGGACAAAGCGCGGGTGGAAGCGCCACGAGACGGCGCGGAGAACGAGCACCACGCCTGGATGACGGGAACCCTGCACTACAAGTACATTCCCCGGACCGGCGAATGGGGCAGCGCCGATGCCGAATATGCCGTTCTGACCCCGTCCGCTGCGCCGAACCGCAGGGTGACGGCGCAGTGGAACGGCAGGGGAAGCGTGCGGTTCCACCGGGCGGCGTGGCGGGATCTGCCGACGCAGTATCACATCGTCAACGCCTTCGAGGAACTGGAGCAGGTGGCCTTCCGCGGCGCGAGCATCGTCGAGACCGTCGGGGGCAAGGACCTGAGCGACCAGCGTATTTTATCGTAGACGATCGTCCGGTTGCGGGATCGGCCGCACGATTCGTGCCCGAATCCAGGAGTATACATGGTACATCGACACGAGCCGGATGCGCATATCTTCCACCGCGCGCGCAAGGACCGATGGCCGCGCATATCTCACGGCAGGGGATGCTACCTCTACGATACGGAAGGCCGGGCCTACCTGGACGCCTGCGCGGGGGTGCATGTCGTCAGCATCGGCCACGGAGTGGAGGAAATCGCCTCGGCCATGGCCGAACAGGCCCGAAAGGTCGCCTTTGCCTACGGCCAGTTCATCACCCGGCCGCAGATCGACCTGGCCCGGAAGATCACCGAAATGGCCCCGGAAGGAATGGACCGGGTGTTTTTCGTCTCCGGCGGTTCGGAAGCTACGGAAGCGGCCATGAAGATCGCGCGGAAATACCACATCGAAACCGGCAACCCGTCCAGGTATCAGGTAATCTCCTGCTGGCAGAGCTGGCACGGCAACACGATCGGGGCCCTGTCCATGTCGGGCCGGTCGGCCTGGAGGAAGGACTACACGCCGTATCTGCTGGACTTTCCCCATATTTCGCAGCACAGCACCGACGAACTGGAACGTGTGATCCGGCAGATCGGCGCGGAGTACATATCCGCCTTCATCGTCGAACCCATCCTGGGAACGTCCGCCGCCGGACTGACGCCCCCCGACGACTACTTCAGCACGGTCAGGGCCATCTGCGATCACTACGGCATACTCCTGATCGTCGACGAAGTCGTCACCGGCTATGGCCGGACCGGGGTCAACTTCGGGATCGACCACTGGGGCGTCGTCCCGGACCTGATGGCGACCGGGAAGGGACTCAGCAGCGGATACACGCCAATCGCCGCGACCATTGCGCGGGACGAGATTTACGAGGCCATCTATGAGACCGCGCCGGCCTTCGTACATGGCCATACCTACGGCGGCAATCCCCTGTCCTGCGCCACCGCCCTGGCGGTGCAGGAATATGTCGAAAGTCACGGTCTCGTAAGGCGTTGCGCGGAAATGGGTGAAGTAATGCTTGAACAATTTCGGGAGCTGGCCGAACGGTCCATGGTACGCACGGTCCGTGGCAAGGGCCTGCTCTGCGGCGTCGAGTTCGCGGCGGACAAGGAGCGGGGGACACCCTTCGAACCCTCCCTTGGCGTGACGGGACGGGTCGTGCAGGAAGCCTTCGACCGGGGCGTGCTGATCATGCCGGGTGCTCCCGGTCCCCTGGACGGAGTCTACGGCGACCACGTCGCGATCAGCCCACCCTACACCGTCACCGAAGACGAGGTGGGACGAATCGTCAGGGTCCTCAAGGAGGCGGTGGAATCGGTCGAGCGGACGCTCTGATCCCTACTGCATGTAGTTTTTGACACCAAGGTCCAGGTAGGACCGGTAGGCCCCGTCCGCGAACAACTGGCTGAAGGACCGCGTATACTGGAGCACCGTGGTCATCAGGTGCCGGTCCACCCGTTTCGGATGGGCTTTTTGCCTCAGATTCACGAAAGCGCGGATCATTACGCTGCGGTTGTCCGTCGGCAGGTACCGGACGTTTTCCGCGAATTCGTCGAGACGTCCGTCCGGATAGAGGTAGTACTCGACATTCGAAAGATAAAACGCGGATACGCGATCTCCCCTTCCCCGCACGAAATCCCCGATGGCCTTGAGGGCGTAGTCGCCCGCAAAGTCGCCCGTGACGGGTATGATGGCATTGCGCGCCTGCAGGTCCCGGATGAACCGGTAGTCCGCGTCAGAAGCCAGGAAATTGCCGTAGGCGCCCTCGAGGTCCCTTCCCAGCAGGAACGTCCTGTAGGCAATGAACGATATCCCGCGGTCTCCGTCAGACCGGTACTCCCATCTCAGGTCCAGGTGCCGCTCGAAAAAGGCGCGGTACAGTTCGGATACCCGCCGGAACTCTTCGTCGCTCAACGCGACCCGGAAAGTACGAACCTGCGCATGGACGCGGTCCAGGTCGCGGCGGAATTGATCCTCGTCGCCGGCCGTGCGATCGAAATAGGCCACCAGGTCTTCCATCGTAGGCGCCCCGGTATTGAATTCGGCCTCTGAAAGCGGTTTGCTGAAGAGGATGGAAAGGAATTCGGCACGCGATTCAGCCAGGGCGAATACGGCCTTGTAAAGCAAGTGCTCAATCAGGTTGTCCCGCCGTATATCGAGTATGAAGGCGTACCGCGGCCGGATCTGGGCGATGTAGGTGAAGTTCTGGTCGGGTCCCACACCAATGTAGACCCCGTCTTCGACACCGAGTCGTGCGAGCGTTTGCTTGACGTGGAGATAACCCGCCTCGTTGGAAACGAGGTTGTCGCTGTCGAAAAAGCCGCCGGGCTCGGAGAGGGTGTCCACCAGGGCCGCGAAGCGTTCCGAGGAGAAGGCGACGCCGGAATCCGCCTGCTCCGAGTCTCCGCATCCCGTAATCGACAGGAACGTGGCGGCGAGCACGGCCAGCCGCGTTTTCCATATGGACATGAAGTCGAACCCTCAGGCGTTCCGGCAATATACCGCACGATGCGGCGTTCCTATCTCCTGTATCTACTATAGTACGGATCATGGCGGATTCAAAGTTGTTTATGGCCGGTGCCTCCCGATCAGAAATCCATCCATTTGCCGCGGTCCAGCGACCGGTACTGTATCGCTTCGCCCACGTGTTCCGCGTTGATCTCTTCCCTGCCGGCCAGATCGCTGATCGTCCTGGCGACCTTCAGGATCCGGTCATAAGCCCTGGCGGAAAGACCCAGCCGGGCAATAGCGTTTCGCAGCAGGTCGTGGGCGCGGTCGTCCATCCTGCAGTAGCGGCGCAGGTCGCGGGGTTCCATGTGCGCGTTACCAAAGGAACCGGGGTATTGCGAAAACCGCGGCAGTTGACGTGCCCTGGCCCGGTTGACCCGGTCCCGGATGCAACGGGAAGATTCTCCGCGGGAACCGTCGCTGAGGGCTTTGTACGGTACCGGGGGCACCTCGATGTGCAGATCGATCCGATCGAGCAGCGGGCCTGAAATCCTGGACATGTAACGCTGAATCCGTACGGGCGGGCAGGTGCATTCGTGGTTTGGATCGCCGAAGTAACCGCATGGACAGGGATTCATGGCGGCGACGAGGGTAAATCGCGCCGGATAGGCCAGGGACCGGGAGGCGCGGGACAGTGCGACCTTCCCCTCTTCGAGGGGCTGGCGCAGCAACTCGAGCACGTGCTTCTTGAATTCCGGCATCTCATCCAGGAACAGCACGCCGTTATGGGCGAGCGACACCTCGCCAGGTTTCGGAATCCGCCCGCCGCCGATCAGTCCCGCTTCGGTAATGGTATGATGCGGCGCGCGATAGGGCCTGGCAGTGACCAGGGGCGTAAAGGGCGGTATCTTGCCCGCCACGCTGTGTATTTTGGTGGTCTCCAGCGCTTCCTCGACGGTGAAATCGGGAAGTATGGACGACACGCAGCGGGCAAGCATGGTTTTCCCCGATCCCGGCGGGCCGATGAGCAGCAGATTGTGTGATCCCGCGGCGGCCACTTCGATGGCCCGCTTGACGTGATCCTGCCCCTTGACTTCGGCGAAATCGAAGGGGTATTCCACATTGGACGAGAGGAGTTGATCCGCATCGTGCCGGAACCGCTCGAAACCTTCCCGGCCCTGAAGTAGACGGACCGCGGATTCCAGAGAAAAGACGCCGTATACTTCAATGTCCCTGGCCATCGCGGCCTCCTCCGCATTCTCCCGCGGAACAATCATCCGGCGTGCGCCCAGGCGCTGCGCGGCGAGCGCAATGGGCAACGCGCCTCTGATCGGGCGCAGGGCGCCGTTCAACGACAACTCGCCCAGCAGGATGGTGTCTTCGAGCGACTGGATCGGCAACTGGGCCGACGCGGCGAGAATGCCCACCGCGATGGGAAGGTCGAATAGCGTCCCCGCCTTTCGCACGTCCGCGGGCGCCAGGTTGATGGTGATCCGGCGGTACGGATAGGCAAAACCGGACTGCTTGATGGCCGCGACGACGCGATCCTTGCTCTCCCGTACGGCGCTGTCCGGCAGCCCGACCGTGGAGAAGTGAGGCAGACCGTTCGCGATATGGGTTTCCACGACCACGCGAATAGCGTCGATGCCCTGTACGGCGCCGCTTGAAACCCGCGACAGCATGTTATCCTCCCTCTTATGCAACCCGCCCGATTTCCGGACAGAGGATCCGGGACCATGTTCACCCGCTTTACGTTTCCTTTCAGTCGGCGAGAATGGGTAGAATCTCGTTTGCAGCCGCAATTGGGACGATTACTGATTTCTGTTGCGACGGCATCCCGGGTCACATATATTATCAGACTGATTTTTCGGTGAGGCTGATCTCTTGTCCACGATCAAAGACAATCTGGTCCGGGTGTGCGACCGTATATCCAAGGCCGCCGAACGAGCCGGCCGCGAGGCCTCATCCATTCACCTCATTGCGGTTTCGAAAACCAGGCCCCTGTCCATGATCGAAGAAGCCCGGGGGGCCGGGGTCACGGATTTTGGTGAAAACAGGGTGCAGGAAGCGCTTGGGAAGATCCGCCCGGACGACGGCGCCAGGTGGCACCTGATCGGGCCGCTGCAGCGGAACAAGGCAAAGTTTGCCGTACAGGCTTTCGATATGATTCATTCCGTCGACCGCCTTTCGCTTGGCCGGGAACTGGACCGCCGACTGCAATCCATGGGCAGGACCATGCCCGTGTTGATCCAGGTCAACACCTCGTCGGAAGAGACTAAGGCGGGCGTGGAACCGGACCGCGCCCTGGAGCTCGCGGGACAGTTGTCCACCCTTTCCGGCTTGTCCGTCAGGGGACTGATGACGATACCGGCGTTCACGCCCGACCCGGATGATGCCCGGCCCGCGTTCAGGCTGCTTCGGGAAACGAGAGACCGTATCGCGTCCGCCGGCATCACGGGCGTCGGTATGGACATACTCTCCATGGGCATGTCCCATGACTTCGAGGCGGCCATAGAAGAAGGCGCGGACATGGTACGGGTGGGAACGGCCATTTTCGGCGCACGCCCGGCCTGACGCGCCATTGAATCGCACGGCTAAACGAGGCCCGACATGGGACTGATCGAGTTTATCATCAACATCTATATGCTGGCCTTCGGTCTTCGCCTGTTCATGCCCGCCGCAAGTCCCTTCAGCGAGAACCCGATTCAACGGGGCCTTTATTCGGCTACTGAACCGGTGCTGCGGCCCATTCGCCAGGCAGTCATGCGGGGCGAACCCCGTTTCGACTGGTCGCCCGTCTTTGCCATAGTCGCCCTCGTGATCGTGCGGGGATTCCTCGTGACAGCCTTCACGGGCGTGCCCATATCCGCCTCCATGGCTTCCGGTTTGCTGGACGTCTTCGATTTCGTAGCGCGTGTGCTCGCCATCCTGTTCCTCGGCGCTTTTTTCATCTCCATCGAGTCTCCATTCGCCTTCAGCCAGTCGGGTCACATGATGCACGGGATCGCCCACTTCTTTCTGGCCCCCATCCGCCGCTTTACCGGCTACCGGATTGGCCGGGCAGACGTATCCGCGCTGCTGGGCATCGTGCTGTTGGGCGTATTGCATGGACTCGTTTTGTTCCAGGCCGGCGCGCTGGTTGGCCAGACGGCCGAATCTCCGACGGGCGTGATCCTCGGGAGCATCGTCTACCTGATCGACTTCATATTCGACGTGCTCTTCATCGTGATTCTCGTCCGCGCGGTGCTCTCGTTCTTCAACCCGGACACGGGCAACGCGCTTTTCCAAATGCTCATCCTGTACAGCGATCCCATCCTGGCGCCGATACGCAGGATACTGCCATCCACGTACGGTATCGATTTTTCACCGCTGATCGCGATTCTGATACTCAGGTTTATCCAGGTAAGTCTCCTGCCCCTGCTGCTTCGGATTTGACAGGAGCGCGAACCAGAAAAAGAGGTGATTGCATGGACATCAGTCCGGAAGAAATACGGAGTCAGAAATTCAAATCGCGTTGGGTCAGCGGCTATGATATGGATGAAGTGGAGGCATTTCTGAATACGACCGCCGACGCATTCGAAGCACTGGCCAGTGAAAACAAATCCCTGCGCGGCAGGTTGGCGGAGATGGACGGCGAGCTAACGGATATCGGCCGCAGGCGGAAGCTGCTCGAAGACGCGCTGGTGTCCGCGCAGCGGGTCATACACGACATGAAAGCCAATGCCATGAAAGAAGCGGAAAACGTGCTGAAAGAAGCGGAAAACCAGGCGGACCGCTGGATTGCCGACGCGAACAGCCAGGTCTCCGAAATCAAGCGGGAACTCAGGGAACTCACCACCTTGAGAAAGGACTACGAGGTGAAGTTCAGGATTCTGCTCGAGTCCCACCAGGAACAACTGAACGCGATGCGCAGCATGGAGAACGAAAACGGGGAGAAATCGACGCTGGATTTCGCGCAGTAGTCCCCTTCAGATTTCGCGT
>LXNJ01001558.1_pt1 | contig 13408 bp, 7 predicted proteins | sample 809081 | NCBI WGS metagenome assembly LXNJ01 (sample SAMN04870510, study PRJNA318959) | sponge metagenome | biome: sponge; feature: marine sponge reef; material: water | host: Petrosia ficiformis | place: Greece: Milos, Mediterranean Sea | collected 2013-05-29 | depth 5-7 m
ACGCAGAACCTCTCGCCAGTCCTAGATTCGGCGCTCTGCATTCCGTCTGGACGGTGTCCGGGCAGGCCGCAGACCGCTTTAGCGGGTGCTCATGTCCCATTCGTTCGTCCCGGCTTGGCCGGGGACGATGGCAACGTCATTGTCTGGTTCCGGATCCCGGTTCGATCGAATGATCGACGTGACTTCAGATCCGACGTGACGCGACACAGGATTCGTCCGTCGTGGGGCTGGTCCATGGCGCGGCGCCAAACGGCTATTTGTTCGCCGGGTTAAGCTAGGCACCGGCGCTGAGTCTTGCGGGACAGCGATAGTCCTGCAGGGCCGACGAGGGCCTCCGATCAACCACGCATCCCCCAATTCCTTTCGACAGCCGTAGGCCGAGACCCACTTGTAACGGGCGGGAGGCGAACAGGGCCGGAATCTGATCAGGACTTGCGGTAGTGGTGGTCCAGCTCGTCCGTCTTGCGGTGGAAGTTCACCCGTCGCTCTTCAGTGGAGGGGCCTGTTTTTAGCCAGGTGTCAACGATCTCCTTGGCATGTAGCTCCCCGGTCAGCCTCATTCCCAATACGATCACGTTTGCATTGTTGGCCAGCCTGGCAATACTGGCGGTATAGCTGTCCGGGCACAAGGCTGCGCGGACTCCCGGGACTTTATTCGCGACGATCGTGACGCCCGTTCCGGTATTGCAAAAAATGAGGCCCTGTTCACACTTCCCCGCGCCCACCGCTTCAGCCACGCCATGGGCGGCATCCACGTAGTCCGCCTTCTCGCCTGCCAGGCTGCCGCAGCGGACCAGTTCAATGCCCTTGTCTTCCAAGTGAGAGGTGATCTCTCGGGTTAGATTGGAAACGGAGTCACTGCCTACCGCCATCTTCATGACTCACATTCTTTGCCCTGAATCGATGGCTGTCAAGGCCACGACGCGATCCAGGCGCTGCCATCCGATTCCGGGACCGGAATGTCGGCTGCCGCCAGGGCCCTGTTTGAATCGTCCGCTGCTCCCCATGAATCTGCGGCATCATTCTGGTCTTGGGGAGATGAAGAATCCCACACCGAGGCAGCGAACGACGGTGCGCGGGTGCAGGCTTTGTCTTGATCACGATGGAATTCTTCGGCGGTCGCATTATCGGGTGCCATGCGTTGTAAGCTGTCTTGACTGCCTGAGAGTACGCCCCGCGAAGTGGCGTCGCTCACTCGCCCTCAAACGAATTGAGCCACGAATGTGGATTGGTCTAGTTCCCTTAGCTCTGTTTGCTCTCGCCGCCTCGCCTGGCGAGCGGGCGACGCATGCTGACTTCGAGCACGGTAAACAAGTCGTGCTCTGGCCGGATGGTGCCCCGGGATCTGAGGGAAGTGGCCCCGAAGATACGCCGTCGCTGACGCCTTACTTCCCCGACGCGGATCATGCCACGGCGACAGCGATCATCGTGAATCCGGGGGGAGGCTACAGGGGGTTGGCCGCCGTACCGAATACTCTGGCTCACCTGTGAGGGCGGGCACTCCCTCGAATCCCAAAGTGGTATTCTGAGCGGTAACGAATTCCTACTGATCCATATAAGTCTATATATTTCAATATTTTACAAATAATTAATGGAGGCGCGGATGGCAACCTCGACACACGCCGAACCAACCGCGTTCGCGCCTCGGTCCAGTTCACCGCTTGCTCTTGGGGAGCGATTCCGCCCGGGTGTCCCGGCACCTCCCAGCGGAGCCACGCCGACAGCTGGCGACGGGGCATCGCGGTCTTCCCACCTTTTTCGATTGTGGGACATTGAGTGGAACAACAAGCTTCAATTGCGCGATAAGTATCTTATTTTCAGTGAGTTAAAAAATAGCATGGCGGAGAGGGAGGGATTCGAACCCTCGGTAGAGCTCTTGAACCCTACGACGGTTTAGCAAACCGCTGCCTTCAGCCGCTCGGCCACCTCTCCACGATTCGCTGTTACGCGCTTATCATAGCAGGTCTTGCAAGCCTCGCTCGTGTGAGACTCTAGTCTTCGCTCCGGAGCGCTACCGAGTGCAAGAGGTCGGGGCAAAGGGCTGCAAGTATCGTGCTGGTCATCACCGACGATCCGGTTTATGGTGATCCTGTCTGTCACGGCACCCCAATTCACCCCGCGCACGCCAAAACGGCTTCCGTACCGAGGACGTGCACTTCACTGACCTCCAAGTGGTTCCCGTGACCGCCGGTAGGTCAGATCTGCTGGGGTACCATAGGTTGCAGTCGGCGCGTGCAGCCGACGAATTCGACACCGCAGTCAACTTGCGGCCAGGTCGGAAATCCTAGAAGCGACCACCTGTCTTGGCCATGTGGAGCTTTGTGACCTAGGGAACCCGCATGTCTGTTGATGCCACCACAGGGCCGCTGGGCATGCGGGCAGTTGACCACAAGTCGAACCGAGAATACGAGCAGGAGACACTCGCATGCAATTCAGATCATCAGTTCGATTCCATCGCTCCAGCATCTCCGCACTTGTGCTGGCAGGTGCCGCACTAGCAGGGCTTGCGGGCTGCGACGGGTCGGGGGGGCCAGATCAATCCCGCCCAAACGTCATCGTCATCCTCACCGATGACCAAGGCTACGGGGATCTGTCGGCCCACGGCAATCCGATCTTGCAGACGCCCAATCTCGACAAGCTCCACAACGAGAGCGTCCGCTTCGGCGACTTTCACGTGGCGTCGGTCTGCACGCCAACCCGTGGCGAGCTTATGACCGGCCTTTACTCACTGCGCAACAAGGCCGGCATGGTCCCCGCTGGCCGTAATCTCATGCGCCGCGACATTTCGACGATGCCGGAAGCATTCGCTACTGGCGGCTACACGACGGGCCTGTTCGGCAAATGGCACCTCGGGGACACCTACCCACACCGCCCGCTCGATCGCGGCTTCCAGCGCGCCGTCTGGCACAAGGGGTGGGGGCTTGCCTCGGAGATCGAGTATGACAACGACTATTACTACACTCGCTACCTTGACCAGACCGAGGTGCGCTATTCGGACCGCTTCTGCACCAATCTGTGGTTCGACAAGGCTATGGAGTGGATGGGCGAGCAAGCCGGGATGGGGCAACCCTTCTTCGCCTACATCGCCCTGAATACGCCCCACTATCCCTTCCACGCCTTGGGCAAGGATTTTGCCCCGTACGGTGACAAGGTCGACGATCCCCTTGTGGCGCACTTCTTTGGGCTGATTCAGAACATTGACGAGAACTTCGCTCGCCTCGACACATGGCTTGCCGAAACCGGGATTCGGGACAACACCCTAATCGTACTGATGAACGACAACGGCACCGCGAAGGGAGAGACGGTCTTTAACGCCGGCATGCGAGGCAAAAAGGGCAGCCCTTACGAGGGCGGACACCGTGCCATCTGCTTCGTCCGCTGGCCCAACGGCGACCTCGGAGAGCCTCGCACGATCGGCTACCCGGCCCAAGTGACCGACATCTTCCCCACACTGGCCGACTTGGCCGGCCTCGACATGCCGGAATCCGACGCTCTTGATGGTGACAGTCTTGCTCCGCTGCTAACCGGCGAGACAGACATCGGCCCGGACCGAAAATTCATCGTGCAGTACGGGGGTCGGCACCGACCGGCCAAGTACGCCGAGAGCACAATTGTCTGGAACCAGTGGCGGCTCGTGGAAGGAACCGAGTTGTACGACCTCACCAGTGACCCCGGTCAAGCCGCGGACATTTCCGCCGAGCATCCCGATGTCGTCCAAGAAATGCAGGCCCACTACGAAGAGTATTGGGCAGAGATCGAGGCTTCTGTCGAAGTAGTCGAACCGCTCTTCATACGCGCTGAGCAAGGCACGTTCACCGATCTGACCTCCAACAGCTGGATCGAGGTGGACTGCGACAATCGCGAGCGCACGGCCAATGCCTGCGGCCCGCCGCGCGGCGGACCTTGGCAGATCGAAGTGGAACAGGCTGGTCAGTATGAAGTCGAACTGAGCCGCTGGCCGTTCCACCTAGACCGCGATATGACCGTCGTAGGTCCTGGTGCCACTATCGGCGGCATGCTGATCGAGCGCGGCGTGGCTCTTTCGATCGCTTCAGCCAGCGTGAGCTTGAACGGCAACCAGCGCGTCACTGCAAGAGCCGAAGAAGGAGCGTCATCGGTGAGTTTCGAACTGGCTTTGGAACAGGGCCGCAACACGCTGCAGGGCTGGTTCAGCGACGAATCTGGGAAGGACCTAGCGGGCGCATACTACGGCAGAATCAGCGCCAAGTAGGCGTCTCGCCTCGAGCACCGCCATTTGTGCGGCCGAATCGCCGCACCGCGTTGACGAGAACTGGCCATTCGTCGTACAGTGCGATTGACCAAGCCTCACCTCTGCCCAAACAGGAGATCGCCTCTCCTGAAATTGGAGGTGGCTTAGTCGCACTGGCCACTGTGGGTCGCCGAAAGCGACGCAGCGGGGTCAGGCCCGATGAGTCGATACAGTTCAGCCCTTGACTCGCGCCCGAATCGCGGTGCCGTCATCGCGGTAACGCTCGCAGTGATCTTCCCCTGTGGGGCCAGTGCAGCGCCAGATTTCCTATCCGAAGTCCGCCCGATCTTAGGGAAATGCCTGCCGTGCCATGGCCCGGACGAGAACAGCCGAATGGCCAATCTTCGGCTGGATTCACATGAGGCAGCGACAGGCCAAGATGGCGGGTACGCAGGTTTGGTCGCGGGAGACAGCGGTGCTAGCCGCATGCTCACCAGGGTGACAGCAGAAACCAATCCCATGCCGCCTACGGGGGACCGTTTGACCCCTGCGGAAATTGAAACCCTGAGGCAGTGGATCGACGCCGGGGCCGAGTATCAGCGGCATTGGGCCTTTGATCGCCCCGTGACCCCGCAACTTCCGGACGTCATCAACGAGAGCTGGCCCAAGAACCCCCTCGATCACTTTGTGTTGGCGAAGTTGGAGGCCCGAGGCTTGGCGCCCTCCGGCGAGGCGAATCGCTACACGTTGGCGAGGCGCCTGTCCCTAGACTTGACAGGGCTGCCGCCCAAACCTGAATCCGTCGATGCATTTGTCGCTGACCAGTCCGCGGATGCTTACGAGCGATTCGTAGCGGGGCTGCTGAATTCGAGCGCGTACGGGGAGCGTTGGGCCAGCGTCTGGCTCGACCTGGCTCGATACGCCGATTCGATGGGCTACGAGAAAGACACTCTACGCACGATCTGGCCATACCGCGACTGGGTCGTCCGCGCCCTCAACGACAACATGCCCTTCGATGAGTTCACCGTCGAGCAACTGGCCGGCGACCTGCTGCCGGAGCCGACCGACGACCAGTTCATCGCAACCGGCTTCCACCGCAACACGATGAACAACACCGAGGGCGGCACTGACGACGAGGAGTTCCGCGATGAGGCCGTCAAAGACAGGATCGCTACGACTGGCCAAGTGTGGATGGGACTGACTGTGGGCTGCGCCCAGTGCCACTCCCACAAGTACGATCCGATCTCGCACGAGGAGTACTACTCGCTATACGCCTTCTTCAACCAGACCGAGGACGCTGACACAAACGACGACAGCCCGAAACTAACAGTCTCGGAAGGAGTGACCACGCCGATTCTGCGAGAATTGCCTGCCGAGAACCAGCGCGAGACCTTTGTTCACAAGAGCGGGAACTTCAGAAACCTAGGCCAACGCGTCACAGCCGGAGTACCGGCCGCATTCCACTCCTTGCCGGAAGGAGCGCCCGCCAACCGACTGGACTTGGCACGCTGGATCACCTCTGACGAGAACCCACTGACGGCGCGCGTGACCGTGAATCGCCTGTGGGCCAGACTCTTTGGTAACGGTATTGTCACGACGGAGGAGGACTTCGGGACCCAAGGCGAGCCGCCAACCCACCCGCAACTCCTAGACTGGCTCGCCACCGAGTTCGTGCGCAGCGGCTGGGATGTCAAGGCCATGCTCACGACCATGGTCACCTCGTCTACCTACCGTCAAACGTCGAACGTCACGCCAGACAGGCTCGAAGCGGACCCCGACAATACCCTGCTCTCTCGAGGCCCGCGTTTTCGCCTGTCTGCCGAAATGCTCCGCGACCAAGCTCTGGCCGCCAGCGGCTTGCTGTCGGCCAAGATCGGCGGGCCGCCGGTGATGCCGTGGCAGCCGGAAGGCATCTGGCAGGTGGTCTACAGCAGCAAGCAGTGGGAAACCAGCCCCGGCGAGGATCGCTACCGCCGGGCGCTATATACGCTCTGGCGACGCACATCCCCCTACCCGGCGATGACGACCTTTGACGCGCCTTCGGGCGAGACCTGCACGATCCGCCGGATCCGGACCAACACTCCCCTGCAGGCGCTGGTCACGCTCAACGATCCCACCCTGATGGAGGCCGCGCAGCACCTAGCCAAGCGTTCGGCGAATCTGGGCGAATCTACTGCCGCGGAGCGCCTGGACCACATATTCCGGCATGTCTTGGCCCGACCACCGTCAGACCAAGAAAGCAAACGCCTGCTCGACTTGCACGACGCAGCTGCCGGAGAGCTGCGCCGAGACCGCGAAAACGCGCTCAAATTGGCGCACTACGACCATGTCCTGTATGCGGGCGAGCGTCGCGTAGCTCTTGTTGGCGATACGAGGGGAGACGCGCCGACCTGGCGCTATACGACCGACCAGCCGGGCGAACAGTGGGCGGCCACAGAGTTCGACGACGCTAGCTGGCGTACCGGGCCGTCAGGGTTCGGATTTGCGTCGAAGGACAGTGCCGATGACAGCGATCCCTATGCGTCGAGCATCGGCACCCGCTGGGATACGCCAAATCTCTGGACCCGGCTCGAGTTTGAGCTTATCGAGGCGGATGTCGAGGACTTTCGCTTCGAAGTACGGAATTCCGCCGCATTCCACGCCTATATCAACGGAGTCTTCGCCGCCCAAGATTTGGACGGTTCCGGCTCCTACGCGCCATACGGACTGACACCCGAGGCACTCCGATCTCTGCGGCCGGGCCGCAATGTATTGGCGGTGCATGCCGTCCACACCGGTCTAAGCGACGCCCCGAGGCATATCGACCTTGGGTTGACAATGCTGCGCCGCCCAGACTTGCCTGACAGCACCTCGACGCCTGACGAGGCCGCGTGGGTGGCTATCGCAAACGTGGTCCTGAACCTCGACGAGGCACTCACGAAACGGTAAACACAATGTCCATCCGCAACGAATTCGCCCAGTACCAGACCCGCAGGCACTTCTTGCAAGGCTGCCAGCTGGGCCTCGGATCGATGTACCTTGGCTCGCTACGTGCGGCCTCGTCCGACCATTCGCTGGCGCGCAAGCAGCCGCACTACCCATCCAAGGCCAAGTCTGTCATCTACCTACACATGGCTGGCGGCCCTTCGCAGCTGGAGTTATTCGATCCCAAACCCGAACTCCAGAAGCACAGCGGTGCAGACTGCCCGCAGCACCTACTGGAGGGCAAGCGCTTCGCCTTCATCAAAGGCGTCCCCCAGATGCTGGGTACGCCATATGAGTTCCAGAGGGTAGGACAGTCCGGCACTTGGGTGAGCGAACTCCTGCCCCACTTCTCCAACGTGGCGGACGAAACGGCCATCATCCGGTCGATGACCACCGAAGAGTTCAATCACGCCCCTGCCCAGCTGCTGCTACAGACTGGCAGCGCCCGCCTTGGCGGTGCATCCATGGGTGCTTGGGCCACTTACGGCTTGGGGACGGAAAACCAAGACCTGCCCGGATTCGTGGTTCTGGTCAGCGGCAATAAGACTCCCAGTGCGGGCAAGAGCCTTTGGGGTAGTGGCTTCCTCCCGTCCGTCTACCAAGGAGTGCAGTGCCGCACGCAGGGAGATCCTGTACTGTTCCTGAGCAATCCCGAAGGCATGAGCCGATCCTTGCGACGGTCGACTTTGGACGCGCTCGGCGATCTCAACCGCATGCAGCAAGAGAGCTCAGGGGATCCCGACACGCTATCGCGCATCGAGCAATACGAGCTGGCTTACCGTATGCAGACCTCGGTGCCGGACGTGATGGACATCTCCAAGGAACCGGACTCGGTGCATTCGCTCTACGGCACCGAACCGGGCAAGCTTTCGTTTGCCAACAATTGCCTGCTGGCTCGGCGCTTGGTCGAAAGCGGGGTGCGCTTCGTGCAACTGTACGACTGGGGCTGGGATCACCACGGCAACGCTCGCCGCACGGACATCCGCTACGACCTGCCAGATCGGGCTCGTGACATCGACCGTCCCACAGCAGCCCTTATCGCGGATCTCAAGCAGCGCGGCCTGCTCGATCAGACCTTGATCATCTGGGGTGGCGAATTCGGGCGCACTCCCATGCGTGAGAACAGGCAGGGAGACAAGACCGAGTACTACGGGCGCGACCACCATCCCTTCGCGTTCACGATGTGGATGGCAGGCGGCGGCACCAAGGGCGGCGTCAATCTCGGCTCTACGGACGATATAGGCTACTACGTGGACGAAGACCCAGTTACGCCCCGCGACTTGCAAGCCACTATGCTGCACTTGCTAGGACTCGACCCATATGAGTTCCACTACCCGCACCAAGGTCTCAAGGAGAGGCTCATTGGCCCGACCGATGAAGGGCGGATCGTGCAGCAAGTGTTGGCCTAAGTACCCTTGTTCAATCAACCCAGCAGAAGTCGCGATCAGTGCCGAGGAGGTGGCTCACCTGCTCAGCCATGGCTCTGGACATGTTTCCGGAGCGAGCCTAGGCATTGGGAACTGTGTCGGCGTGCCCACCATATGCGGGCATGAGAAGGTCGCGGTGATCCGATGCGAGACCGACTCGCACGGAAGCATCAAGGTCCGCAACTGAAACGTGACTGGCGCCATGGAAATGACCGTCATGGGGAAACAAGTGAGCAGCGACGGGGTTGGCCCTTCTCCATGCGTGCTTGAGAATGTCCTATGGCCAAGAGAGAGTCCCCTCCGATCATCATTCACCAGCTCGCTACATCGCCCAGCAGGCAGCTGGAAGCCCTATCGCTCTGCCGTAACCCCGGTTGCCAGAGCGTAGCCGACACCGATCGACAATCAGGCTCCGCTTAGTCCACTGTTGCCGCTTCACATCAGCTATATTGTTATTAGTTGTTATCAAGTGGTGACAACTAAGTCGGATCCTGTCATGCTTGGACGTGCCAAAGCAATCTTCCGTAAGCACGGCGGCCAGCTTCGCATGAGCGAGGCCGTCCGCCACGGGATCACGCCGTACATGCTTTATGCACTGCGGGATAGGGGTGTCGTCGAGCGCGTAAGCCGGGGCATCTACCGGCTGGCCGAACTGCCGCCGCTCAGCGAGCCCGATCTGGTCACGGTCAGCCTGCGCTTCCCTAACGCAGTTATTTGTCTCGTCTCCGCCCTGTCCTACCACCGCATGACGACCCAGATCCCGCACCATGTGTCTGTGGCTGTGCCGCGACACGCGCGCCTGCCGTCACTCGAATTCCCCCCGATCCGAGCACACCGATTCTCGAAGGCCAGCTACGAAGCCGGCATCGAAACGCATCGGATTGATGGCGCAACAGTCAAGGTCTACTGCTGCGAGAAGACCCTAGCCGACTGCTTCAAATTTCGCAACCAGATCGGCATGGACGTGGTGCTGGAGTCACTTCGACTCTATAGGAGACGAAAGAGCTTCGATGTCGGTGCCCTACTCGGCTACGCCAGAGCATGCCGCGTGGAGCAGGTGATGCGCCCATACTTGGAGGCCACGCTTTGAAGTCCCCGAGAAATGTGGCCGCTTCCGTCCGGCAGCGCCTCCTCAATCGGGCCAGGAGCGAGCAACGGCCGTTCAGCGAACTGCTGCAGTACTTCGCCATGGAACGGTTCCTGTTCCGACTGTCCCGATCCGACCATGCCGACCGATTCATACTCAAGGGCGCACTGATGCTGCTGGTGTGGCGTACGCGTGACCTGCGCCCGACCATGGACATCGACCTGCTCGGCAAGACGCACAACGACGAGGCGGACATCGTCGCGCGGATGCGGGACATCCTCGGCCTGGATGTGCGACCAGACGGTCTCGCATTTGACCCTGCCTCGGTCCGGACCGAGCGCATCGCCGAGGCCGCCGAGTACGAGGGGCTCAGAGTGCGGTTTGAAGGGGCACTCGGCACGGCGCGGATCCACATGCGAATCGATGTGGGCTTCGGCGATGTTGTGTATCCCGAGCCGGAAGCCACGGACCTCCCCACCCTCTTGGATTTTCCGGCAGCTCGAATGCTCTGCTACAGCCGTGAGAGCACCATCGCGGAAAAGTTCGAGGCCATGGTCAAGCTGGGCCTGTTGAACAGCCGCATGAAGGACTTCTACGACATCTGGTTGCTCTCTCGACAGTTCGACTTCAACGGACCTGAACTGGCCGAGGCCATCAGGCTCACCTTTACGAGGCGGGACACTGCGCTGTCGCCGGTCGTCGAGGCATTCACCGGGCGCTTTGTCGACGACAAGCAGGCCCAATGGTCGGCATTCCGCGACCGGCTCCAGCAGGATCACATCCCAACCTCGTTTGCGGATATAACGAATTCGATAAGCAAGTTCCTGTCTCCCGTCGTCGCGGCTGTCGCTGCGGGTGATTCCGGTCCGGCGTGCTGGACGGCGCCCGGACCCTGGACCTGAGCCGAACTTCTTCGTCTTCTAGCTCAATGCTCCAACCGTCGCCGGCGAGGCAGCGTCGGCGCGTTGGCGTGAACGCGCCCGCAAGGCAAATTGTGGGAAGAGCAGGCTCGACTCCAACTCGTTGGCGCTTGCCCCCTCTGGCCGTCAGACTTGTGAGCAACCAGCGCAGGAAACTCCGTTCCAACGTGGTACAGTCAATGCGCATCAGTTCGACCGAGCTCTCGGATGAGCGATCGTGCCCTCTCGGTCCGGGCAACGATCCAGAGCCGTGCTGTCGAAGCCGTATCAAATAGCGGGCACTATCGACCTGGCTGACGCAAAGTACAGCCAACTCGGTGCCCATCAGGCACCGTTTCCATCGAAGACCCCATGATCCGGTTTGCAGTGAACAACCCCTATGCGGTGGGCGTGGCGGCCTTGACCACTGTGGTGCTCGGGATCACCTCGTACCAGCGCTTGCCGGCCGACCTGCTACCGATCTTTAGGACCCCAGCAGTCCAGATTGTGACGTTCTACCCCGGCATGCCGCCGGAGGTGATGGAACGCGACATCATGAGCAGACTCGAGCGCTGGACCGGTCAATCGGTCGGCATCGAGCATCAAGAAGCCAAAGCCATGCTGGGGGTCTGTGTAGTCAAGGACTTCTTCCGCGAAGGGATCAGCCTCGAGACGGCCATGAGCCAGGTGACCTCCTACGCCGTTAGTGACATGTTCTACCTGCCGCCGGGCACCATCCCGCCGATGGTCATGCCGTTCGACCCGACGGCCTCGGTTCCGCTCTGCCTGGTCAGTGTGTCGAGTCCAAGCATGAACGAGAAGGAGCTGTACGACATCGCGTACTTCGAACTGCGCAACCGCTTGCAGTCCATCCAAGGCGTGATCGCACCAGCAGTCTACGGCGGCAAATTGCGCCGGATCTTGGCCTATGTCGACCGGATGCAATTGGAAGCACGCGGGCTGGCCCCAATGGATGTGGTCGAAGCGCTCAAGCGGCAGAGCGTGTTCATTCCGGCCGGCAACCTCAAGGCCGGCAATCTGGACTATCAGATCTTTGCTAATTCCATGCCAGCGGCGGTCGAAGACCTGAACGACATGCCGATCGAAGTGCGGGACGGCGCACCCATCCTCATCGGCGATGTCGCTGACGTGCGCGATTCCAGCCAAATCCAAAGCAATGTGGTCCGCCTCAACGGCAAGCGGCAGGTCTATATTCCGATCTACCGCCAGCCCGGCGCCAACACCATCGAAATCGTCAGCTCGATCCGCCAGAACCTGGAGCGCATCCAACAGCGCCTGAAGGAGATGGATGCTTCGGCGCGGGACCTGTCAATCGAAGTTGTCCTGGACCAGTCGGTCTACGTGCGCGCGGCGCTGCGCGCCCTGCAATGGGAAGGTCTGCTAGGCGCAGGGTTCGCAGCGCTGATCGTGCTGCTGTTCCTCCGCCGGCTGCGCTCGACGGTATTGATCTTGCTGAGCCTGCCGCTGGCGATCCTAGCCGCGCTTACCGGCCTCTATTTCAGCGGAGCGACGCTCAACGCCATGACCATCGGCGGCCTGGCCTTGGTGATCGGCATCTTGATCGATCAGGCCATCGTGGTTGTCGAGTCCATCGTGCGTTACGTCGAGCAGGGCCAGCGCCCCTTCGAGGCGGCCCTGAAGGGCACCTCGGAAGTGGCGGTCCCGGTGCTGGTTTCGACCGTCACGTTTTGCATCGTGTTCTTCCCCGTGGCCTTCCTAACCGGAATGGCCAGCTATCTGTTCAGCCCGGTTGCCCTTGCGGCGACCTTTGCCATGGGTGCCTCGTTCCTCTTCTCCATCACGTTGGTGCCCGCGTTCTGCGCGCGGATCTTGAAGGGTGGTGCCGGGGACCCCCGGAACCTGCAACGCTCCGCTTTAGCAAGCGCATACGAGGGACTCGTCGCGACGCTGATACCTCGGCGCTGGACGGTCCTCGGTGGCGCCGCACTGCTACTGGTCGCTTCGCTCTATCTGCTGCGCTCCACGGGCACGGAGTTGTTCCCGGCCGTGGATGCAGGTCAATTTCAGGTCACCGTCCGGCTACCGTCAGGAACGCGCATCGAAAACACGGAAGCGAAACTGGCCGAGATCGAACAGGTGCTGATCGATGAGATCGGCCAGCCCGACCCATCGGACGAGGAGCGCTTCCCCGAGTCGAACCTGCGCATGCTGATCAGCAACATCGGGGTGCTAATGGACTGGCCGGCGGCCTACACCCCGAACACCGGGCCGATGGACGCCTTCATGTTGGTTCAGCTGAAGAACAAGCCGGGCTCCCCCGGATCCTTCGAGTACGTGGAACGGCTTCGCTCCAAGCTAAACCAGCAGTTCCCCAGCGTCGAGTTCTCATTCGACACCGGTGGGTTGCTCACGGCCGCTTTGAATCAAGGCGAGCCAGCACCGATCCATATTCAGGTGTCAGGCAGCAATCTGGAGACGTCGCACCGCATCGGCACGATTATTGCCGAGCGAGCCCGCCAAGTAGAAGGAATCACCGATGTCCGGATCGCGCAGAGAATGGACTACCCAATCCTTGACGTGGAGATCGACCGCGTCAAGGCGGCCATCGCCGGCGTGGACGTTGAAGACGTGATGAAGAACTTGGTGACCGCTACGAACTCCAGCATCGGTTTCGACCCAGCATTCTGGATTGACGAAAAGAACGGGAACCACTATTTCATCGGCGCACAGTACGGGGAGGAGGACCTGGTCTCGGTGGAGACGCTCCGCGACATCCCGATCAGCGGAGCACGAGCGGAAGAGCCGGTTTCCCTACGCACCGTCGTCAATCTGAGCCGCA
>LXNJ01001559.1_pt1 | contig 13393 bp, 11 predicted proteins | sample 809081 | NCBI WGS metagenome assembly LXNJ01 (sample SAMN04870510, study PRJNA318959) | sponge metagenome | biome: sponge; feature: marine sponge reef; material: water | host: Petrosia ficiformis | place: Greece: Milos, Mediterranean Sea | collected 2013-05-29 | depth 5-7 m
ATCCTTGCGCATCCTCGCAACGTTCTAGCGAGTAACTGAATGGACGAGAGGCGCGAGTATTCCATGAGAACCCTAACGATCACTTTCCTGCTGGCACTTGCAATGACGCTTGCAGCGTTGGCGGCTGCGTGTTCGTCCGCGAGTGAAGAGCCAGGAGAAAATGGCACAGAGAACGAGCAGGGCGAACAATCAGAGGAGCATGAAGAGAGCGGCGAATCCGGCGAGCATGACGGAGAATCAGAGTCGGGTGAGGGTGATGACGATGGCGAAGAGTCCGCCACACAATACGGCCTGACGGACACCTATGATGTCGTCCGCAACGGCGCGCGCCTTATCGTGGCCTACGACGATTCATGGAATACCTTCAGGGGCACGGTGGAGAACACGACGGGTGAAACCCTGATGAACGTGCGCGTGGAAATCCACCTTTCCAACGGCATTGAACTCGGCCCCACGCCCATGCAGGACCTCGCTCCGGGGGAGATGGCCGAGATTACCCTGCCCGCATCCAAGCAGCGGTTCGAGACCTGGAGCGCGCATCCGGAAGTCGGTGGCGGGGCAGAGCACGAGCCCGTCGCCGCGGACATCGAAAGCGCTGCGCGCGAACTATTGGCGACCGAGACAAACGCCGATAAGGACGATTTCATCCTCGACAGTTCTGAAAGCGTATCGTGGTCGGACGCCAGCCTCGGGTGCCCGCAAGAGGGCATGGCCTATGCGCAAGTGATCACCCCGGGCCACAAACTCATCTTCACGCTCGGAGACACAATCTACGCGGTGCACACCAACGCCGACGGGTCCAATACGGTCCTCTGCAACGACAGCGAATAACGTCTGCCTGACGGCAACTAAACCCGCCGATGCCGTATCATGACGATACGTATTGACGTGTGGGGCGGGCAGATTGCCCGACAGGGTTTTTGGGGGTGGGCGCATGGAGCGACCGGTACCAAGTCACGAGGAACTCAAGGCGCAGTTGGCCATGCTGGGCGTCAGCATTGATGACGATGCCCTCCCCGGCCTCCAACGCCGCGTCGCCTTCTACCAGGAGGCCATGAACCGCCTCGACGAAATGGACTTTGGCCTCATCGAACCTGCCGTCGTCTACGACCCCGATGCCGCGTCCGGCGGAGCCTAAGCATGAATGAAGAGCGCGTCGGCCTTTCCCTAACCCAGATCGCGCGACGCATCCAATCGCAAGAGGTGTCCGCCACCCACGCGTTGGAAGACGTGCTTGAGCACGTCGCCCACGCGGACGACACCATCAACGCATTTGTCACCGTCCTGAGGGATCAGGCCCTGCAGGAGGCGACGGCCGCGGACCATATGCTGCGCGCGGGTCATTTACTCGGCCCGCTCCACGGCGTCCCCGTCGCCATCAAGGACATCCTGACCACGGACGGCATCACGACTACCGCCGGATCAAAGATACTTGCCGACTGGAAGCCGGACTTTGACGCCACCGTCGTCCGCAAACTACGGCAGGCGGGCGCCGTCATTATCGGCAAGACCAACCTCCATGAGTTCGCTTTTGGCGTGACGACGGAGAATCCGCACCACGGCAATACCCGCAATCCCTGGAATCCCAACCACGTGCCAGGCGGCTCAAGCGGCGGTTCCGGCGCGGCGGCCGCCATGGGCATGGGCTATATGGCCATTGGCTCGGACACCGGCGGCTCCATCCGCATCCCCGCCACCCTCTGTGGGGTAACCGGCATCAAGCCCACCTATGGACGGGTCAGCCGCTACGGATGCCTGCCACTCTCTTGGTCGTTGGATCACGTCGGGCCCCTCGCCCGCACAGCGGAGGACTGCGCCCGCGCGCTGCAGGTGCTCGCGGGACATGATCCCCTCGACCCCACGTCCTCCAGCCGCCCTGTCCCCGACTATCTCGCAACTCTCAACGACCCCATCGAGGGCCTGACGATCGGCATCCCCGGCGAACCCTTCTGGGATCCCATCGACCCGGAGGTCGATGCAGCAGTCCGCGCAGGCATCGACGTCCTCAAAAGCCAGGGCGCGCGCGTCATCGACATCGAATTCCCGCTTGCCGACGAGATTGTCGCCATGCAGACCTCAATCCTCTTCGCGGACGCCGCCGCCTATCACCACCGCTGGATGCGAGAGCGGCCGCAGGACTACGATTCCCGCGTCCTCGCCGGACTTCGGCAGGGCGCAACGGTGCCCGCGGTCGACTATGTGAACGCTATGCGCCTCCGCTCTGTTCTCCGGGACAAGATGAACGATGTCTGGCGCAGGGTCGATCTCCTCGCACTCCCCACCTCGCCCGTCACCGCCCCCAGGATCGGCCATGCGTATGAGACCGTGGCGGTCGGCAACGGCGAATTGCAGCTCACCCGCGCCCTGACACGCAATATGGGGCCGTTCAATCTACTTGGAACACCGGCCATGAGTGTCCCGTGCGGCTTCAGCAGCGACGTACTGCCAATCGGCCTACAGATCGCGGGGCCGGCATTCGACGAGGCCACCGTTCTCCGGGCGGGCCACGCCTACCAACAGCAGACCGACTGGCATACATGGCGTCCCCCGGCGGACACCACTCCATAGCCGCCAACCCAACGGAACGTGTATACGAAATGACATCCAGCACAGACATAACCGCCCTCACCCTTGCGGAGATCTCCGCACGCATCCACGCGCGTGAGGTTTCCAGCGAAGAGGTCACGAGCGCCCTCCTGGAGCGAATCGACCGACTTCAGCCGACGATCAACGGCTATGTCCTGGTACATCATCAACACGCGATGGCGCAGGCGCGAGCGGCAGACGCCCTGCTCGGCGCGGGCGTGGATCACGGCCCTCTCCACGGCGTGCCCATCGCCGTCAAGGATCTCTTTGCCGAGCGCGGCACGCCGTCTTCCGCCGGTTCCAGCATCCTCGCGGACTGGGTACCGGAGGACGACTCAACCGCCGTCCACAATCTGCGGCGGGCGGGCGCAATCATCATCGGCCGCGCAAACATGGACGAATTCGCATTCGGCGGAACCACTGAAAACACCCACTACGGCGCCACACGCAACCCGTGGGACCACGAGCGAAGCTCCGGCGGCTCCAGCGGCGGCTCCGGCGCAGTTGTCGCCGCACGCCTCGCCTACGCGGCCCTCGGCACAGACACCGCAGCCTCCATACGCAACCCCTCCCACTTCAACGGCGTCACCGGCATCAAGCCGTCCTTTGGCCGCGTCAGCCGCTTCGGCGTCGTCCCGTTGGCATGGACGCTCGACCATGCAGGGCCACTCGCCCGCAGCGTTGAGGATGCCGCGCTCGTGTTGAGCGCCATCTCCGGCCACGACACCAAGGACGAAACCACGTCACGCCTGCCCGTTCCGGACTACGCTGCCAATCTTGACGCGGACGTGAGCCGCATCCGAGCCGGCATCGTCCGAGGCTACTTCTGGGAGCCCATCGTTCCGGAGGTCGCCCAGCTCAATGAGCAGGCATACGATGTCCTGCGCAGTCTGGGGATTCAGCTCGAGGACGTGGTTCTGGACCACACTGACGTCTTACCTGCCCTCTTCGCCACCATCCTCCCCGCGGAGGCCGCCGCCTATCACCACAAATGGATTCAAGAGGGCAGGGGCGGCGAGTACGGCTACGCCATCCTTGATCGGCTCATCCCCGGCTATGCCATCCCCGCCATGGACTATGTGAACGCGCAGCGCGCCCGCGCCGTGTGGGAAGAATCCGTCCGAAGCGCCCTGCAGCGCTACGACGTTCTTGTGATGCCGACCGTACCCTATACGGCCGCCAAACTTGGCCAAATCATGGTGCAGGTGGGCGACGGCGAGGAGGAGGCCTCATTCTTGCGGACGCGCAACCTCTTCCCGTTCAACCTCACGGGAATGCCTGCCCTCAGCGTCCCCATCGGATTCGACTCATCCGGCCTGCCCGCCGGAATGCAGATCGTCACCAAAGCCTGGGACGAACAGATCGCCTTCAACGTCGGCCACGCCTACCAACAGACCACCGACTGGCACACCCGCGCGCCTGATCTGGGCTAGCTCGCCTCACCGTAGGCGACCACGACCACACTCTCCTAATCGGTGATGTGGACAGCGCCCATCGTCGTGTTGACGTTGAGCCTCAACTGCGGCCCTTCAGTTGGCTGGCTGGATCGTTCGTCATTGACGGCGCCCAGCTTGAAGTCGCCGTTTATCTGAACTACCCAATCACCGGGGACGCGCAGGACGACATTGCCCATCTGGGATGAGAGCGCGAGGGTTGCGCCGCCCTCCGCCAACCGGGCGGGAGTCAAGTCGATTTCAAGCGCCCCAAGAGACACGGACACCTCGCCGCCCCGGAATGCCTGTGACGTTACGATACGCCTGGCGCTGGCGGCGGTCCCATTGAAGCGAATCTCATCCTCGGCAGTCTCTTCCACACTGGTTCCGGTAACCCGTTCTCCACCATCTGTGTCGGACGTGGCGGCGTCCCCGCCACGGTGGCTAAACAAAGCCCATACGATGAGGCCCGCGACGACGAGCGCCCAGCCCACCAATGACAGCCATGTCATGTCGTCCCAGACGACCATCTGGAGAAACCAGAGCAGCCCGCCGACGAAGACCATCAGGCTCGCAAGGTGCCGTTTTCGCACGGACGCGACGCTTGACAGTCCGAATACCAGGCCGATACTCACGAACCTAGTCAGCGGCTCATCAGAGAAGAAATAGCCGAGGCCCAGCGCAAACACCATGCCCAAGACCATCATCACGATAATCTGCGCCCACACCGGTGTCCCCGCTCTACTCGAATCCATGACGCCCCCTTAACGTGCCGCGCCGAGTGAGGGCGCTGCGCTAGTCCTCGATGGTTACACTGCCGAGCGTCGAAGACGTTCGTAGGCGCAGCACAGGCCCCTCCGTCGGGTGATTGCTGCGCACATCGTCAATGCCGGACAGGACCGAGGAGCCGTTCTGGTGGATGACCCAATCGCGGGGCACATGGAGCGTGACACCGCCAAACGTTGCGGACACCTGGAGGTCCGCCCCGTTCTCACGTAGCTTGGCCTGTCGCAGATCAACCTCAACGCTCCCAAACGTCGCTGCTACGGAACCGCCTGCAAATGACTGCGATGTGACCGTCCTGTTCGCGCCTGAGAACGTCGCGGACACGTCAATCGTGCTCTCGTCGTCCGTGAGAATCTCCGGCGCGTCGGGGATAGGGACTGCCCGTCTTCTGCCCACGTTGTTCCGCTCCAGCAGGATGCCGACTCCCAGCGCGACGATCAGCACCGGCCAATACGTCCCCATATCGACATTTGCGCCCAGAGTGTCCGCCAAGAAGATTCCGCCTGCGGCGAGGCTCACTACACCCAACCACAACGGCCCCCGGACGATCCACACGAGCCCCAGTGCAATCAGCACCACCGGCCCCAGGACCTCCCACAGGTCGAACGACCACAGATTGCCCGCAAGGAAAATTAAACCTAAAGCGATGAGAATTGCGCCCGGCACAATGCGCCCGGAACGCCGTATCTGGTAACCTCTCATGCCAACCGTCCCATTCTGACGGCGCGCTCAAACGTTACTCGTCGCGCCGCTCCAACTCCCGTAGGAAGTCCTCCACGTCCGGCGCCAGGCGCGGCGGCTCCTGCTGTTCGTCCATCTCGCCGATCTCGCTCTGGTTCGCTCCCACCTCGCTGTCGTAGGCCTCTTCTAGCTGTTTGACAAGGGAGCGGACGCGCGGCTCACGCTGCGCCATCCGGTCAATCTCCGCGTACTGACGGTCGCCGTCCTGCTCAATCTTGGTGAGGTCCGGTATCTGGAAGCTGTAGATGGGTGAGAGGAGTTTCAACAGTTTCTCCTGCCCGCGATGATCCTCCTCCAGCCGCGCGTAGGGAGGCAACTGGATCAAAGCCGAGAGTGTTTCGACGCCGCGCTTGACCAGCTCCTGCGTGGCAATGGCCATCATGCTGGTCGGGCCCTCATAGTTGGATGAGCGCACACCTGCGCGCTCAAGAATGGTCTGCACGTTGGGGTCAGACGCCTGCCCGCTTGCCAGCAGCGGTCGGGTGTGCGGGGTGGAGCCGTACATCGCTCCCACCTGGCAGTAACGCTGCACGTTCAACCGATCCGCCAACTCCAGGAGCGATTCCACAAAATCCTCGCCGTTGGAGTGCGGCTCAAGGATGTGCAGGAAGACGAAATCGTTGCCGCCGTCCCCCTGCGCGTATCGCACGATGGTATTCGGAATCTCCACGACCCGCTCTCCACCACGGCGATAGAGCATAGGGCGGTAGCGCGTCAGGTCATAGAACTGGCTGGGGCGGGCGAGCCGACCCAACTCCGTGGCGTTAAACTGTGACTCAAGCGTGCCGAGAGTGAGCGTGCCCACCGAGCCGACATCGATCCACGGCTGGAGGATGGCGAATATGTGCGGATCACGTAATTCCGGCAGTGGTTCCTGTACTTCAAATCCGCCGATCCGCATTTTGCCTCCCCTCGATGGCCCCTCCCGTCCGATGCCCGTTTCGGAACCCGGTTGGGGTTCCGTCCATTATAGGCGTCCCGCACTCCGAATGCGCGGGGCGCGATGAACGGCCTCACGGCATGACGCAGACAGGCTCAAACGGCCGCTCTGAGCAGGTTGAGACAACGCCGCGCACCATCGTCGCCGTCCTTGCCCACCCGGACGATGAGACGTTCATCATCGGCGGCACGCTGGCCCTCTACTCATCACGCGGGCACCATGTCCATGTCATATACGGACCTTTCGGCCCGGAGCCGGACGGCAGGCCAACGCCGCTGCGCCTTTCCGAACTCGAAGCCGCCGCAAACACGCTCGGCATCACCGCCAACACGTTCCTCTCCGCCCCTGACCGCTCCGAATCCCCGGCGCAGGCGGGGGTATTGGGCGAGGGAACCCTTCCCCATCTCACCAACGCGATTCGCGCCGAACTCCGTGGACTCCGCCCCGACGTTGTCATAACCTTCGACGCGACCGGCGCCACCGGCAACCTCGACCACATCCTCACCGGAGCGGCCACCTTGCAGGCCGTTGGATCGATGACGGGCGTCGCCGCGCCACGCCTCTACGCCGCTGTCTTTGGTCGGCGACAACTCGCGGCGGGCCTGCGCATCGGCCGGTTGACGAGGCGCAAGAACCTGGACGACGTGCGTGACGCCCTGCGGATCGCACGGGAGTCGCAGCGACCAACGACGACAATTGATGTGCGGGACGTCCTGGCACAACGGCGGGAAGCCGCACGGTGCTACACGACGGCACTTAGAGAAGGAGCGTGGTGGATGCGGCGATGGGAGTTGCTATCGCCGAGACTCCGCCGTCGCCTCGCACCTCGTGAGGTCTACGCCCGGCTGATACCGCCGGTTTCCGACTCCGAAGACATGGAGAATGGGCTTTTCGGCGAGGGGTGAGTGGCCCTACTCTGTGCCGCCCGCCGGGGCGACGGCTGGCTTCGCTGTGAGTGGGGTGTCCGGCAATTCGCGATTCTCTCGCCGCAGGAGGCGGTAAACGACAGGAATCACGACAAGCGTGAGCACGGTGGACGTCATCAGGCCGCCAATGATCACCGTCGCCAACTCCGCGCCGATAATACCGCCGGATTGGCCCTCCTCAAGCGCGAGCGGCAGCAGCACAAAGCTCGTCGTCAGCGCAGTCATCAGGATGGGACGGATGCGCGCCTGTCCGCCCTGGATAAGAGCGTCACGAATGCGCGCGCCGCGTCCCCGCACTTGGTCCACAAAGGCGATCAGGACGACGGCGTTGGTGACGACCAATCCGATCAGCATCAGCAATCCCATCAGACCCGGCAGGCTGAGCGCCCGTCCGGTGATGAAGAGCGCGGTCACCGCGCCCGTGAACGCCAGCGGCACGGCGATCAGGATAATCATTGGAGTAATGAATGAACGTTGCGCCACGAACATCACCGCATAGACCAGCACCGCGCCGATGCCCATGGCGATGACCATCTGCGTGAAGACCTCCTGGATGTCGCTGAACACACCGCCCGTCTCGCGCTCCACGCCCGGAGGCAGCCCCACCTCGTCGACTATACGGTCGATCTCCGCGCTCACGGCCCGCGTGTCCTGCGCCGTGATGACGCCGGAGATAGTCACCGTGCGCCGCCCATCGACGCGAGTGATGGGAATAAACGCAGCGCCTAGCGGATTGGACCCCGAAACCTCTATGGCATCGGAACGGACGTTTATGACGCCGTCAAGCTCGGTCACCGGCCCAATGAGTCTGTCGGACGCCTCGATGAGCCGCAAATAATCCTCGCTGATCAGCCGGACTTCTAGTCCGCCCGCCGGCGGCCCACCGCCCTGCGCCTGTTCGATAAAGACCGTGCGGTCGGGGCCGGAAAACGCCTCCTGCAGCCGATCAGACATCGCCAGCGCGTCTACGTCTTCCGCCAAGCGGGCCGACATATTGATCGTCGTCAGGCCGCCGCCCGGCCCGCCGAACCCGAAGCCGCCACCAACTTGCGATGTATACGCCTCGACGTCTCCGGCGAGCCGCAGTTCCTCGAGCTGTGCCTCCGCCTCATCCAGATAGCCGGCAACAACATTCGGGCTGGTGGTGGGAGGCGTGTCAATCTCAATGCTCAGGACATTCTGAACGCTCCCCGGCAAAAAGCCGATAGGGATGTTGGCGAGCAGCGACATGCTGCCCACAAACAGGAGGATTGCGCCAAGGATGGTGTAAAGCCGATGCCCCAGCGCCCAGGTGATCAACGGCGTGTAGATACGGATGATTCGACGGGAAAGGACCTCCTCAGCCGTGTCCGTCGCGTGCCGCTTGATTAGGAGGCTTGCCAGCACGGGCACCGCAGTCAACGCCACAAGCAGGGAGGCCAGCAGCGCATAGGTAATCACAAGCGCGAACGGCAAGAAGAATTCGCTTACGATGCCGCCGATAAACCCGAGCGGCGCAAAGACGGCGATCGTCGTCATAGTTGCGATGGTGATGGGCAGGGCGACCTCTTTCGTGCCTTCAAACGCGGCGTGCAGCCGGTCCTCGCCATCCTGGATGTGTCGATAGATATTCTCCATCACGACGATCGAGTCATCGACCACTCGTCCTGCCGCGATTGCTAAAGCGCCAAGCGTGACGAGGTTCAAACTCATCCCTTGCAGGTTCATGACGATGATGCCGGCAAGGAGGCTCGCAGGAATAGATATGCCCGTGACAAACGTCGGACGGACGCTCAGCAGGAACCCCAGGATGACCAGGATAGCGAGGACGGCCCCCAGGGCTACCTCCCGGCCCAGCGTATCGATGGAATCCTGGATCTCCGGCCCCTGGTTGGAAATCTCCGTGAACTGGATGCCAGCCGGCAGCCCCGCCTTGATGTCCTCCAGCTCCGCCAGGGCGGCGTTCACGACCTCAACCGTGTTGTCGTCTGCCCCCTTGACCACATCGATGGTCAGGCTCGGCTGTCCATTCGTCCGGCTGATGACGCCTTGCCCGCCCGCGTTGGCGGGAATGTCGGCGCTATCGACTCCCGGAACCTCACGCAGCCGCGGGAGAATGTCACGCTCGACAATCGTCTGCAGCTCTTCCGGCTGCAGATTGCTCCGCGCCGATACCTGCAGGACCGGGAACTGTTCAAAATTCAAACGCCCAACGTTTGGCGTGCCGACGGGTGGTGGCAGCTGGAGTTGGTCAACCTTCCCCTGCACGATCTCCTCAATCGTCGCCGTGTCCGATCCAAACTCGAACTCCGCAAAGACGACCGACAGATTGAGCGACGAGGTGGACTGAACAAGGCTCACGTCCTCCTGCTCCTGCAGAATCTTCTCAATCGGGATCGTCACGTCTTCAAGGACTGTGTCCGGGCTCGCCCCGGGGTAGAAAGTGATGACCGTAACCAAAGGGAAATCCACCGACGGCAGAAACTCGACCTGCAGCCGCGTGTACGACCAGATGCCGCCCACGATGAGGGCCAGGAGAAGGATGAGCGTTATGATCCGCATCCGCAACGCAAGACGCGTGGGAATCATTCCGTAGCGCTCAAAGAGCGACTCGACGAATGCAATAACGGACCTGAACGGCGTCAGGACAAGCCGCAGAAACAACGCGAGACGGGTCAGCAGCATATTGTAAGGGTTCCCTGTGAACAGCAGGCCGGATTGTGAATTAAGTAACGAATACCACTATGCACAAGTTAGCTGTTCCGGCCTTTCAGGCGGAAATCCTCCGCTCTGTCAGCATGCGCTGCACCGTGATGCCAATCTGTCCCGGGCTGTCCGATACGTAGCAGCCAGCGTCTCGCAGGGCCTGTTTCTTGGCCTCCGCCGTCGCCGCCGTGCCCGTGATGATTGCGCCCGCGTGCCCCATCCGCCGTCCGGGAGGCGCAGTCGCGCCCGCAATGAACCCCGTCACCGGCTTGCTCATGTGGTTCTTGATGTAGTCGGCCGCTTCCTGCTCCGCCGTGCCGCCGATCTCACCAATGAGTACGACGGCGTCCGTGTCCGGATCGTTCTCGAACAGCTCAAGGATGTCCCGGTGCCTCATGCCGATGATGGGGTCGCCGCCGACGCCCACACAAGTAGACTGGCCGATGCCCAGTGCCGTCAACTGCGAAACCGCCTCGTAGGTCAGCGTGCCGGAGCGGGAGACGACGCCGATGCGGCCCTCCGCGTGGATGTTACCGGGGATGATCCCCACCTTCTGCTTCTCCGCCACACTCGTTAATCCGGGGCAGTTGGGGCCGATGAGTCGCACGCCCTTCTTGGTCAGGTACTGCGCGACTTGCGCCATATCCAGCGTCGGCAGGCCGTCCGTGATGCAGACAATCAAATCGACACCGCCGTCAGCCGCCTCGAGCAGCGCGTCTGTTGCGAACGCGGCGGGCACGAAGATGAGGGAGACATTCGCACCCTCCTGCTCAACCGCATCGCGCACGGAATCGTACATGGGTCGCTCGATGTGCGTAGTGCCGCCTCGGCCGGGCGTGACGCCCGCCACGACGTTGGTTCCAAAGGCGATGCACCGCTCGGTCTGGAATGTTCCCTCACGGCCGCTCATCCCTTGAACCAGCACGCGGGTCTCTTCGCCAACAAGAATGCTCATTTATTCAGTTCTCCCAAATATTCTTATGGAATTGTCAGTTTGAATTACGTTCGCGGAAAACCCTAGTTGATTTCTGCGACCTTGGTGGCTGCATCGTTGAGATCGGCGGCCACGGCGACGGTGATGTCCGAGTTGCGCAGGATCTCCGCGCCCTCTTCGGCGTTCGTGCCGGTCATCCGCACGATAATGGGGACTTTCACATCGACTTCGTTGTAGGCGGAGACGATGCCGTTCGCCAGAACGTCACAGCGCAGGATGCCGCCAAAGACGTTGATCAGGACCTTCTTTACGTCAGGGTCTGAGACGATAATCTTGAAAGCCTCTGCAACCTGCTCCTCGGTGCCGCCGCCGCCGACGTCCAGGAAATTGGCAGGCGCGTGGCCGACCTGCGCGATGACATCCATTGTCGCCATCGCAAGCCCGGCGCCATTCACCATGCAGCCAACGTCGCCGTCCAGCTTGACGTACTGCACGCCCTTGTCATTGGCGTTCCGCTCAAGCGGGTCTTCCTGGTCGGCGTCACGCAGCTCTGCGAGGTCACGGTGGCGGAAGTGGCTGTTTTCATCGGTGTCGATCTTGCCGTCGGCTGCGAGTAAAGCCCCCTCGCCGGTGACGACAAGCGGATTGATCTCAACAAGGTTGAGGTCCTTATTCTGGAAGGCGTTGACGATGCCGCCGAGCAGCGCGCCGAAGGGACGCGCTAGTGCCGCATCCAGTCCGAGTGCCGTCGCGACGCGACGCCCGACGAACGGCTGGTAGCCGATGAGTGGATCGATGTGGACCTGCGTAATCTTCTCAGGCGACTCTTCGGCAATCTCCTCGATCTCCACGCCGCCCGCAGCTGAGGCGATGATGACAGGCGACTTTGCCGCCCCGTCCACCGTCACGCTTAAGTAGAGCTCCTGCGCGATGTCGACCGGCTCCTCAACGAGAACCGTGTTGACGGGCACGCCCTGCGGGCCGGTCTGCGCGGTGACGAGGTTGGAACCGAGCAGACCGGCGGCGAACTCCGCCGCCTCATCCGGGCTGCCAACAACCTTTACGCCGCCTGCCTTGCCGCGTCCGCCGGCGTGTACCTGCGCCTTGACGACCGCCCTGCCGCCCAGCTCCTCCGCGATGGCGCGCGCCTCATCAGCGCTGCTCGCGACGCGCCCGTTTGGCACGGCGACGCCGAACGACTTGAGCACCTCTTTCGCCTGGTATTCGTGAATCTTCATATATCTAGGCCCCCCACCCTGTGAGTTCTTTCACGAGTAGTGTCATACAGGACATAGAAACCGCGCAAGCGGAGGGATAGTCGAAGAGGCCGGCTTCGTGCGGGATTCAGAGGGGATGCAGGTGGTATTATGTAATACGTTAAGGGCCAATAATCTACGGATTGCCACCGTAATGTTGGTGATGATGTCCCGTACCTCCGCAGTTCGTCTGATCGGTAGCGTAATCCTCATGACTGTACTGCTAGCCGGGTGTTCCGATGAGCCAGTTGCACCATCCCCGACCGGCACTAACACCACCAGCCCTTCTCCAACCGCCACTTTCTCACCCAGCCCCTCTCCAACTGCCACTTTCTCGCCCACCTCTTCTCCTACTCCCTCCCCGACACCGACGCCGGACCCTGAAGTCCTCGTAGTGTCGGTCGAGTCAACGAACATTGGCAGCTACGATTCAGATGGCTACGCGACCGTTCACCTCGTCCTCGGATTGGAAAACCGGAGCGATCAGTCCTTCAGCCAAGTGGAGGTCGGCGTGGTATGCCCTGATGGCCGTGATTGTCCGGGAAACGTGGAGTTTAACGAGGTTCCCCCTGGAGCCAGCGAACATATCCGCATGGAGTTGAGACTTCAGCAGGGAGCCAGCGACATCATCGGCTTCCTGCGTGTCATCGGCAGCGAGCAAGCGTGGACGGACGATGCCGCATTTCACGTGACGATCGCCGTGCCCGCCAAGCAGCCCCTCGACTACGCACTCGGCGTTCGAACGAGTCTATTGGGATACTGGTCGGATGGCACGGCAAGCGTCGAGGCCACGATGACATTGGAGAACAGCGGGTATCAACCAAGGACACATCCTGTACGGGTCACCGTAGCCTGTTACAGGCACAACGATCTGCTGACCAACTGCGGAGAGCAGACGGCCGTCTCATTGCCGGACGGCTACGGTCCTACTGACCACACGCTCCCCTTGCGGGTCCCTATGGGGGTGACGCTGCAAGCGTGGGTCGAGGGTAGCGATGGCGGCCCACAACAGGTCTTCAAGGTCCCTGAACGTATCCTCGGCGTCGATCGCGATGTCTGGGAATGCTTCAGCGATCGCCCGGGGCAGTTCACTTATGAGGCAGAAG
>LXNJ01001560.1_pt1 | contig 13392 bp, 10 predicted proteins | sample 809081 | NCBI WGS metagenome assembly LXNJ01 (sample SAMN04870510, study PRJNA318959) | sponge metagenome | biome: sponge; feature: marine sponge reef; material: water | host: Petrosia ficiformis | place: Greece: Milos, Mediterranean Sea | collected 2013-05-29 | depth 5-7 m
TCGGCCACCGAGCCTTTCTCCAGCTCTCCGGTAGCCGGGTCGATCGGGATCTGGCCGGAGCAGAAGACCCAGCCGTCCGCGACGATGGCCTGCGAGTAGGGTCCGATGGCCCCCGGGGCCTTCTCGGTGCTGACCGGAACCAGGCCGTCGGGATGGTCAGGCATCGCCCAAGGCCTCCTCTATCGCGTCGATGAATCCGTCGGTCGTCTCGTCCACCGGTCCGTAACGGAGCCAGCGAAGCACGCCCTCGCGATCTATCAGGAACGTTGCCGGCAGACCGGGTGCGTGGTAGATGCGGTCGCCGCGGAGCTGGGTGTCGTGGAGGATCGTGTAGGTCACCCCGTACTCATCGGTGAACTGAGCGATCTGATCGGCGGCGTCGCTCGTCTCCTGGGAGACGCCGACCACGCGAAAACCTCTTTCCCGATAGCGCTCGTAGATGCTCTGCAGGAAAGGCGTCTCGTGACGACAGGGAGCGCACCAGGTCGCCCACAGGTTCAGGAGAACCACCTCGCCTTCGAGGTCGGAAAGAGCCAGGGTGTCGCCGGCGAGGTTCGCGGCGGCGTAATCCGGCGCCGGCCGGTCGATCGCGAAGGTCCGGTCCTCGGGTACGCACCCGCCTGCGAGCGCGAGCGCTCCGACCGCGACGGTCGTAAGACACGCTCGTGACCTGTTTCTGTTCATGTATCTCCAAGTTTGTCGCCGGTTTCCCGTATCGTCCGGACCGGAATCCTCAGCGGAGTGATTTCGCCTCTACCCTGGCGATGCGCACCGAGTTCGACGGCTCCGTCTCCGTCCAGGCGACGAGTACGCGCCCGGGCGCTTCGAGAGCCGCGCGCGGGAATCCGGTGGCCCTGCCTGCGGCCGTCTTGCCGACGGTGGCGGAGGAGCCGGCGCGGCCGTCCCCGTCAATCGGAAGGGCGACGAGGTCCGCGCCGCCGCCGTCCGTTCGTTCCAACCAGAACGCCAGAAACGAACCGTCGCCCATGCCCACCAGCTCGACCCGACCGATCGGGTCGCCGCGGTCGAGGGTGAGCGGCGCACTGAAACTAGCGCCGGAATCGGTCGAGACGGCCGCCTTGACCTGCGGCCTGCCGTCCGCACCGGTGAACCAGAGCACCGCCAGCCGCTCTCCGCTGACCGCGAGTGCGGGGCCGTTGACCGGACAGCCCTCGAAATGCCAGCCGTCCCGGTGCACCGGCATCGGCTCGCTCCAGCGATCGTCAACCCTCCTTACTATGCGTATGTCTCGGATCTCGTCCGGGCTGCGGTCGCGGTAGACCACCGCCGGACCGTCGGACGTGGCGGCCATGTCGGTCTGGCAGCACTCGCAGGTCCTCCCGTCGAGAAGGACTTCCGGTCCCGCCGAGAGCTGTCCGTCGAGGAAAGCGACCTCCCGGTAGCGGATGGTCATCTCGCGTTCCGACTCGGCATCGGCGTCCGGAGCCATTTTGCGACCGTCGAGCCATACGAAGGCGGCTCCGGACCCGGCGTCGCTCGACGCACCGTCTCCTATCCCGATGGAGCTCACGAACCCGTGCTCCACGGGCGAGCCGTCGTCATGGAGGGAGATCGGCTGGGACCAGGTCGCCCCACCGTCCTCCGAGCTCACCAGGCGGACACCGTAGTCGTATCCGCCGGCCGCGCCTCTCTCCAACCAGTGCGTCCAAAGCCTGCCGCGCGCATCCTCCACGACCACCGGGAAGTCGGCCCAGTTGACGAAGTAGTTGTCGGAGCGACCCGCTTCGCGTACCGGACTCCAGGTGCCGTCGGCCGTCGCTCCATCGGCCGGGACGCCCTCGGGGATCCGCTGCGCGAGCAGGAGGCGGTGGTCGTTTCCGTCGGCTTCGAGCCAGCTCATCCAGACCCCGTCCCGACCCGGCGACAGGAAAGGAGCCACGCTTCCGGCTCCCGCCGGCGACGCCAGAACCGTAACCCGTAGCTCTACGGGCGAGCCGGATTCGCAGGCCGGTGTCGCCAGAACGAGGCAGCCGGCGAGAATGGCCCTTCCCCGCCGCTTGCGTGAATGGGGCTTCCTCTCCGGCTCTTTCATCTGAAGCGACCTTGGCGGTAAGGGAATGCGCTCTCGCGGCGTACCGACAGAAAGCTAATCCAGGATCCGTTCCATTGGAACCATGCGCCCCGCTCAGGTTTCCAATGCTGTGACGGCGCTCGCGCAGGGCCCCGGGCGGCACCGTTCCGTCACGGTCCTGAAGGTCAGTCGTGCAAGCTGCGACGCTAGCTTCGTCTCACGGGTGCGGGAATGCACACGAACCGGAGAACACACATGCTGGTATCTCGCAGGAACCGCGGAGTCGGACGCGGAGCGGCTGTCGCCCTCGGATTTCTCACCCTGGCGGCGTTCGCACCGAGCGCAGCGGCGCAGGAGTACTTCGGCCGGAACAAGGTCCAGTTCGACAATTTCGAATTCGAGATCCTGCCGACCGACCACTTCGACGTCTACTTCTACGGCGAGGAGCGGGAGGCGGTTCGGGACGCGTCGCGCATGGCCGAGCGCTGGTACGAGAGGTTCGCACGGGCCTTCCAGCACGAGTTCGAGGCGAAGAAGCCCCTCATCTTCTATGCCGACCATCCGGATTTCCAGCAGACCAACACGCTGAGCGGATTCATCGGCGAGGGCACGGGCGGCGTGACCGAGTCGCTGAAGAATCGGGTCATCATGCCGCTCGCCGGATCCTACTGGGATACCGATCACGTGCTCGGCCACGAGATCGTGCACGCCTTCCAGTACAACATCGCCCAGTCCCGACGCGGGACCACGGGCATGCGCGGTCTCTCGGCCCTCCCGCTGTGGCTGGTCGAAGGCATGGCCGAGTACCTGTCGGTCGGCAGGGACGACCCGCTCACCGCCATGTGGATCCGGGACGCCATCCGTCGAGACGACCTCCCCACCATCGAGCAGATGACCAAGGAATCGCGCTTCTTCCCCTACCGATTCGGACAAGGGCTCTGGGCCTATATCGGCGGAACGTACGGGGACGACGCGGTGATCCAGGTTTTCAGACGCGCCCTCTCGATAGGTTTCCACAACGCCCTTCCCCAGGTTCTGGGTATCGATGCCGAAGATCTCTCCGAGCAGTGGAAGCAGCGGGTGGCTCTCGAATACATGCCGCTCATGGCCGGCAGGGAAGCGCCGGGAGACCACGGACGCGTTCTTCTGGCTCCCAGCACCGGATCGGGAACCACCAACATCTCCCCCTCCATCTCTCCCGACGGCCGCTACGTCGCTTTCCTTTCCGAGAAGGACCTCTTTTCGGTGGACCTCTACCTCGCCGACGTCGAGACCGGCAGGATCATGCACAAGCTGTCGAGCGCGGCATCGAATCCGCACGTCGACGCGCTTCGCTACATCGACTCGTCCGGGAGCTGGTCGCCCGACTCCAAACTCTTCGCCTTCGTGGTCACCGCCGCCGGAAGGAACGAACTTTCGATCGTGCGCGCCTCGGACGGTCGCCCTGAAGGGAACTACGCCTTCGACGACCTGGGAGCCATCGCCAACCCCGCGTGGTCGCCGGACGGTTCGCGCATCGCCTTCACGGGAACGAAGGGCGGCATCACCGACCTTTACGTCTATCATCTCGAAGAAGACCGCCTGGTACAACTGACCGACGACAAATTCGCGGACCTCCAGCCCGCGTGGTCGCCGGACGGTTCGCGCATCGCCTTCGCCAGCGACCGCGGTTCGGAGACCAATTTCGACCGGCTCACCTTCAGTTCGTTCCAATTGAACGAGATCGACGTGAGCACGGGGCGGGTCTCGCATCTTCCCATATTCGGCAACGTAAAGCACATCAACCCGGTGTACGCGGCCGACGGCGCCAGCCTCTTCTTCATATCCGACCAGGACGGTTTCAGCGACATCTACCGCATTCACCTGAGCTCGGGAGAGCTCCAGCGGGTCACCAACACCATGACGGGCGTGAGCGGTCACACCTATCTGGCCCCGGCGATGAGCGTGTCGGCCACCGACCAGATCGCCTACACACTCTTCAACGAGCTCGAATTCCACGTCTACACCGCCCCTGTCACGGGACAGGAGCCGGTCGTGACCGTCGTGGAGCGTCCGCAGGATCAGTTGGGCCGGCGGCTGGTGCCGAGCGAGCCCGACCGCTTCAGCCGGGTCGCCACCTACCTCACCGACGCCGAGACCGGCCTGATTCCCGCCGCGACCTTCGAGGCCGAACCGGAGGCCTACCACTCCGGTCTCTCTCTCGACTACGTGGGCCAGCCGACCTTGGGAGTCGGTACCGACAACTTCGGCAACTACGTCGGCGGCGGCGCGTCGGCGTACTTCAGCGACATGCTCGGCAATCGCGTGCTGGGTGTGGCGGCTCAGGCCCAGGGAAGCTTCAAGGACATCGGCGGACAGCTCTTCTATTCCGACCTCTCCCGACGATGGAACTGGGCGGCCCTGGTCGGCCACCAGCCCATCCTCTATCCCTTCTGGTCTTACGGACAGGAGCAGAACGGCGAGTACTACACCGCCCTCCAGAAATACCGCATCTACGTCTCTCAGGCAGTGGGCCAGATGTCCTACCCCTTCTCGTCTTCGCAGCGGCTGGAGTTTTCGGCCGGACCGGTGCGCTACGACTACAACATCGAGGTCGACAAGTACTACCAGAACGCCTTCGGGCAGGTATACGACTTCAGGCGGATCGAGCTCGACGCTCCCGATCCTCTCACCATGATCAGAGCCTCGGGGGCGTTCGTGGGAGACGACGCCTTCTTCGGCTTCGTCTCACCCATCCGGGGCGGTCGCTACCGGCTTCAGTACGAACAGACGACGGGACAGGTCAACTTCTCGACGGTCATCGGCGACTGGAGACGCTACTTCGCGCCTGACCGCAACCTCACGGTGGGCGTCCGGCTGCTTCACTACGGTCGCTACGGCCTCACTGCGGACGAACAGACCGAGGACCAGTTCGGTCTGCTCAGACCTCTCTTCCTCGGCTACGAGACCTTCACCAGAGGCTACTCCTACGGGAGCTTCTCCGGCAGCGAATGCTTCGCCGACCAGCCGGGGGTCGGAGATACGGGTGCGTGTCCCGTGTTCGACCGGCTTTGGGGTCAGCAGATCGCGGTGGGCAGCCTCGAGCTGCGTGTGCCGCTCGTCGGAGTGGAGCAGTACGGCATCATCAACTTCCCGTTCGTTCCCACCGAGCTCGTGCTCTTCGCCGACGCGGGAGCCGCGTGGAACCAGGGCTCGACCTGCACCGTCGACGACTGCGACGACCTGGTGCTCGCCTGGGACAGAACGGGGAACCGGCGCGTGCCGGTGCTCTCGACCGGCGTCTCGGCGCGCATGAACGTCCTCGGCTTCATGATCCTGGAGACCTACTTCGCGTATCCGTGGCAGCGGCCCGAGAAGGGCTGGCACTGGGGATTCCAGATGGCCCCGGGTTGGTAGGGGGGTATCTCTCCCTGAGGCGGAGCGACCGGCGCGCAAGTCGTCGCATCCGGGGCGGTTCCCTCCCGGGATCGTCGACAGTCGTTCTTCTTTACTCGGCATTGGCGGTTTCGCCGTTTGGCCCGCCCCAGGTGGCGGCCCAGGCTGTGCCCGAGCCTATCGCCGTGGCGCCATGCGAGGAGACTTGCGGGATCACCCTGGATCTGGAGATGGAGTACGGCGACGATTCCGGACCGGGAATCCTCGACCTGGTCGGTTGGGTCAAGGGGTATCGAGATGTCTCGGGGCGGACATACATCGTCGGCGAGCCGATCGACAACGTGCTGGTGTTCGATCCGGACGGACAATTCCTTCGGCGAATCGGTAGCAGGGGCTCCGGCCCCGGTGAACTCAAGGGCGGTTCGTCGCTCGTGGTCACGGGCGACGGCGAGTTCTCGGTCCTCGACCGCGGACGCGGAGCGATCCTGAACTTCGACCACACCGGACGCCTTCGCAGCGAGGTCAGGACGGTGGGATGGGTTCCAGAGGGAACGCGTACCTTTGCATGGGATGGACCCCGAGCGATACATGTGGCCGATCTGGGCACAACGCACGGGATCGGATTCCCCCTGCATCTTTTCAACGTCGAGACCGGCGAGCTCGAGCGCTCGTTCGGCTCGATGACGGGCGAGCGCGAGTTGGGCGGCAGCCCCGGCCTTCATCCCATAGCCGTCCGCCAAGACGGCCGGATCTGGATGGCCGTGGGGTTCGAGAGGTATGAGATCGCCCTCTGGGACCTGAATCGACCGCATCAGTTGCTTCGGCGCGAGGCGAGTTGGTTTCCCGAGCTGACTCGGGACGACCGGACGCACGGTGGAAAGCCACATCCCTTCATCTACGCCCTCGATCTGAACGAATCCGATTCGCTTCTTTGGGTTGCGGCAAGCGTCGCCGACGAGGAGTGGAGGGAGGCCGACCTGTACGGCAGCGACTCCGACGGCTACTACGACGACATAGTCGAAGTCATCGACCTGCGCACGCCCAGAGTCATCGCTAGCCAGCGCTTCGACCATAACTACCACCTCGTCGAGGGGGGCCTTCTAGGCAGACTCGCGGTCACCGCGAACGGCTCGGTTCGATACCAGATTTTCAGGGCGCGCCTCGAGGCGGCCGACTCGGAGCGGTGAAAATCTTTTCGCGGAGCCGCTCGATCTTGTTAAATGCCTGGTCCAGGAACAAGGAAGGGTTGGACGGAATTGCGAGCGGTCTTCGGGTACATGATCGGTCTTCTGGTGGCATGCCTGGAGAGATTTCCTGCTCCGACGCCGCACCTGGTAGGGAGACGAGGGTCAGGAAGGAAGCTGCGGTAAAAACCGATCTTGAGCCATCTTTCCTCTCCTCAGGAACAACGTGGCTATCCCGTGCGCCGTCTCCGCGACCGTTCAGGTGTTTCCCACCATGTCCAGCCGCGGCCGATATGTCCGAAGTCGAAGCGGTCCGGATGCAGGAATTCGGCGAGGATCTCGGCTGACTCCACCAGCCGCGGGCCGGGCCGGTTGAAGTACTGGTTTCCATCGGTGAGGACCACGCGCCCCCCGCGCACGGCGGAGAGCCGTCGCCATTCCGGCTGCGCGACGAGGGGCGCCATCTCCCGAGAGGAGCGCTTGATGTCGAAACCGCACGGCATGACCGCGATGACATCGGGATCGGTCTCGACAAGCCGCTCGATGTCGACGTAGCCGGAGTGCTTCCCGGCTTCACCGAGCGGGTCCGTGCCGCCGGCGATTTCCACCAGTTCGGGCACCCAGTTCCCTGCCATCATCAACGGGTCCGTCCACTCGATGCAGGCGACGGTGGGGCGGGATCGGATGGCTCGCGTCCGGGTGTGAAGGTCGTCCAGCCGGCCCCGGAGCCGAGCCGCCAGGGCGTCACCGCGGGCCGGGACCCCGAGCGCGGACGCCACGGAGCGGATATCCTTCCAGACATCGCCGAGAGCCATCGGCTCCAGCGAGACGAGGACCGGGTTCGAGGTGACGAGTTCGCACACGGCGCGTTCGACGTCCCGCAGGCTGGCTGCGCATACCTCGCACTGTGTCTGGGTAACGATGACGGTCGGTGCGAGACGGTTGAGCAGGTCGGGATCGACGCGGTACACCGAGAGTCCATCGCCGACGAGCGACCGGACCTGGTCGTCGATCTCCCGGCTGCTTGCCTGCACCTGCACCTTGGACGAGCAGCAGGAGGGGAGGCGCTCGACGCCGGGCGGGTAGTCGCATTCGTGGGACCGGCCCACGAGTTCGTCCTCGAAGCCGAGAGCGCACACGATCTCGGTTGCGCTGGCGATGAGCGAGACGACGCGGTGCGTCATCGCAATGCTTCCTTTACGTGTGGCTGGCGGCGAAGCCGTAGTGCGGGGCGGACGTCGGCCTTGTGAGCGTGACTCGACTGAACAGGACCGGCAGGAAGACCGCCATGCTGACCAGCGTGTTCCGCAGATACGGAATCGCCATCACGTAACACTCGACCAGGCCGGCGAAGTTGAGCGGATATATCGCGCCGCCGCCGAACGCCCACACGCCGAAGTTGCTGAGCACGAAGAACCCGAGCGACGCCCCGAGTCCCGCGCCGGCGACGCGTTTCCACGACCGCTCGCGCCGGAGGGCGAAGCCGATGAACGCCACGAGGGCGAACGAAAGATAGATCACCGGCTGGTGCGCGTAGAACGCCCAGTCGGAGCGTCCGGTGAGCGCCCAGATACACAGGTCGCCCAGCAGCCAGGCCGCGAACGGGACCAGGTACGCCATCCGGGCTCGCGCGAACATGGCGCCGCCGAACAGGCAGATCGGCAGGAACGGCGATAAGTTCCAGGGATAGGTCGTGCTGCCGGGTTCGAGCGCCATTCCGAACTGCGCCAGCACATAAGGAATCAGCCGTGCCGCGACGCTCACGGCGAGCAGTGCGAGGATGACGAAGAGCCGAGGTTTCACGTCGCAACCTTCCGTGTTCATGGTTTGGCGGAAAACGGGCTGCGAGATTTGAACCCGCGCCCAGCCGGAGGAAATCGATTCAGTCCGAAGCCTCGCAATCGGCCGGACCACCCTCTCTGATAAAGATAAAGAACCGCAGCCCCATGAGGACATCGACTTCCCGATCACGTCGTCCGGGGGATCAGAAGATCGAGACGTCGATGTACTTCTTCGGATTCTCCCTGAAGTCCGCCAGCAGCTCGGTGACGGATACCAGCGTGGCGTTGGCGTTGTCGTAGAGCTCGGGGTCGTTTACCAGCATCCCTAGGGTCCCCTCCCCCGAGTCGATCTTTTCGAGGATCGAGCGGAGCACCGACAGCGTACCGTCGATGGAAGCGACGGCCTCGTCGAGAGTGGCGATGGCCGTGTCCGCCTGGGCCAGGACGCTCTCGATCCCCGGCGTTACCGCGCTGCCGATGGCGGCGGCCGAATCGGCGGCGGCCTGAACCGAGGCCGCCATCGCGGCAATCACGGAACTCGTGGTCTCGAAAGACTCGCCGGTCGCGGTCAGGAAGGTCTCGAATTCGCGAACGCCCGACTGGACCGAGGCCACCGTCCCGGTGTCGAGCATGGCGTTCATGCGATCCAAGAAATCGGTCGCGTTGTCGGCCATGTCCTCGACCGAACCCAGGATGCCTCCGTCGCCCCCCTCCACTACGGGCAGCAGGTCTCCATCCTCATGGGTTCCCGGACCAGGGCCGGGCAGTACGAGCATGGTGCGACCACCGAAGAGTTCGGGGCTCCCGAGCTCGACCTGTGACCCCACCGGAATCGGCCAGCGACGCTCCACCTCCAGGTTGACGTGCACCAGTCCGTCTTCGCGGAGGTTGAACGAATGCACTCTCCCGATATTCACTCCCCGCATCAGCACCGGATCCCCGCGCCTGACGCCCCCGGCGTCTTCGATCAGGGTGTAGAGGGTGTGGCGTCCGCGGAAGGTGGCGGGTTCGGTCATGGTGAACAGGACCGTCAGAGTGGCGACGGTTCCGAGGATGACGAAGATGCCCACGACGGCCAGGCTGGCCTTTCTGGGAGGTGGAAGATGATCGCTCACCTGCGGGTCGTGATCGGTTCTTCGTCCTGTGGCGTTCGTATTGGTCATGTGACTTCCATGTCGGCGGCCGCTCCGGCGGCAGCCCGGTCGAGGAATGCCCTGATCACCGGATCTTCGGATGACCAGAAGCCGGCGGGCTCGCCGATGTAGCGAGTCACCCCGTCATAAAGGATTGCCACCCGGTCGCAGATTTCGAGGCCGCCGAAAATGTCGTGGGTGACGACCACCGACGTGACCTCGATCCGGTTGGAGAGGTCTGTTATGAGCCTCTCCACGGCGGCGGTGTTGATAGGATCGAGACCGGTGGTCGGTTCGTCCCAGAGCAGGACTCGAGGAGTGCCTATGATGGCTCTGGCGATCCCCACCCTCTTCTTCATCCCGCCGGAGAGCTCCGCAGGCGTGGCCGAGAGCACCTCGCGGGGATCGAGGTTGACCAGGTCCAGGGCCCGCCACACCCTGCGGCCCTGCTCGATCCGGGAGAGGCCGCCGAGCTCGTTCTCGGGAATGCCCATGCACACGTTGTCGAATACGTTCATGGAGTCGAAGAGGGCGGCGTGCTGGAAGACGTATCCCACTTCCTTGCGTACCGCCGCCATGGCGCGGGCGCCGCTGCGGTAGATCGGTTCTCCCTCGAAGAAGACCTCGCCGCGGTCCGGCCTCACCAGTCCGATCGTCGTCTTGAGCAGCACGCTCTTGCCGACGCCCGAGGGTCCGAAGATGGCGAACATCTCGCCCGGTCGCACCTCGAGATCGACCCCGGTGAGCACGGGCTTATCGAAGGCCTTATGGATTTGGCGATACTCGATCAGGTTCAAACGCAATCGCTAGTCGAGGAGTAGCGGAGCGGCCAAGGCGTCGAGCACAAGCACCGTCACCGTCATGAACATGACCGCCTGCGTGGTGGTCCGGCCCACACCCTCGGCTCCGCCTGACGTGCGGAAGCCCATGTGCACCGCGATGAGAGGAATGAACAGTCCGAACGACACCGACTTGATAAGGGAAAAGGCGATATCCCAGGAGTTCCAGAAGACGCGGGCCCCGTATAGGAAGCGATCGAGGCCGAGACCGGAATCGAGATTGGCGCCCAGGTAGCCGGTGGCGCACCCCGAAACCGTCGCGATCCCGACGAGCAGCGGCATGACCAGAATGCCGGCAAGCACGCGCGGGGTGCCGAGGATGGCGAGCGGGTCGCGGCCCATCGCCTCGAAGGCGTCGATCTGCTCGGAGACGACCATGGTGCCGATCTCGGCGGTTATCCGGGCGCCGATGCGTCCCACCAGGACCAGCCCGGTCAGCACGGGCCCCATCTCGAGAACCATGGTCTCGACCACCAGGCTCCCGAGCACATAGTCGGGAACCACCGACGTCATCTGGTAACCGCCCTGCTGGCTGGTGACCACGCCCGCGAGCGCACCGGTGATGAGGACGATACTCACGCTCTGGAATCCCATCACGTGCATCTGCCGGACCACTGCGCTCAGGGCGAACCTTCCCCGTACCACCGCCCGCACGATGTGCCACGTCAGCTCGCCCAGCCCTCCCGCATGCTCGGCCGCGACGACGAACTTGCGCGCGGTCGAGCGTGTCATGCGGCGCGGAAGAGACCTACTTGGGCGAGTGCGGGTTGGCGTTGGTATCAAGGGGGTCGGGTCCGGCGCTCCGGGGTTCGGTCTTCACGGGATTGACGACGCCGAAAGAGCGGAGCGCCTGTCACCCGAGCGAGTCTCGGGGGTATTGTCGAGGTGGATGTCATACACCCTTTCGGTCGGGATTATCCAATGAAGATTCGGCTACCTCGCACAGGTTACCTCGGCGTCCTCGCGGTCGTTTGCGGTGCCTCCCCTCCCCTCCCGGCACCCGTGCTCTCGGCCCAGGAGCCGGAGGTCGATGTTGCGAACCTGGCGGCTATGCCCGGGGTGGAGCGCGCTCTCATGCTCGTGGACGAACGCGATGTCCGCACCATGAGCGACCTGCTCGAGATCACCGAGATACCCGCTCCGCCCTTCGGCGAGGAATCGAGAGGCCGGCGCTTCGCCGAGATGCTTGCTGACTATGGCGCCGACTCCGTGTGGACCGACGAGGAAGGCAACGTGATCGGCCTGAGGCGGGGTCTCGGCTCCGATGCCGGAGTCCTGGCCGTCACCGGTCACCTCGACACCGTGTTCCCCGAGGGCACCGACGTCACCGTACGCCAGCGCGGCGACACCCTCTTCGCACCGGGCATCGGCGACGACTCCCGGGGGCTGGCCGCTCTCCTCGCCGTTCTGCGCACGCTCGAGGAGGCCGGGGTCGAGACTCGCGACGATCTGCTCTTCGTCGGAACGGTCGGGGAGGAAGGGATCGGAGATCTGCGAGGGGTCAAGCATCTCTTTCGCGAGGGCGGGCCGCGCATCGACGCCTTCATCTCGGTGGATGGAACCGGGCATGCCACCATCACCCATCAGGGGCTGGGTTCCTACCGGTACCGGGTGACCGTGAGAGGACCGGGAGGCCACTCCTGGAGCGCTTTCGGGCTGGCGAACGCCGCCCACGCCCTGGGCAGGATCATCTCGGCCTTCGACCTCGCCTCCGACGCCATCACCCGGAACGGACCGCGCACCAGCTACAACGTGGGAAGAATAGGCGGCGGCACCTCCGTGAACTCGATTCCCTTCGAGGCTTGGATGGAGATCGACATGCGCTCCATCTCTCCCGAACACCTGACCAGGATCGACGACGCCTTCCGCCACACGGTCGAGCGGACCCTCCTGGAGGTGAACGCGGCTCGTCGCGAAGGCCCGGAGCTGAGCGCCGAGATAGAGATGATCGGGAACCGCCCCTCCGGCGAGATTCCGGCCGACCATCCCCTGGTCAGGACGGCCGTCGACGTCTCGGAATATCTGGGCATAGATCCCGTCCTCGGTCGCGGCTCCACCGATTCCAACATCCCCATTTCTCTGGGAATACCCGCCATCACCATCGGCGGCGGCGGCGTGGGCTTCGGGGCTCATTCCCCCGGAGAGTGGTTCATCAACCGGGAAGGGACGCTCGGGATAAAGCGCGCCCTTCTCATCGCTCTGGCGCGGGCGGGGGTGGCCGAGAGCTGACGCGCGGCGACCGACCGGCGTTCGGGGGACCGCCTGCGACGGTCCGGATCGCGGTCGCTCTTGACCCCGACAGGCTCTTGCAGGAAGATTGACGGGTCCGGCCCCGCTTCGTCAGCAGGGCTTCCTCTCGCCCACGCTCCAGCATGAAATCCAAGTTCGCCCGTATCCAGCTCGTTCTCTGGCCCGCCCTTTTCCTCTCCACCGCCCTGCTGCTCGTTGGTCAGGAGCGCGGAGTCACAACGCCCGAAGAGGAGTTCGGCCACGAGATCGGAGCCGACTACACGCTAATCAACTTCGAGCAGCTTCACTCGTACTGGGCCAAGCTCGCGAGCGAGTCCGACCGGGTCGTTCTCGACACCATCGGCCTCACCGCGGAGGGACGACCGCACATCCAGGCCGTCATCACATCGCCCGCGAACCACGGCGATATCGACCGTTACAGGGAGATCGCGGCCCGCCTTGCCAAGGCCAAGGGAGTCGACGAGGAGGAGGCCTTCGAGCTCGCCGCCGACGGAAAGGCGATAGTCTGGATCGACGGCGGACTCCACGCCTCCGAGGTGCTCGGAGCCCAGCAGCTCACCGAAATGGTCTACCGGCTCGCCGCCTACGAGGATCCCGAGACCCTTCGCATCCTGGACAACGTCATCGTTCTGGCCACCCACGCCAACCCCGACGGTCACGCGCTCTACGCCAACTGGTACATGCGACGGGACGATCCTCTGGAGCGCACGACCGGCGGCGTCCCGGTTCTCTACCAGAAGTACGCCGGCCACGACAACAACCGCGACTTCTACATGGCGGCGCTCGCGGAAACGCAGA
>LXNJ01001561.1_pt1 | contig 13391 bp, 6 predicted proteins | sample 809081 | NCBI WGS metagenome assembly LXNJ01 (sample SAMN04870510, study PRJNA318959) | sponge metagenome | biome: sponge; feature: marine sponge reef; material: water | host: Petrosia ficiformis | place: Greece: Milos, Mediterranean Sea | collected 2013-05-29 | depth 5-7 m
AAAGAAAGCATAAGAATTAGCTGGAAATCCTTGTTTTTCAGTAAAAAGCAATGTCTACAAGCTTGAAATCTTGTCCGTAGCAACTTAGGTTATTATAGTGGATTTTACAATTAACTGGACATTGCCACTCGGACGGACAAGTGTTCTACAGTTTTAAAGTCGCGACCTGCGAATCAACGCCAAATGCGCTTTTGGCATTTGGCGGGTCGCTACTACAGGAAGAGGCGCAATGAATTGCGCTTGGTGTTCTCCGCGTTTTCCGCGATTCAGACAGAAAAAAGATCAAAATTACCGAATTAAAAAATTAATCTTCATTTAGTTTGTGCACTATTAGACGCAAACTAAAAGTTTACGCTACGATATTTCGCGTATAATGCAAATTTCTTGATTAAAAATGGTGTCTACAGATCTAAAATCTTGTCCGTAGCAACTTAGGTTATTATTAGGTGTAATCCTGCTACCGAGCAACAAGGAACAGTTTGTGCAAGAGTTTTTACGAAGAACGAAAGATTATCAGAAACTGATTGAATGCCTTAAGAATGGAGAAAACCCTCCGTGGCTCAGAGGGTTACGCAACGCTTCAACTTCCTATTTCTTGGCGAGTCTAATAGAAGATTTCCCAAACAAATCTTTCCTTATCGTTTTTCCTTCACACCGCGAAGCAGAACAGGTACTGGAAGAGGTGCGCGCGTTCCAAAACTGCAATTTAGAACATAGGAATGCTGCACCGACTGATCCACATACCGACCTATTTCTTTTTCAGGCGTGGCAGAATACCGTATTTGAGGGTGCCTCACCAACCAAAAATATTTGTGTTGATCGAATGCGGTGTCTTTATAGTCTTATTACAAAAAATAGTAGTGCAGACGCGTTTGATGCTTCACTAGCTACACCACAAAGTGTTGTGTTCACAACGATTCGTGGATTATCTTATAAACTTCCATTACGTAAAACATTAGCCGCAGCGTGTCAAACCTTTAAAATCGGTGATGAGATAGAATTGCATGAACTAATTGCCTTTCTTATTCGCAGCGGATACCGACAAGTGGAACTGGTTGAAGTAAAGGGAGAATTCGCACACAGAGGCGATATTTTAGATATATATCCGCTCACTTCCGATGCTCCTATCAGGCTCGATTTTTTTGGGGATGAACTTGATGAGATTCGTCTGTTTGACCCGACTTCGCAAGTTTCAATAGAGCAGCAGCCTTCAGTTGTTATCACACCGATGTCAGAAGTATGTCTCGCTGACATCTCCATGCCACATTGGAAATCACAAACTGAACGACTGATGAAGCAAACTGCCAATTCTCCCGATTTTATCAATTCCATTCGGGAAATGACACACCTGTTAGAGGACAGTCTCAAACGGGTAAAATCAGATAGCATAAATGTAATTGACGAACCTCCAGTGGAAATTGACGGAGTTGAAGCATTCTTACCGATGCTATTCCCGCAAACAGAGATGTTGACGGATTATCTACCAGATGAAACGATTGTTTTCATGGTTGAGCCTCGATGGCAAACACGAGAAGCGGAACAGATGCGTGAGCAACTACAGGAAATATATGATAGAAAATTGGCAGAAGGAAAATTAATGCCTACACTTGATAGTTTGCTGGTGCCTACTGATACACTTCAATCCGAATTAGAAAACTATCCGAACATCTCTATCTCTTTAGCGTCTCCCACGACCGATCAAGAAAATAAAAAGATACCCGTTGACGCCAATCAGTCCACGGACACCTTGGAACTCCATTTTGATATGCAGTCGCTTGGACTCGGTAGAGGCAACTACCAGATGGTTATTGACTATATCAAAAGGTGGACAACTAAAGGATATTTCGTTAACGTATTCTGCGAAACACCACAGCAGGCAAAACGGGTCTTAGAGATGTTAATTGAGCGCGATTTACCACCTGAGCAAATTTCTGTATCTGTAGGCTTTATCTCTGAAGGCTTTTTGAGTGAATTCCTCAAGCTTGTTGTCATTTCAGAAAATGAAATTTTTGGTAATCGTCAGCGGCGAGCCGTCTCATCAAAACGATACAAAAACGGGGCACCACTTCTAAGTCTCGTAGATATGAAAGTGGGCGACTACGTCGTTCATGTTTCTCACGGTATAGGGATTTATGAAGGTATTCGCCGCATGGATATTGATGGGCAATCTCAGGATTTTCTTATCCTTAGATACAGGGAAGCGGACAAACTCTATGTACCAACTTACCAAGTTGATCTGGTGCAAAAGTATATTGGAAACAAAGACGAGTCATACCAACCGAGCATAGACTATCTCGGTGGTAAATCTTGGGAAAAGAAAAAAGGACGTGCAAAAGCTGCCGTTGAAGAAATGGCAGGTGAACTCCTTAAACTATACGCTGCTCGTCAAGCTAACAGAGGTTATAGTTTTCCGACAGAAGTGCCGTGGGAAGGCGAATTTGAAGCACTTTTTCCTTTCCAAGAAACAGATGACCAACTTCAAGCCATTGAAGATGTTAAAGCCGACATGGAGACTGAAAGACCAATGGATCGGCTTATCTGTGGGGATGTTGGATACGGTAAGACAGAAGTAGCATTACGCGCCGCTTTCAAAGCAGTAATGGCAGAAAAACAGGTTGCACTGCTTGTCCCGACAACTATTCTTGCTTTGCAACACTACGACACCTTTGAAAAACGTTTCAAACCGTTTCCTATTCATGTTGAAATGTTAAACCGTTTTCGCAGCCAAAAGGAGATAAAATCGGTTAAAGAAAAACTTGCAAAAGGGACCGTCGATATCGTCATCGGCACTCATTCCTTACTTTCCGATACTGTCTCTTTTGACAACCTTGGACTACTCATCGTTGACGAAGAACATCGCTTCGGCGTGAAACACAAAGAAAAAATCAAGCAGTATAAAGAGACTGTAGATGTTCTCACACTTACGGCTACACCGATTCCACGTACTTTGCACATGTCTCTTGTCGGCATAAGAGATTTCAGTATCATCAACACGCCACCAGCCAATAGATTGCCAATTCAAACGCATGTCCTGCCTTACAATTCTAAGGTTATCCGAGACGCAATAACGAATGAATTAACAAGAAACGGACAGGTATTTTTTGTCCACAACCGTGTCCAGAATATCGCTATTATTGCCAAAACCATTCAAGAACTCGTTCCACATGCACGTGTCGCTATTGCTCACGGGCAAATGCCGGAACGTGAGTTAGAAAGTGTTATGTTAGAGTTTGTCCGCCACAAACATGATATCCTCGTTTGTACTATGATTATTGAGTCCGGATTAGACATTCCTAATGTTAATACCATCATGATAAATCGGGCGGACGCTTTCGGATTAGCACAGTTATATCAACTCCGCGGTCGAGTTGGACGTGCCGATGAACAAGCTTATGGCTATCTTTTCTATCCACAGGATAAACCGATTACTGAAGGTGCACAGAAACGGCTCCGTGTCATAGAAGAGTTTACGGACCTCGGCTCCGGTTTTAAAATCGCTTTGAGAGATTTAGAGATAAGAGGGGCAGGTAACATCCTCGGTGCACAACAACATGGACATATCACAAATGTTGGTTATGAACTCTACTGTAAGCTGCTTGATGAGGCTGTCCGAAAATTAAAAGGTGAAAAAGTTGAAGAAGAAATTGAAATCAGTATCAATTTACCTATTGAAGCATTTCTTCCTGACGACTATATTCCTGACAGTCGACAAAAAATTTCTATCTACAAGAAAATTTCTGCTCTAAAAACTGATACAGATAAACATGAACTCACCAACGAACTTAAAGACAGATATGGAGATATACCAGAACCTGTTGAGATGTTGCTTGAAATCTCAAGTATCAAACAACTCTGTCAAAAACTCGGTATTACAGCCATTGTCGCGGGAGGTAATCGGATTAAAGTGACCTTTGATGAACACAACCCCCGAATAGATGTGACCCAGTTCGTTGAGGCAGTTCATAAAAACCCACAACTTGAATTACGCCCACCAGCACAACTGATGGTTGGTATAGAAAATTTAACTGGAAAGAAGTTATTAACCGAATTGCAACGAATTTTAAATATATTTGTTGTATCTGATTGAACTATTTTATATGCGTGAGGTATAATAACACCTCAGCAAAATTGAAAGGAGAATTCCAAAGTGAAAAAACCTATTATTGTTGTGGCAGCAGTTGTTGCAACCTGTCTGCTCACTTGGTCTCTTGTCCGCTCCGACAACCACAAATCTGCTGAAGAACAGGTTGACAATAGCCAAATCATTATAGCAGAGTACAAGTGGGGTGGTGAACTTCACCAAATTTCTCTTGCTGAATTGGAAGCAGCTATTGCTGAATTGCCAACCTACCGCCAGCGAAATTATGCTACTAAAGCGGGGAAAGCAGAATACTTAGAGGATTATATCGATGAAAGACTCAAACTGCTTCAAGCTACAGATGCTGGCTTTGATAAACTCCTCGAACATCTCCAAAAATTAGATGATTATACCCATCAACTCATGGTAGAAAAGCTCACTGAAGCGGAAGTTGATGCTAAGGCGACTTATACTGATGATGACCTCATGGCATTCTATGATGAACACAAAAGTGAATACATTGAAGAAGCAAAAGTGCGCGCCACCTGCATTACTCTTGATGATGAAGACTTAGCTAATGAAACTTTGGATCAGATTAAAGCTGGAACAGACATCGTTGAGATGGCAAAGAAACTTTTTGAGGAAAAGAAATTGGCGAATGGCCCTGGCAGTGCAAGTGAAGAGGATCCTGGTAATACATTCTTCTTTGGCAAAAGTGCACCGCAGAGTTGGTCTGAATTTATTGAGGAAGTTTTTGAAATGGAAATCGGAGATATGACCGATTCCGTTTTTGAAACGGATGTCAATGATACAACATATTACCTCATTTTCCGTAAAGAGGAACATCAACCAGAACGCCAAAAGGAATTTGAGGAAGTCAAATCCGACATTGAACGGAAAGTTCAACGAGAGAAGAAACGCGCCCGCATTCTTGAATGGGTTGAAGAAATCTCTCTGGTAGCGAAACTAAAAACTTACCCTGAGAACATTCCTGCTCTGGTCCAGCCAGAAACAGCGGAAGAGAAATCCGATACGTCTGAGGAGTAGTTCCGTAGCATTACCTTAAAGGAGGTAGCATTAATGAAAAAATATACTTATATCCGCTTCATCTTATTACTCCCTATTCTTGCCGCACTTCCGTTCTTATATAGTTGTGGCGACAAAGCAATTGGTGCAGATGGAACTGTCATCGCTGAATTTGAGTGGGACGGGAAACAGCGAATCACACTTGAAGAAATGATGCAGGAAATCAGCGAACTTCCTGAATACAAACAACGTCAATATCAAGACAAAGAGGGGCTTGAAGAATACATGACCCTCATGGCTGAAAGCCGTTTAATCCTTTGTCTTGCCAAAGACCGGAAACTCAACGAAGATCAGGAAATTCTCAAAAAGGTCAAGGATTATCTTCACGATTTAATGATTGATAGGATCACGGAACGCGAAGTTGACAGCAAACTTATCTTGTCAGAAGATGATTATCAGGCATATTATGATACGCATAAAGAGGATTACGTCCGTCCGGAACAAGTCCGATTATTGTGCCTCACGCTTCTGGATAAAGAACGCGCCGATGAAGTTTTTGCTGAAATCAAAGCAGGTAAAGACATTGCAGTTGTCGCGCAAGAGCTGTCTGATAGAGGTGAATTGGTGGGGCCTGGTGCTAATCCTGCATCCCCTGGTGACACTGACTATATTAGCAAAAACTCTTATCCGCCGGGAACAGAACCGTTTATGGATGCTGCCTTCAGTGCAGAAGTTGGTTCACTCCATCCATCAGTCATTGAAGTTGAAGTGCAAGGTGAAAAATACTATATGATGTTCCGTAAAGAAGATGGGAGGGATGCACATCAGAGACCCTTTAGTGAAGAGGATGTGCGTAAAAACGTAATAAGAAAAGTTGAACGAGAACGTCGGGATGCCCTGATGAATGCGTGGATCTCGCAACTCCGGGAACGTGCCGAAGTAAAAACCTTTATTGACCGCATTCCGGAGGATAAACCTCCTGAAGAGGAATCTGAGAATCCATCCGAACAGACATCACCTGAGGAATAGATTCTCAACGAAGTGATGTCAGATAGTACGGGCGGCACCACACTAACCGCCCGTCTTACTTTTATAGACTCTCAAAATTGGAGGCACTTTATGAAACCCAAAACAGTTGTTATTGTGCTGCTAATTGTGCTTCTCATCTACAGCGGCGTTACACCTACTATCGCGAAGATATTTGATGAAATAATCGCCTATGTTAACGATGATGTTATCACCAAACGACAACTTGACACCTTGGTTAAGCAATATGCATTTGAACTCCAGCAAATTCACCGATACACCGAAACTGAAGCACTTAAAGAAGCTGAAAAGGAGCGTGCTCAAACACTCGACAGACTTATTCGGCAAAAGTTATTGGTGGAAGCTGCCCTAACGCTGAAAATCCAAGTTCCTGATGCTGAGATTGAGGAATATATCCAAAATTTTAAAACGAAGTACCAGATTGCAACAGACGATGAGTTTAAACGACTGCTTAACCAAGACGGACTCACCGTTATAGCATTTCGTGAACAAATTCAACGGAATCTGATGACAGAAAAACTGGTTATGGGGAGAATCTTACCAAGGCTCCAAGTGCGCGATAGTGATATTCAAAAATTTTTTGAAGAAAACCGAGACCAACTTCCAACTAAAGCTGATAGAGTTAGTTTGCGACATATATTCATTGCTTTTAAACCAACAGAAGTTGACCGAAAAATTGCATCTGACGAAGTGACTCAAGCACTTGAAGAAATACAATCAGATAAAACACAATTTGAAGGTATAGCGCGCCGCATCGCCTCAAAACATAATTTAAATGCTGAAGCAGGGTCTCTTGTTGAGACTACTCCATCTGAAATACTTTCACTTCCCGATGCGTTCTTGACTGTCCTCGCCAAACTCAAAGCAGGGGAAGTCAGCGAAGCAACTGAAACGTCTGATGGCATCCATGTTTTCATAGTTGAAACTCGAACTGATGAGAAAATTTCGTTTCGACATTTGACTGTTCCATTCCTATTCAGCGAGGAGACTTTACAGGCTGCGCGTGAACGAGCGACGGAAATTACACAAAAATTGGAAGCAGGGGAAAATTTCATTGCCATTGCTAAAGAACATTCTGATGATATGGAAACTCGCGAAAAAGGTGGCGACTTTGGGGTTCATACCCTAACTGAGTTAAATCCAAAAATTCGGGAAGCCGTCCAATCTCTTGAGGTTGGAAAATATAGCAAGCCGCTTGAAACCGAAGTTGGTCTTTATATTTACAAAGTTGATGATCGCAAAACGCCTGAGTTGACTCAGCAAGAGAAGCAGCAAATTATCGTTATTCTACGTCAGCAACTTTTTGAAAAAGAATATGCTGCTTATACGGACTCGCTCCTTGAAAACGCCTATATCAAAATCAAACAGGACGCGGTGCCAACACCTGATGCTAAAGACAAATAACATGTGATTCGTTTGAACAAAGACTTGTGAAGAAGAACGAAGATATTTTACCTATCATAGCCAAATCCAAAAATATGTGGACACCTTCTCGTAGGCGCGGTTTCAAACCGCGCCTACCGCAGCATATAGACAATTACAAGCTTTCCTATAATAAAATTACTCAACCCATAGTAATGTTGCTGCAGAAACTTTCAATGGCCCACACAATAATCGAGAAAAAACACCCCATTAACGGATTTCTACGTGTCATACAGTTGGCAATCGTCCTTTTTACTTGTCTATTTTTCCCGCTACAGTGGAGCAGTGCGCAAGTTCCAGAGACCTCAGCACCGGAAGTTTTGGAAGAAACTAATACCCAGGATGCGAATAAAACTTCCAATTCCATAAAAGAAGTCCTAAATCCTGAAACGATGACTCCTGCGCCAGACACAGTCATCGGAGATGGAAAGAAAGTCATTTTACAAGATAACTTTGTTCAAATTCATGGAGATGCCCTCATCAAATATGAAGATGTCGTGTTGCGAGCAGACCACGTGTGGGCAGATTTCAATGATAATTTAATGCGTGCTTCGGGGAACGTGTATCTTAAAGTAGGTAATGAGGAGACTTATTCTGATGAACTTGTTTTTAACCTTGAAACCAAAAAAGGAATTGCTCGAAACGGCTATACGTTTAGCGATCCGTGGTACTTCGGTGGAAGTGAAATTTTCAAAATAGAGGACAAAAGATCTTATATCCGCGGTGGGACACTAACGACCTGCTCCCTGAAATATCCCCACTACCATTTTAGCGTCTCTGAAGTGATTGTCCGAATGAATGAAGAAATGATTGCAAAAAACATTGTTTTGCATATCGGTGGTGTTCCTCTTTTCTATTTTCCCGCCATTCGGCGCGATTTACGTAAAGGCAAGGTAGCAAAAATTATTGTCAGGGTTGGCACAGATAGCTACCAAGGCCCTAACATTGGTATCATCTTACCTATAGCACGTAAAAGACGGTACGACGGGGCGTTAATATATGACAGGAGCGCACGAAGGGGTCAAGGATTCGGATTTGAGGGAAAATACCGCTTTAGTGATACGCAGTTTCGCGAAATTCATATTCCACTGCCACCTAATGCTACGCCTGCCCAACGTACAAAACTGCAAGAAAAAGCGAAAGAGATATATGATCGGCTTGAAGGGGATTACGATAGATATTGGCTAAAACAACTCTTTCTGGAATATAAAATCAATGACGAAGATACTAACCGGGCAAAAGAAAAAGCCGAAAGTATCCTCAAGCAACTCAATGATGAAAATGCCGACTTTTCACAACTCGCTCAAAATGAATCTAACCACTCAGAGACGCGTTACGATGGTGGCGATATGGGATACCTTGCACGAGGCGAGACAGATAAAGAAGGGAAACCGATACTTGATCCGATCATGGAAGAAGCAGCGTTTGCTCTTAAGGAAGGTGAAATTAGCAGCGTTTTAAAAACTGAATCTGCTTTCCATGTTCTCAAAGCTGAGCGTGTGCTTGACATCTATGGTGAACGTGAGATCAAACTCCGCCGTATTGATATTGCCATAACTGCAAGCACACAAACACAAGATGAAGTTCGTGAAACCGCTGAAAAAATTCACGAACGCGCACTCGCTGGCGAAACATTTGAACAACTTGCCGCTGAATTTACTGAGGCAAAATTGTCTGAAATTAATGAAGGTAATGGACTACCCCTTAACGAGATGGATTCTGGGTGGCGATATTCTGTCCGACGTTTGGAAAAACCTGGGGATATTACCGAACGCCGCCCTGTTTTTTCACCGGAAGGTCTTTACATCTTCCAATTAGTCAAAAAAGAGAAAACACCTACATTTGAGGAACTCGCCGAACAGTTTGAATCGGAATGGAAAACTTTTGAAGCAGAGGTATTAGCAACACCCAGCAAAGACGAAAAAACAACCACTTCCGATAAAACTAAAGATACCAGTGATGCAGAAAGTATGCCGCCACCTATAGAAAACGAAAATGATGGAAGTAAAACCTCTACTCAAGTAGAAACAGTTGAAGATGAAACCACTGAACAGGAAAATACTACGGATGAAGAAGAGGAAGAGTTTGAAGTCTACAAAAAACACGGATATCGCGGACGGTGGGAAGATCCGCGGCAGGTCGCATCAGAAGCACAAAATCTATATGCTGGAGAATATAGCCGCGTAATTAACACAAAAAAATCATTTCGTCTTATTAAGGTTGATAAGAAACGCACCTATCGCGGTGATTTTTATTTTTACGGTGCAGATGAATACTCCTTTAGCAGACAGGACGCATCTCGAATCGGTAGACGTTGGAATATGCGGTGGGGACACAGGCAATCCTTCTATACACCTTGGGATAGTCGACAGGCAGGACGACGTCCACTGAGTTTTGTTGGACGAACTGAGTGGCGCGCTCATACCTACAAAAAGGATTTAAAGCTCCAAAATGAATCCACACTTAATTCTTTTGGAATAATTACCTATGGCTCTGCCCTGTCTGCAGCGAGTGAAAAAGACGTTGACGAAGATGGAAATCTAACATATTCACGAGAAACCATCGGCGATATTACCAGTAGGCTTGAAGTACGACACGTTCAAGATTTTTCAGGTCAAGGGACGACTGCGCTCCAAAAACTGCCGCAATTTACGCTTAACTTTTCACGAATGCGGTTTAGCAGACTCCCAGTCTTTGAAACAATCAACGATGGCATGGTATTCGTAGCCGAAAAAGTAAAATCCGATAAGCCTTTCCTCTCACTTCTCGCTTTTCCAACACTTGAAGATACCAGCTTCGATATGGATATTGAGTTCGGAAACTTCTATAGACAAACCTATCGAAGTAAACACGGTGAAGAAAATAACGTTTTTCTTCAGACTCTTGACTTAGGGTTTGACCTACGCAAGCAAGCAAACGTATTTATTACCCCTTTACGCGAGTTGAAATTAAATGCAAGTTTAAACACAAACGCTATCTGGCACGCCAAAGACCAAGACAAAAATAGAAACATTATACGTGGAGTTTACAGTGTGAGAGCGCAAGCTACCAATACGCTCTTCCGAATCTACAATACCAGATTCATACCAGGTGTCCGAAAATTACGTCATGAACTGCAATCCTCGCTTACTTTTGATTATCAACCCCCTATTGATGAAAATAACAATCTCTATCCATTTGGTCCCAGCACCTATTTCTATGAGCGAAAAAGAATAACTTATAACTTTAATACGAACATTGAAATTAAAACCCGGCGCAGCCAGTCTGCTCATCGCATCTTCTACTTTGATACCCGCCTTACTGCTGATTTTACAGAATTTGAATCGCTATATAGACGTAAATATGAACCGATTGAAAGTGATTTTACGATTGTTCCGTTACCAAGTCGAAATCTAAATATGACTGTTCGTTTTACGCATGACCCAAATCCGCATCCTGATGATGGTAAACAATTCAAGATGGTCGGAGTACGCACCAATGTCAGATACACACGACAACAATGGTATGTAAGTGTCGGAAATTCTTTCAGTAAACGACATACCTCTATACGTGCATCCCGTTCAATTACTGCTAATGGTAGATATCGTTTCAATAAAGACCTTGAGTTTGACTTTAGCCTCATCTATTATCCGATTGAAGGGCAATTTTACTCACAACGGGTTAGTATTAACCGCAATTTACACGATTGGAACTTGCGAATTTCATGGAGTCGGGTCGGTATTAAACGCGATCCTCCGTTTGATAACGTCCGACAAGATTTCACATTTCAGGTTAACTTGATAGGTGAACCAGCAGTTTCAATGGGCGTCGGTTACGACGCGACTACCGACACATGGGGACTCCATACCTTACCTGCTGGTGTGCCATATAATGCATTTGGTAGCGGAAATTCGCTTGGTCGTTCATTCTTCTAATGATGCTGTAAATGCAAAGGAATATAATAAACTATGAATACTAACTTGACTCAAATCGAAAACAAACTATGGAGTGCTGCGGATGAATTAAGAGCCAATTCAAGTCTCAAAGGTTCTGAATACTCTACGCCAGTCTTAGGACTTATCTTTTTAAAATACGCCGACTATAAATTCAAACAAGTACAAAAAGAACTTAACTTTGAAACATCATCTGGAACGCGGATACGAATTGATGAAAGAACACAATTCCAAGCAAGAGGTGCTTTTTATTTACCAGAAACTGCACGTTTCGACCATTTGCTGAATTTACCGGAAAGTGACAACATTGGACAAGCTATCTCCAATGCGATGAAAGCTATTGAAGATGAGAACAAACAGGTCGAAGGCGTTTTGCCCAAAAACTACAATCGCCTTGAAAAGAGTACCCTCATAGAACTCCTACGCATCATGGAACAAATTTCGATGGACATTGAAGGCGATGCCTTCGGTAAAGTCTACGAATACTTTCTCGGTAATTTTGCTATGAGTGAGGGGCAAAAAGGCGGTGAGTTCTTCACGCCCACATCACTTGTAAAACTGATCGTTGAAATACTCCAACCATTTCACGGACGTATCCTTGACCCCGCGTGTGGATCCGGTGGCATGTTCGTTCAAAGTGAGGAGTTCATTCGGAATCACACACAAAACGGTAATCAGGGACATATTAGCATTCATGGTGTTGAACGGGTGAATGAGACTATCAGACTCTGCAAGATGAACCTTGCAGTGCATGGACATGAAGGGGACATCAAGCAAGCGAACAGTTATTATGAAGACCCGCATAAGTCCTTAGGTAAATTTGATTTTGTGATGGCGAATCCACCTTTTAATGTGGACAGAGTAGACATGGAACGGATAAAAGATGATCCACGATTTCCGTTCGGCATGCCGCGCGTAGATAATGCTAATTATATTTGGATACAGTTGTTTCTAAGCTCATTAAATGATACAGGTAAAGCGGGTTTTGTAATGGCAAACTCCGCTGCAGACGCGCGCGCTTCGGAATTAGAAATACGCAAACAGATTATTGAATCTCGTGTTGTTGATGTTATGATAAGCATCGCGTCAAATTTCTTCTACACCGTAACACTGCCGTGTACCCTCTGGTTCTTTGACAAATCCAAACAGGACACCGACAGACACAATACAGTCCTATTCATTGATGCGCGCCATCTTTATCATCAAGTCAGTCGGGCACATCGTGAATTCACACCTATGCAACTGGAATTCTTGGCAAACATAGCGCGCCTTTACCGATACGAAACCCCTGAAAATAGACACGATAGCGAGGAATACCTCAAAAACAAATTCCCCGATGAGAAATACGTTGATGTCCCCGGTCTGTGTAAGGTTGCTACAGTAGAAGAAATTGAAGCACAAGGATGGAGCTTAAACCCCGGACGTTATGTCGGTGTAGCAACACAAGAAAAAGAGGATTTTGACTTTTCGCAACGGTTCGTTGAACTCAATGAGGAATTAGAAATTCTAAACGCGGAGGCACACCAGATGGAAGAACGCATCGCAGAGAATGTTGCGAAGATTTTAGAGAATACGGTATAATATTATTGAGGTAGAATACGGAAATGAAGGCTGAAAATGAGTGAAGAAATTAAGATTGAAGAAAGTTCAGGCAATGTGTTTTTAGACATCGGTTTCTCTGAGGAAGAAGCGGAACGTGAGTTGTTAAGGGTAAATCTCGCCTATGCAATCCACTGCATTCTTAAAGAACTGAAACTGACACCAGCAAAAGCGTCGACACGCTTCGGACTTGATCCGAATGATGTGAAACGTCTGAAGAAGATGAATTTTGAAGATTTTACTGTAGAACGTCTGCTTACGATTCTGAAAAGACTAAACCGAGACGT
>LXNJ01001563.1_pt1 | contig 13386 bp, 14 predicted proteins | sample 809081 | NCBI WGS metagenome assembly LXNJ01 (sample SAMN04870510, study PRJNA318959) | sponge metagenome | biome: sponge; feature: marine sponge reef; material: water | host: Petrosia ficiformis | place: Greece: Milos, Mediterranean Sea | collected 2013-05-29 | depth 5-7 m
CCTGAACCCGAACGGGCGGCTACCCAGCCACCTCGCTCGTCCGCGCCGCCATGATGAAGTCGTTGCGGTGCAGGCCGCCGATGGAGTGGGTCCAGAAGCGCACGTTCGCCCTGCCCCATTCGGTGGTGATCGCGGGGTGGTGGTCCGCCTCCTCGGCGAGCATGCCGACGCGGTTGGTGAAGGCCAGCGCCGCCGCAAAATCCGCGAACTCGAAGGTCCGCGATAGCTGCTCCATGCCGTCCATGACGACGATTTTCCAGCCCGGTATCTCGGCGAGGAGGCCCGTCGCCTCCTCTTTCTGGACGGTTGGACTGCCCGGCCGGCAGGCTTGGCACGGTTCGCGGGCCAGCGATTCGCTCATCGTAGTTTCCTCCTAACCGTCTACCGCGGCACCCGGATCCGTTGCACCAGTGCCTGGACCTCGTCCGGCGGTTTTGACGTCAGTCCGCTCACCGTCAGCGCCACGGCGAAGTTGATCAGCATGCCGATGCCGCCGATGCCTTCCGGTGAGATGCCGAACAGCCAGTTCTCCGGCACGTTCGCCGCGAACGGTTCGACGAATATCCCCTTGAAGTAGACGATGTAGCCCACCGTGAAGGCGAGGCCGGAGAGCATGCCCGCGATGGCGCCCGGCTTGTTGACGCGGATCGAGAAGATGCCCAGCAGGATGACGGGAAACAGCGACGACGCCGCGAGACCGAACGCCAGGGCCACGACCTGGAAGACGAAACCCGGCGGATTCAGGCCCAGGTAGCCGGCAAGCAGGATCGCCACCGCGGCGCTGATCCTGCCGGCGCGCAGCTCGTTGCGCTCGGAGATGCCACGCAGCATCACGCCCTTCAGCAGATCGTGGGAGATCGACGCGGAGATCACCAACAGCAGTCCCGCCGCCGTCGACAACGCCGCCGCGATGCCGCCGGCCGCCACCAGGGCGATGACCCAGTGCGGCAGGTTGGCGATCTCGGGATTCGCCAGCACGATGATGTCCGGGTCGACGGTGAGTTCGTTGCCCTGCCAGCCGAACTCCGCCGCCCGTTCGGCGAAGTCCTCGTTCGTTTCGTTGTAGTACTGGATGCGCCCGTCGCCGTTCTTGTCCTCGAACTGGAGCAGCCCCGTGTCCTCCCAGGTGCGGAACCACTGGGGGCGCTCCTCGTACGCGAGGTTCGCGGTCTCCTCGCCCACCGGCCCGGTCTGGATGGTCGTGGTCAGATTCAGCCGCGCCAGCGCGCCGACGGCCGGCGCGGTGGTGTAGAGGATGGCGATGAACACCAAGGCCCATCCCGCCGACAGCCGGGCGTGATGCACCTTGGGGACGGTGAAGAAGCGGACGATGACATGCGGCAGGCCCGCCGTGCCCACCATGAGCGCGAGGGTGATGAAGAAGACGTCGATGCGGCTCTTGGCACCGTCGGTGTACTCGCCGAAACCGAGGTCGGTGACGATCCCGTCCAGCTTGGCAAGCAGGTAGCCGCCGCCGTCGAGAACCTCGCTGCCGAACGCGATCTGCGGCACCAGGATGCCGGTCACCTGCAGCGAGATGAACACGGCGGGAACCGTGTAGGCGAAGATCAGCACGCAGTACTGCGCCACCTGGGTATAGGTGATGCCCTTCATGCCACCCAACACGGCATAGATGAAGACCACCCCCATGCCGACCAGCAGGCCCCACTCGATCTCGAGATTGAGGAACCGGGAGAAGACGATGCCGACGCCGCGCATCTGGCCGGCCACGTAGGTGAACGAGATGACGATCAGGCAGATCACGGCGACGATGCGGGCCGCATCCGAGTAGTAGCGTTCGCCGATGAACTCGGGAACCGTGTACTTGCCGAACTTGCGCAGATACGGTGCCAGCAGCAGCGCGAGCAGCACGTAGCCCCCGGTCCAACCCATCAGGTAGACCGACCCGTCGTAGCCGAGGAAGGCGATCCCGCCCGCCATCGAGATGAAGGAAGCCGCCGACATCCAGTCGGCCGCCGTCGCCATGCCGTTGGCGACCGGATGGACATGCTTGCCGGCGACGTAGAACTCGCCGGTGCTGCTCACCTTCGACCAGAACGCGATGCCGACGTAGAGCGCGAAGGACAGTCCGACGACGAGATACGTCAGCGCCTCAAGGCTCATCGTCGTCCTCTTCGACGCCGTGCTTCCTGTCGATTCGCGCGATGCACGCCGCGTAGACGAAGATGAGCACCACGAATACGTAGATGCTGCCCTGCTGGGCAAACCAGAAACCGAGCTTGAAGCCGCCGAACGTGAACCGATCGAGAAGGTCGACCAGGAAGATGCCGCAGCCGAAGGACACCGCGAACCAGACGACCAGACAGATGCCCACCAGGCGCAGGTTCTCGCGCCAGTACTCCGAGTCCTTGATCTCTCCCCCTTCTACCCGTCGCCGCTCGTGCAGCGGTTCAGCGGTCGCCGGCCACCGCCCTTCGACGCCGGACACTATAGGCAATCCGCTCGCCAAACAGAAACAGCAGGACGAGTCCATACACGAACGGGTCCATGAATCCGCCTTTGGACAGCCACAGCAGGTGGACCCAGGCGGCGATGGCTGCCGGGTAGACCAGTCTGTGCAGGGTCCGCCAGCGACGGCCCAGGCGGCGCTGCCAGCCCCGCGTCGAGGTCGCGGCCAGCGGAATCAGCAGTAGCAACGCCGCGAAACCGACGGTGATGTACGGCCGCTTGACGATATCCCGGACAATCACGTTCGTCAGCTCGAAACCCGCCAGCAGGTAGAGATAGGCGGTGAAGTGCAGCACCAGGTAGGCGAAGGCCCACAGGCCGATCATGCGCCGGAAACGGATCAGCCGAGGCCGGCGGAACAGGCGCGATGCCGGCGACACCGCGAGCGTTAGGAGCAGGATTCGGAGTCCCCAGGTTCCGAGGTGGTGGACGACCGCCTCCCCCGGATCCGCGCCCAGGGCACTCCCCGGCGCGACGATCTCGCGCCAGACGTCGACGCCCAGCAGCACCAAAGGCACCGCCAGCAGACAGAACAGAAGCGGCTTGGAGGACGCCACAATGACCGACGGCATCGCCATCTAGGAAAACGGTTCCCGTTGGGGCGACCCGATCACGCCCACAAGGGCGTGCAGTCGCCCGCGTCCGCTAATAGTGCTCGGCCAGGTCCATCCCCGAGTACAGCGATGCCACCTCGTCGTAGCCGTTGAACATTCGGGTCGGGATCCGATTGGGCCTTAGCAGCGTCGTCGGGAAGCGGCGTTCCGATGCCTGGCTCCAGCGCGGATGGTCCACCTCCGGGTTGACGTTGGCGTAGAACCCGTACTCGCTCGGCTGCAGGTCGTTCCAGGTGTTGCGCGGTTGTCTGCGCGTCAACCGGATGCTGACGATGGACTTGATGCTCTTGAACCCGTATTTCCAGGGCACGACGAGTCGGATCGGCGCGCCGTTCTGATTGGGCAGCAGCTTGCCGTACATGCCGACGGCGAAGATCGCGAGCGGGTGGTTGGCCTCGTCCAGCCGCAGTCCCTCCACGTAGGGCCAGTCGATGCTCGAGAAGAACGAGCGCTGGCCGCGCATTTCCGACGGCCGACGCAGGGTCTTGAACTCGACGTACTTCGCATCCGCCGTGGGCTTGAACTTGTCGAGCAGAGTCTTCACCGGAAAACCGATCCACGGGATGACCATGGACCACGCCTCGACGCAGCGCAGCCGGTAGATGCGTTCCTCGAGGTCGATGCCGGCGAGCATGTCCTCGAGGCCGATCCGGCCCGGCTTCTCCACCTCGCCGGACACCTCCACCGTCCATGGATCGACGGTCATCTCGTGGGCATACTCGGCCGGATCCGTCTTGTCGGTGCCGAACTCGTAGAAGTTGTTGTAGCTGGTGGCGTTGGACTCCGACGTCATCTGTTCGCCGATGGGCTCCCCGGGCTTGACGTCACGCGCCTCGAGCCACGAACCGGGCAACGCGAGTGCGGATGTCCCCGCCCCCGCGCCAGCGGCCACCGCAAGCGAGTCGCGCATGAAGTGCCGGCGCGACCGGTAGATGTGTTCCGGCGTGATCTCCGAGGGCTTGATGTCGCTGGCGCGTCTGATGAGCATGGCTTGGACTCCGTTTGGACTGACTGGACTGTATCAATTCGACCTGCCGAATATCCGCCCGTTCCCTTGGCGGACGCGCTGCCACACGTAGGTCGCCGGTCCCGACAGGGCGTAGACCGTGAAGCAGACCAGCAGCACCAGCGGCGGATCGGCGAGCACCACCGCGAACACGAGGACCACGGCGACCAGGGCGAGGAAAGGCACCCGGCCCTTGAGATCGAGCGTCTTGGGTGAGAAGTAGGTGAACTGCGACACCATCAGCAGGCCCACGACGGTCGTCGCCACGGCCAGCACGATGGCCGCGAACAGGCTGGCGTCGCCCTGGGTATTCGCGCTCCAGATCCACACCGTGCTGGCGATGATCGCCGCCGCCGAAGGACTCGCAAGCCCCGTGAAGGTTGAGCTGTCGTCCTTGGTGTTGAACCGGGCGAGACGCAGGCCGGCGCACGCCATGTAGATGAACGCCACCACCCAGCCGAACTGGCCAAGGCTCGACAGCGCCCAGGAGAAAGCCACCAGCGCCGGTGCGACACCGAACGCGACCATGTCGGACAGGCTGTCGTACTCGGCCCCAAACTCGCTTTCGGAGCGCGTCCAGCGGGCAACCCGCCCATCGAGGGTATCGAGGATCAGGGCGCTGAAGATCGCCAACCCAGCGGCGACGAAATTGCCGGTCATACCCGCCACGATGGCGTAGAACCCGGCGAACATCGCGCCGGTGGTGATCATGTTCGGCAGCAGATAGACGCCCCGCCGACGCAGCCGATCACCAGCGGTGTCGAGCTGGTGGATGTCGTCGCTGTTGTCGACGCCGGTGTCCCGGAGCTGGTCTTCGGCCATGGCCGGTCAGCACCTCCTGGTGAGTGTCCCGAATTGTAGCCAGATTACGGGCGGAACGCGGCCTCGTCCCACCACGACGTGGTCCACGGGCTGTCCACGGACGCGATCCCCTCGGTCACAAGAGCGGCGGTGGGCAGGCGGTGGGAAACGCGGTGCCGGATCACCATGACAAACTCGTCCACCTCGGGGAAGGGAGTCCGGTTCGGTGCCGCCAGGGGGCGGCAATCAGTAGGCCTTGTCGAACGGCGCGGCGATCCCTGCGGCACAGGCCCGCTCGGCAAGTTGGCGCCTATGAGGGTCGCCCCTCACGTCCCCCGCAAGCGCGGATCCAAGGCGTCGCGCAGACCGTCGCCGATGTAGTTGACGGACAGCACCGTCAGCGAGATCGCGAGTCCCGGCCAGATCACCCGTTCGGGCGTGATCGAGATGAAGTTCGCGCCGTCGAACAGCAACCGGCCCCAGGTCGGGAAGTCCGGCGGAAAGCCGAGTCCCAGGAACGACAGCGCGGACTCGGTGATGATCGCGTTGGCGATGCCGAGGGTCGCCGAGACCATGATCGGGCTCAGCACGTTCGGCAGCACGTGGCGCGCCACGATGCGACGCTCGCGCGTGCCGATACTGCGGGCGGCGGTGACGAATTCCCGCTCCTTGATGGCCAGCACCTCGCCGCGGACGATGCGCGCGGTCTGCATCCAGCTAGTGATGCCGATGACGAAGACGATCAGCAGGAAGATCCCGGTCTCCGGGCCGAAGGCGGCGCGCAGGGAGTCGCGGAACAGCATGATGATGACCAGCAACAGCGGCAACAGCGGCAGCGCCAGGAACAGATCGGTGGAGCGCATCAGGAGGCCTTCGAGGCGCTTGAAGTAGCCCGCGAGCACGCCGATCCCGGTACCGAGCACCAGTGACAGCACCATGGCCGTGAATCCCACCGCCAGCGAGATGCGCCCGCCCGCCAGCACCTGCGCGAGCATGTCCCGACCCAGATTGTCGGTGCCGAGCGGATGTTCCCACGACACCTCGGCGTTGCGCGCCTGGATGTCCAGATAGTGGGGGTCCACCGTGTGCAGCAGCGGCCCCAGCAACACGGCCAGGACGATGAACGCGAACACACCGACGCCGACAAGCGCACCGGTGTGGTTGCGGAAGGCGAGCCAGACGTCCATCCACAGCGAGCGGTGCTCGAGCAGCGGGGCGTCGTGTCCGATCTCGGCCATCAGTCCCTACTCGTAGCGGATCCGCGGATCGAGGATGCCGTAGAGCACGTCGGCCACCAAGTTGAAGCCGACGATCAGGACCGCGAACAGGAACGTCAGGGTCTGCACCATGGGGATGTCGGCGCCCTGGATCGCGACGATGAGAAGCTGCCCCAGGCCGTTCACGCGGAAGATCTGCTCGGTGATGATGGCGCCGCCGAAGATGGTGGGAATGCCCAGGGCGATCATGGTGACGACGGGAATCATGCTGTTGCGCAGCACGTGGACCAGCAGCACGGCGCGCTCGCGCATCCCCTTGGCGCGGGCCGTGCGGACGTAGTCGAGATTCAGGTTGTCGAGCATCGACGCGCGCATGAAGCGGCTCAACTGGGCGGCGTTGTAGAACGCCAGCACCATGACGGGCATCAGGATCTGCTTGATCTGCACCCAGAAGCTCGCCAGATCGGTGACTTCGTGGGTGGTGTCGTAGATCGACGGCAGCCAGCCCAGCATGACGCTGAACAGGATGATGGCCAGCAGCCCGGTGAAGAACGTCGGCACCGAGAACCCGATCATCGACACGAAGGTGCCCACCTGGTCGAACCAGGAGTACTGCCGGTACGCCGAGACGATGCCGATGGGCAAGGCGATCAGGATGCCCACCACGTACGACAGCCCCACCACCCACAGCGTCTGCGGCAAGCGTTCCGCGATGATGTCCACCACCGGGCTGCGGGTCGCATAGGAGATGATGCGGGTTCGGCCTTCCGAGTCGCCGAGCTCCGCGTCGAACGCCCGCTCCACGAGGTTCAGCGGTTCGTTGACGAAGAACTGCTGCATCCACTTCGCGTAGCGGACGGGGAACGGCTCGTCGAGGCCGAGGGACTCGCGGATCTGCGCCCGGACCTCCGGCGGAATGGTTAGCGGCAACTGCCCCGTGGGGTCGCTGGGCGCCAAGTCGAGCAGGGCGAAGATCGCGAAGCTGATCGCGATGAGGGTCGGCACCGCGAACATCAGCCGCCGGACGATATAGCGGATCATCGGGCTACCGGGTTCTCACCATCGGCCTTGAGCGTGCAGAATGCGGAGCACTCTGCACACGCCATGCGAAGCAAGGCGTGTCAACGGTGCCAGTCTTCGATGTTCCACAGTTCCGAGTCCCACGGGTTGACTCGCACCCCCTTGAGCCCGTTCGAACGTGCCGACGCCGTTGCGCGCCAGACCAGCGGGATGAGGAAGTGGTTCTGGACGACGATGTCGTTCATGCGCTTGGCGATCTCGTAGCGCTCCTCGCCGTAGGGGGTCACCGCCAGGCGTTCGACCAAGGCATCGAACTCGGGGGAACAGCCCCGCGACATGTTGGTGCCGAGCCATTGGTTGTCGGGTCCCGGGGCGTTGTCGCAGGTCCAGGCAGCCATATAGATTTCCGGATCGGTACCCTGGAAGTTGCTCGTGTACATCTCTATGTCGGCGTAGAACTTCTGGTAGGTGTCGGGACTCGCCGGGTCGCCGCCGAAGAACACGCCGCCATCGATGTTGCGCAACTCGGTCTCGACGCCGATCTCCTGCCACATCTGCTTGATCAGGGCCTGGTTGCCCTGGCGGACCGAGTTGGTGGACGTCTGATAGAGCAACGACAGTCGGATGCCGTCCTTGGATCGTATGCCGTCCTCCCCACGCGCCCACCCCGCTTCGTCCAGAATCCGATTGGCCTCGTCGGAATCCGATATCCGGCAGCTCTCGTTGGCGGCGGAGGCGAACTCCGCCGGCGCCGGCACGATGTTGCAGGTCACGCGTCCGGTCGGGCCATAGCCCGTCTCGATCAACACATCGCGATCGATGGCCAGGGCCAACGCCCGGCGCACGACCGGGTCGGAGAGGAACGGATGCGGGTTGGCGCCGTCGAGGTACAGCGAACGGCGCTCCGGATCCAGGCTCGAGTCCGCATTGGTCTGGTTGACAACGAGCCGCTCGACATTGGTGCCGAACCCGACAACGACTTCGCCCTTGCCCGCCGCCATCATCTGTTCAAGGATCTCGGGCTCCACCTGCAGGTTCCACGCGTAGTCGTACTCGCCGGTCTCGAGCACCGCGCGCGCGGCCGAAGCGGCATCGCCACCACCTTTCAACGTCACGGTCTTGAACCAGGGCTTTCCGGACTCGCGGTAGCGTTCGTTGGCCGAGAGGCTGATCACATCGTTGGCTCGAAACTCATCGACCTTGAACGGCCCGGTGCCGATGGGGCCGAAGTTCTCCACCGTGCATTCCGGCGCCCTCGCACCCAGACAATCCTTGAACTGTTCGTGCTGGAGGATCGGGGTGATGGCGCCGACGAACGGCCCGTAGGGGAACGGCTTCGGCACGCTGAACACGACGCGAACCGTGAAGTCACCGAGCGCTTCGATGGTCTCGACCTCGGTGAAGGAGACATCGGGACTGCAACCCATCTCTTCGTGCAGGCAGTACTCCCCGGTGAAGACGACGTCCCGCGACGTGAATGGCGTGCCGTCGGCCCAGACGACGTCCGGCTTCAGCTTCCAGGTGACGCTCCTGAGGTCCTCGGACACGCCGCCGTTCTCGGGGGTTGGGATCTCCGCCGCCAGGACGGGCACCAGCTTGCCGCTGTCGTCGTAGTTCGCCAGCGGTTCGATCACCAGCGACGCCGCCTCGACCTCCTTCGTACCCCCCGACAGGTACGGGTTCATGTTCGACACCGCCTGCCAATAGAGGATGTTGGCGTGTCGATTCTCGACGGCTTCCGGGGCGACGAACTCCTGGTCCACGATCTCGCCCGGGCCGCAGGCCGCAAGCATCGCCGTCGCCAGGAAGGTGACGGTCGGCGTGCAAGGCTCGACTCGGCATCGTCGCCTGCATGGGTTGCGGATCATTTCTCGTTCTCCCTATCGTCGTCAGGCATCGTCGGCATAGTGGCACGCCACCCGGTGGCCCGGGCGCAATTCGCGCCACTCGGGTTCCCGGATCGAACACTCGGGTGTCGCCATCGGGCATCGCGTACTGAACCGGCAACCCGACGGCGGATCCGCCGGACTCGGCACGTCGCCGGTCAGGATGATCCGTTCGCGGCGCGCCTCGAGTTCCGGGTCGTGAACCGGCGCCGCGGACATCAGGGCACGGGTATAGGGGTGCAGCGGTTCCCGGTAGAGCCCGTCGCTGGGCGCCAGTTCGACGATCTTGCCGAGGTACATCACGGCCACCCGGTCGGCGATGTGGCGGACCATGCCGAGGTCGTGGGAAATGAACAGGTAGGTTAGCCCGAGCCGCTCCTGCAAATCCTGGAGGAGGTTGACGACCTGGGCCTGGATCGACACGTCGAGCGCGGCGATCGGTTCGTCGCAGACGATGAACTCGGGCTCGAGGGCCAGGGCGCGGGCGATGCCGATGCGCTGGCGTTGGCCGCCGGAAAACTCGTGCGGGTATCGGTTTGCAAAGCGCGGGCTCAATCCCACCGCGTCCAATAGTTCGTCGACGCGTTCGTCGAGCGCCCTGCCCTTCGCCACGCCGTGTTCCACCAGCGGTTCGCCGACGATGCTGCCCACGGTCATGCGCGGATTGAGGCTGTCCTGGGGATCCTGGAAGACCATCTGCATGCTTTGCCGAAGCCGGCGCAGCGACTCGCCTCGAACCTGGCCGATGTCCTCGCCGCGAAACGCGATGCGTCCGGTCGTGGGATCGTAGAGGCGTAGGATCACCCGGCCCGCCGTGGATTTGCCGCAGCCGCTCTCGCCCACCAACCCGAGCGTCTCGCGTTGGTGGATCTGGAAGTCGATCCCGTCCACGGCCCGCACGCTGCCCACCTGGCGTCGAAACACCCCGCGCATGATCGGGAAGTGCTTGGCGAGGTTCTCGACTTCGACGAGCACCGGCGCGGTTGTCGCGCCCGATTCGAACCCCACGGGCGTACTTGTCGCGGTGGAATCAGACTGCACGGGGCACTCCCGCCTCGACATCGTAGAAGCAGGCCACATCGTGACCCTCGTCAACGGTCTCGAGGGTCGGGTTTTCGCGACCGCACCGCTCGAACGCATGCTCGCAGCGCGGCGCGAACGGACAAGCCGAGGGCGCTTGAAGGAGACTCGGTGGGTGTCCCGGAATGCTCGCGAGGCGACGTTGGGCCGGGCCATCCCCGCTATCGGGGTTCGGCAACGTGCGCAGCAGGCCCCGGGTATAGGGGTGCTTGGGTCGCGCGTACAGGGACTTCACGTGGGCACGCTCGACGACCTGCCCGCCGTACATCACCATGACGCGGTCCGCGAGACCCGCCACGACACCCAGGTCGTGGGTGATCCAGATGATCGACATGCCGAGTTCCCGACGCAGTCGCTTCACGACATCGAGAATCTGCGCCTGGATGGTGACATCGAGCGCCGTGGTCGGTTCGTCGGCGATCAGCACCTTGGGACTGCACGCCAGCGCGATGGCGATCATCACGCGTTGCCGCATGCCCCCGGAGAACTGGTGCGGGAAGTCGCCCAGGCGCCCAGTCGGTTCGGGAATACCGACCAGGTCGAGCAACTGCGCGGCCCGCTCGCGCGCGGCCGCCTTGTCCATGCCGAGATGGACGCGCAACGGCTCCATCAACTGGTAGCCGACGGTCAACACCGGGTTCAGCGAGGTCATGGGATCCTGGAAGATGAAACCCACCCGCGCCCCGCGCACCTGGCGTAGGCGATCCCCGTCGAGCGCCATCAGGTCCTCGCCCTCCAACTTCGCGGACCCGGAGACGATCTCCGCCGGCGGTGTGGGCAACAGCTTGACAAGCGACAGCATCGTCACGCTCTTGCCCGAGCCGCTCTCGCCGACCACGCCCAGTACTTCCCCTTCGGCAAGCTCGAAACCGATGCCGTTGACGGCGTGCACGACGCCCTCCTGGGTGTGGAAACGAGTCCGGACGTCTTCGACCGCTAGCACCGCCTTGGATGCGGTCGTCGCCCTCAATGGAACCTCCACGACCGACCCGCCGTATTGGCGACGGCAACGTTCCATGGGAGGCTGATCTTTGCGGGATTCGGCATCTGTGTCGGGGGGATGGTGCCGCGTAGCGACGGGTCGATGGCCCGAAGCGTACCGAGTTCCGCGTCGCCGTGCATGAAAAGCAGTCACGGTTGCCGCTCGGCCCGTTTGCAAGTCACGGGTTGTGGTAGCGTCTCGGCAGTGCGCGGGGAGTTGGACTCCCGGCATCTCGTGCCGCGCGGATCGCGGTGACGGATTGCACGATCCGCGCCGCCGTCGGCAGACGCCTTCACCATTGCCGGAGCGTCGAACCTTGGTCGTCTTGTTCCTCGCCCTCTCGCTCGCGGGACACACCCACGAGGAAGCGGTGCACGATGGCGCGAAGAGGCTCATCCTGGACACGGACATGACCTTCGACGTGGACGACGTCGGCGCCTTGGCCGTGCTCCATGCCCTAGCCGACGAGGGTCAAGCGACGATCCTCGCCGTCAACTTCAACGAGGTCCATGGAAGCGGCGCATCGGCCATCCATGCGATCAATACCTGGTACGGCCGCAGCGACATACCGGTCGGCATCTACCGGGGACCGTTCGCCGACCCCGACGCGTCCCGATACCTCGATCACGTCGCGGCCTTTCCCCACCGCCCCACCTTGGACATGGCGCCGGACGCTGTCGACGTCTACCGACGCGTGTTGATGAGCCAACCCGACCGATCCGTCACCATCGTGAGCGTCGGGTTCCTGAACAATCTAGCCGACCTGTTGCGCGCCGAGGCTGATCTCGTGGCGAAAAAGGTCGCAAAGCTGGTGGTGATGGGCGGTCGCCACAACGATGGCTTCAACCTGGTCCGCCACGACCTCGTGGAGACCACGCAGGATGTGATCGAGAACTGGCCGACGCCGCTGGCCATCTCGGACTTCGGGGGAAGGGTCCACACCGGCGCATCGCTTCAGGACACGCCTCGCGGCAACCCGGTTCGGGAAGCCTACTATCGGTGGTTCGGCGACGCCTTCAAGGGGCGCCCGAGCTGGGACCAGGTCGCCGTCCTCTACGGCGTTTGGGGCGCGGGCGACTGGTTCGAGGACCTCGCCGAGGGCCCGGCAAGTTTGCCCAACGGCTATGCCTGGGAATTGAGGTCCGGTTGGCGAACCTACGTTGGCCCAACGCGCTCCCAGGATGAATTCGCGGGCCTGATCGAGAGGTTGATGGTCGAGCGACCGCGCAAGTGACGGGTGGTCGTTCAGTCTACGTTCAGCTAGCGGTTATAGAATGACCCACCGAACCGGAGACCAAATCATGGCCGAGCACACGATCCTGGCCGCCGGACGCGTCCTTGCGCGGACGCGGCGGGTTCGGCAACGGGGGGCTACGACAATGAGAACGCTGGCCGTCTTTGGCTGCTGCCTGCTCATGGCCGGCTGCGCGACCGTCCTGCCGGGGACACTTTCCGATTTCAGCGAGATGAAGGCCGAAGTCAGCGTGCCGATCTGGCGGAATATCCTCTTCCAGGCCCCCTACCGCAAGATCCTGGAGTCGTCCGGTCCCGTCGCCGAAGGGCACTGTGCAAGCGTCGGCAGGAAGCCGGTGTTCGTCTCCATGCGGGGGGCCGACATCCGCAGCTCCGTAGTGGCGGTCGGCGTCACCAACACCGGCGATGCCGTCGTGCTCTACCGCTGCGAGAAGGAGCGCGACGACGTCGAGGAGTCCGTGCGTGTAGCCCTCGCGGCCTTTTCGCCCGACATGGTGCTACAGGTGTGGGACAAGCTGTCGGAAACCGAACGCCGCCGGCTGAAGGACGATGAACTCTTCCGGCGGGAGCTTAACGAAGGCTCCCTGCGCACCGTAGCCGCCGAGATGGACCGTGTGCTGGACGACATGCGGCAGACGCATCAGCCATCCACCAGCACCGCGGCCACTTAGGTGACGAACCGCACGAGAGCCAAGGCCCTTTGTGGTTCCGCTACCGTCAATCAAGAGCACGTGCGCGAGTAGACATAGGCCCGCTGGCGCAGTTCATCGGCGTCGATGGCGCCATGGCGACACTCGCAACATCCTGGTTGGCAGGCACGTGGTAGGTCCCGTGGATCCCCGTTCGTGTTTCGTTTCGGGGCGACTTTACGACCTGATCAAGCCCATGGACGGGCTTGAACAGAGGATACCTAGCGCGTCTCGCGAGTACGCGAGCCGTCCAAGAGCGACTCGTAGCACCCGTCAGTGAAATGCAACCTGACCGTTAACATTGGCCCCGCTCAAGGAACCTAGCGCGTCTCCCTTCGGGAGCCGTCCAAGAGCGACTCGTAGCGCCC
>LXNJ01001564.1_pt1 | contig 13383 bp, 11 predicted proteins | sample 809081 | NCBI WGS metagenome assembly LXNJ01 (sample SAMN04870510, study PRJNA318959) | sponge metagenome | biome: sponge; feature: marine sponge reef; material: water | host: Petrosia ficiformis | place: Greece: Milos, Mediterranean Sea | collected 2013-05-29 | depth 5-7 m
CCCGGGACCGGGAGATCGGCGAATACCTGATTGGCAATCTGAACGACAGCGGACTCCTGGACGTGCCATTACAGGACCTGGCGATGGAGTCTGGCATACCTTTCGATGAGGCGGAACGGGTCCTGAAGGTCGTGCAAGCCCTCGAACCTACCGGCGTGGGCGCCCGGGACCTGCGAGAGTGTCTGATGCTGCAGCTGGAAGCCCTGAACTTGCGCGAGTCGTTGGCATACAGGATGGTGTCGGAACACTGGCGGGACGTCAAACTGCGACGCATCGCGGCAATTCGGAAGAAGACCCGGGCATCCCAGCAAGATATCGGGGACGCCCTGGAGGTGATCTCGGGACTCAACCCGCACCCGGGTCTGGCCGTCAGCGACTCGTCCGTGATCTCCATATATCCCGATCTGGTCGTTGAAAAGGTGGAGGGAGAGTACATAGTCTACCTCAACGACCGAAACTTGCCCGGGGTTCGCGTCAGCCATGCCTACCAGGCCATCCTGAGCCGGAGTGCGTATTCCACCGAAGAAGACCGCCGCTACGTGCGGCGGAAGCTGACCGAGGCGAACCACTTCGTTAAGTCCATCGAACAACGGCGGTCTACCCTGCTTAAAGTCACGAACTGCATTGTGAAAGCCCAGCGTGCGTTCCTGGATTCGGGCCTGTCCAGTCTCAAGCCGATGATTCTGCAGGAGGTCGCGGACGAGGTAGGCTTGCACGTCACGACCGTCAGCCGGGCCACGCAGGGCAAGTATATACAAACCCCGAGAGGTATATACGCGCTGCGGTTTTTCTTTGACGGCAGGCTGCAGAAGAAGCCATCGGCGAATACGGACGATGCCCCTGACGGTCAACTGGCGACGAAGACGGTCAAGGACCGCATCGCCCGGATCATTGAAGAGGAAGACGAGCACGCGCCGCTGAGCGACCAGGCGATCGAAGAGATCCTGCGGTCGCAGGAGGGCGTGCAGATCAAGAGGCGGACCGTGGCGAAATACCGCGAGAACCTGGGCATACCCATAGCGCGCATGCGCAGAAGGATCTAACCCGCAGGGAAATACCGTGAAGGGAGGCGACCGTGCAGAAAACCATGACAGCCCGCCACTGCGAACTGGCAGACGCATACAAGCAGCATGCCGATAGAGAGATGGACCGGTTGAACCGTTACAGCGACAATATCCTGAGCGCGGATCTGATCGTCTCTCAGGAAAAATACCGCTATATGGTCGAACTGAACGTCCATGTCGGCGGACACATCCTGACCAGCAAGGAGGAAGACGCCGAGGCCTACACGGCGCTGGATCAGGCGGTCAACAAGATGGAAAGCCAGTTGAAAAAACATAACGGCAAGCTACACGACCACAGGGTCAGGCGTCAGTAGAAAGCACTCCCGCTGTACGCTGCTCAGGCGCCTGGGACGGCGATTCAGGATCGACCCGGACCAATCTCCCCGTGAAAATGACTGATGGCCACGATATCGCCCTTGAAACCGCGCGCCCTGTTGATCAAGTCCCTGGTAGAACAGGTCGATCTGAAACTGTCGCCGCTGACAGGTGAAACGGGACTCTCCAGGAAGATAACCAACGCGGAGACGAACAGGCCAGGACTCGCGCTGTCGGGCTTTGTCGACAGGTTTTCCAACAACAGGATTCAGATCCTGGGAGAGACCGAATTAACCTACCTGAAGAGTCTGCCCGGGGACCAGCGGCGTGCGTCGCTGGTCCGGCTGTTCGACATGGGCATTCCCTGCATGGTCGTTACGAAGGGCATGGATCCGCCGCCGGAACTGACGGAAACCGCCGAACGTTACGATACGGCCGTTTTGGGGACCACCCTGACGACGGACGCCTTCGTACACTCCCTGATCGAGTACCTGGAGCCCTATTTTGCGCCGATGACGACCGTACACGGCGCCCTGGTCGACGTATACGGCGTGGGACTTCTGTTTACGGGGCGCAGCGGGATCGGCAAAAGCGAGACGGCCCTCGATCTGGTGGAACGCGGCCACAGGCTGGTGGCCGACGATGTGGTGACCGCGTATCGGATGCGGCGCGGTATCGTCATGGGAACGAGCAACACGATTACGCAGCATTTCATGGAAATTCGAGGGGTCGGGATCATCGACGTCACGCGCATGTTTGGCATCCGGAGCATCCGCGTACGCAAAAGGATAGAAGTCGTGGTGAACCTGGAAGACTGGAACAACGATGGAGATTATGAACGTACGGCACTCGACGAGAAGACCACGACGCTGCTGGACGCGGAGCTGCCCTACGTCCGTATACCGATCAATCCAGGCAAGAACCTGACCGTAATCTCCGAAGTGGTTGCACTCCGGCATCTCCTGAAGGTCGTTGGAATCAACCCGGCGTCGACATTGAATCAGCGCGTGCTGGAAGTAATGAAGGAAGGCGAAAGGGTCCGGTACCGCAGGGAAGATTACGAATAGAAACGATCACGTACATCTGGCTGAATCGGGACGCGCCTTGGTAAGGAAAACCGTTTCCGTTAATAACAGGAAGGGGCTGCACATGCGGCCCGCCGAGCAACTGGTCCGTACGGCTTCCAGGTTCGAGTCTGAAATCACGCTGGTCAAGGACGCTGTGCCGGTCAATGGAAAGAGCATCCTGGGCGTGATGATGCTGGCCGCCGAGTATGGCAGCTCCATCACAGTCGAGATCGATGGTCCCGATGAAACGGACGCGCTGAAGGCCATAACCGAAATGTTCGACCAGGATCAGGAGACGTGATATGAGCGAAGAGCGCCGCGCACTCAAAGGCATACCGGCGTCACCCGGCATCGCCATCGGCCGCGCTTTCGTCTACAACCGCCGCTTCGCCGCCATCCACCAGCGTCCGGTCCCTTCCGACAAAGTGGAGGAGGAGATCAAGCGGTTCAGGAGCGCGGTCGATGAAGCGTTGAACGACCTGACCCAGTTGCAGCGCCGCATCGCGGTAGATATCGACCAGGATATCCTGAAGATCTTCCGTGCCCACCAGGCCGTGCTTGAAGACCCGGAAGTCGTGGACGTTACCGTCGTCCGCATCCGCCGGGAAAAGAACAATGCGGAGTATGTCTTCGACGATGTGATGAGAGGATGGATATCCAGTTATTCCTCGATCGAGAATCCTTACTTCCGGGAAAGGACCGCTGATTTCGAAGACGTGCATTACCGGGTGTTGGCAAAACTCACGGGCAGCACCCGCCCCCGGACCGAGGCCGCGGACGGAAAGGTGGTGCTCGTGGCCCACAGCCTTTCCCCCTCAGATACCGCGGAAATCGACCGCGATTCGGTGTGCGGCTTCATCACCGACGCGGGAGGCCAGACGTCGCATACTGCGATCGTAGCCCGCGGCCTGGCCGTGCCGGCCGTGGTCGGCGCAAACATCGCCACGCAGGAAATCACAGACGGCATGATGATCATCATCGACGGCAACACGGGGATGGTTCATCTTGATCCCGATCCTGAAACCGTTGGCAGGTACGAGGAAACCCGGTCCCAGCTGTCCGTGCTGGAGCATGAGCTGCAGGAACTTCATGATCAGCCGGCGGTGACGCGGGACGGAAGACGCATTGAACTTTCGGCAAATATCGAACTGCCGAATGAACTGGAAGACGTTCTGAACCACGGCGCGGACGGCATAGGCCTGTACCGTACCGAGTTTCTCTATCTGGTCCGCAACGAACTGCCCACCGAAGAAGAACAGACCCGGACCTACCTGGACATTGCCCGGCGCATGGCGCCCCACACCGTAATCATACGCACGCTGGACCTCGGGGCGGACAAGATGCCCAAGCAGATGCCGGACGAAGCCAATCCCGCCCTCGGACAGCGCGGCATTCGACTCTGTCTCAATCGTCCGGAAATGTTCAAAGTACAGTTGCGGGCTATTCTGAGAGCCAGCGTCGAGGGTAATGTAAGGCTCATGTTTCCAATGATTTCCGGAATACATGAACTGCGACGGGCGAAGGCGCTTTTTGACGAGGCGCAGGATGAATTGCTCAAGGCCGGGGTACCGCTCGATCGATCGATGCCCATCGGGATCATGGTCGAGATTCCATCTGCCGCGCTTACCGCCCAGGACCTGGCGAAGGAAGTCGACTTCTTCAGTATCGGAACGAACGATCTGATCCAGTACACGGTGGCGGCCGATCGGGGCAATTCGAGCATCGCCTCCCTGTACAATCCGTGCCACCCGGCCGTGCTCCGCCTGGTGGCGTCGATTATCGATGCCGCACACGACAACGATATCTGGGTCGGGGTCTGCGGCGCCATGGCCGCTCATCCCCTGGCTGCGTGCATACTGCTGGGCCTGGGGGTCGACGAGCTCAGCATGAGCCCGATCGACATACCCGAGATCAAGAGCCTGATCCGGTCGGCGGACTACCAGGAGCTCAAGACCATCACGCGCGATGCACTGGATCTGCCCACTTCGGAGGAGATCATGCGGTTTATGAAACCCTACCAGCCAAGGAACGAGTTGGATCCCGACATGATGCGGATCTGAAGAACGGATGTGGGCCCGGTGCCATGGCAGTGTCGCGGTACGGGGATGGTCATTCGACAGGGACGGGAGAGGTACCTTGGGATTTTCACAGACAGAAGTCACACAATTCAGGACGCGCGGATATCTGGTCAAAGCAGGACTGCTGGCGCCGGGCGATCTGCATCCACTGCAGTCCGCCTTGAGCGACATCGTAGATCGCGGAGCGAAGAAGCTGCACGGCGAAGGCAAATTGGCCGGTCTCTACGAGAACGAGGGATTCGAGACGCGGCTCGCACATGTATACAAAGAGTCCGAAGAAGCCGGCCAGGTGATCATGGGGATGATTATGGGCCGTGGCGGCGGCGGTTTCAGCGGCGAGGCCATGCTGGCCCTGTTGCGGAACGCGGGCCTGGTGGACTGTGTTTCAGACCTGGTCGGCCCGGACATCGTGGGCGCCTCGGCATATCGCATACGTCCCAAGATCCCGGCGCATACAAGAACGGAAGTACCCTGGCACCAGGATTCCGGTTATTTTCTTCCCCATTGCGACCGGCACCTGATCGTAACCTGCTGGATCCCGCTGGTCGATACCAACGTGGAAAACGGATGTCTGTACGTTATACCAGACGTCCATAACAGCGGCGTGTTCCGGCACTACACGGGTGGGCACGGAGGCTACCTGGAGATCCCCGGGGACGAACTGCCGGGGAACGATCCCATTCCCATGGAAATGAACCTGGGCGATGTCCTCTTCATGACCAATCTGACGCCCCACGCTTCCTTCGAGAACCGTTCCGGGATCGTTCGGTGGAGTGTCGACCTGAGGTACCAGTCCATGGACGCGCCGAACAATGCGGAGGAGGATCCGGCAACGTATACGCCGGAACGGGATCCGGTCACCATGGCCTGTTACCCGAGCGAGGCGGATTTCGTGATCAGGGATTCGAACCATCCCGAGCGGGAGATTCGAACGCCGGAAGACTTCAGGGAACTCCGGGACCGCTACCACGAAGCGAAGCCCTATAATCCGGGCCGGGGCTGGACCCGCCTCAAGGACCGGGAATGAACCGTACCCACGGGAACTGTTCCACGGTTTGGATGCGTCATGCATGAAGCGGACAGGGGACTTGAAATCGAAAACCGCCTACATTGGAAACTGACATGAACCGCGGAATCACCCGATACATGCGGGCGCCATACGGAGCGCCCAATGGTCTGCAGGTCACCGATGAAGGCCTGTGGGTCGTGGATCAACTGACCGATCGCGTGGCGCTCCTGACCCTGGAAGATCCTCACGAGTACGGCGTATCCAGAATCCTCCGCGAGTTGCCTACGGAATCCTCCAATTCCAGCGGCATGTCGTATGGCGAAGGGGGGCTCTGGCTGGCGGCGAACGGCTCGGGGGACCGGTGGCGCTTCTCGAAGGATACGGACGCTCCGGCCGGAACGGGCGAGGTACTCAAGGTCGATCCCCGGACCGGGGCCACGTTGCTCCGCCGGCCGCTGCCCGCACCGGGCGGTACCCATGGCCTGGATTACGATTTCGTGGAAACGGGTACGATCTGGCTCAGCACGCTTCGGGAGAAAACGCTGACCCAGGTCCGTATCCAGGACTGGTCGGTAAAACGGGTCATTCCATTGCCTTACGACGCAGGGCATGGTGTCGTAAGGACCGAAGACAGCGCCCTCTGGATGGTGTTCAAAGTGGACCGCGTCATTGCCAGGATGGATATCGACACCGGGGAGGTGCGCGACGAAATCCATATCGGACCGGAACATCCGGAACCCCATGGCCTGGCGCGTTGCGGCAACGACCTGTTGTACTGCGATGCGACAACCGGCTGGATCGCCCGGATAGACGGAGTCTTCGGATGATTCAGCCGGGTGTGCCGCTGAAGTAATCCGCCGCGTCCCCCGGTGATTTCCCTTACCCCATGGCTCCCGAGTAGTAGATCTTCTCGCCCAGGTCCGTCCAGCCGCTTACCGTCTTCCGAAAAGCGGTGAAGGACTCGTACACTTTCCGGCTGTCTTCATCCGTGTCGACCAACTGGGTGATGACTTCGTCCGCGTAGCCCTTGAGCGTCGTAAGTACGGTATCGGGGAACCGGCGAAGCTGCACCCCTTCTTCATTGATCATTTTCTGAAGGTATTCGTTGTTTCTGGCGTCGAACTCGGACAGCACCCAGTGCGTCGAACGGGCCGCCGCGGTCCGGATCACCGTCTGCAGATACGTCGGCAGTTCCTCGAAGGCGCTCTTGTTGACCATGAGCTCGGTCACGGTTCCCGGTTCGTGCCAGCCCGGGTAGTAGTAATACCGGGCCGCCCGGTAGAAGCCCATGAGGTAATCGTGGTAGGGACCGATCCATTCGGTGGCGTCGATGACGCCGCGTTCCAGGTTGGTGTAGATTTCTCCAACGGGAGACAGAATAGCCGAGCCGCCCGCCCGCTTGATCACGTCACCCCCCAGGCCGGGTATGCGCATTTTCAGGCCCTGCAGGTCGTCGGCGGTGTTGATTTCCTTCCTGAACCAGCCCCCCATCTGGAATCCGGTATTCCCCGCGGGCATGGGAATCAGATTGAAGGGCGCGTAGATGTCCTCCCACAACTTCATGCCGCCGCCGCTGTAGAGCCAGGCCGTGACCTGCTGCGCGTTCATGCCGAAGGGTACCGACGAAAAGAACTGCGTGGCAGGCGCCTTGCCCGCCCAGTAATACGCGGCGCCATGTCCCATTTCCGCCACACCCTGGCTTACCGCTTCGAATCCCTCGAGGGCCGGGATCAGCTCACCACCCGCGTATACGGTAATCTTCATCCGTCCCTCGGACATTTCCTCCACCCACTCGGCGAGCAGCCGCGCGCTTTCCTGAAGAATGGGCAGGTTCGGCGTCCACGTGGTGACCATCTTCCATTCATAGGTCTTGTCCGTGCGGATGGCGGGACCGCTGCCTTCCTGCCCCGATCCGCACCCGGCCATCAACGCGGCTCCTCCGGCCAGTCCGGCCGTCGATGCCGTCTTCAGGAATTCACGTCGCTTGATCTTATCCATCCTTTTCCTCCATGGAACAGGTTAACATCGGGTTCGGGAGCCCGTCCGGTGTCCTGAACCGTGAGCAGGCCCGGGTTGAACGCTCCGGTCGGAAGCTACATCGTATCGGCAAACAGACTGCTCACCGATTCTCCGTTGTGGATCCTGCGAATCGTCTCGGCCAGCAACGAGGCTACGGAAAGAATCACCATGTGGGGAAGACGCTTGTCTTCACTTATGGGTACCGTGTTGGTGGTGACGATCTCGTCGATATGGGAACAGTCTTTGAACCGCTCGATAGCCCTTCCGCTGAATATCCCGTGCGTACAGGCGACAGACACCCTCTGAACGTCCCGTTCTTCCAATCGTTCGATCAGTTCGATGATACTGCCCCCTGTCGCGATCTCATCGTCCATGATGATCGCGTTCTTGCCGGAAACGTCGCCCACGATCATGTCGATCACGACTTTTTCGTCCGAAATGCGGCGCTTGTTGCCCGCTGCCACGGGCAGCATCAACTGCCGCGCAAAGTGAGCGGCGTTCTTGGCGTTGCCCAGGTCCGGAGACACGACGACGGTGTTGCTCAGGTCCCGCTGCTGGAAGTGCTCGGCAAGGACTTTGATCGCGTTCAGATGGTCCACCGGGATGCTGAAAAAACCGTGAACCTGCGGTTGATGCATTTGCAGGGTGAGAATGCGATTGGCTCCGGCCGTTCCCAGCAAGTCGGCCACGAGGCGTCCTGCGATGGATATCCGGGGCGCATCCTTCTTGTCGGATCTCGAGTAGGAGTAATAGGGAAGAACGGCGGTCGTGCGCGCCGCCGACGCCCCGCGCGCTGCGTCCAGCATCAATAGCAGTTCCACCAGATTTTCCTGCACCGGAGGCGCCAGGGGCTGGATGATGTAAACATCCCCTTCCCGGCAGTTCGCATTCAACTGGACCTGGAGGCAGTCATTGCTGAATCGTGTCAGGGTGCTGGCTTTCAGCGGTACGTTCAGATAGTGGCATACCTCTTCCGACAGAGCAGGATGGGAAGAGCCGCTGAATACCACGATATTGTTCATGTAGCCATCTCTGTACGCGCGACCCGATTCAGCTCGAGGTGACCTGGAGCCATGTTGCGGAGCCATTGTAAATCAAGAAGTCCAGACAAGCGGTGTCAAGTAGAAATTCCGTCCTTTCACGGCGAAGAGGCGATCACCACCAGGTGCTTGGACGCCGTCAGCCTGTTGAGCGTGGGCAGCATCTGTTCGACGTAAAGAATGTACGGACCGACGGGCAGCCTTCGTCCGTGCTGGTCCGTGCCGTCCCAGGAGAAGACATGACGGCTGGCTACGGCAGTCTGATCCATTAGGGTTTTGATAAAACGTCCGCTGATGTCGAAGACCATGGCGTGGAGAATCCCGTGGGATGCCGGCAGATCGACCGTCACGAGACAGATGTCTTCGTGATTGTCGCCATCCGGGGAGAATGGATTATTGCTCAGGTGTAGTGTAACTCCGTCCGGGATGCGGGTTACGTAGAGCGAGTTCCTCTGCCCCGGGGTGCCGCCCTGTGCGGCGGCGGAAGGACCCCAGGCCGGTGGATCGAATTCCGGGTTCACCAGCTCCACTGACCGGCCCGGTTCGGGATTTGAGTCCTCGTCATACGTCGCGTCGTGGATTAAGCTACCGCCGGAATCCATGAGCAGGACCCGCGCCCCGCTGTTTCGGAGTCGTTCCCAGCCGCCCTGGGCTTCCACCACCCTGCCGTCGAACGCGGGATGGGTTTCCCGGAACTGCACGAGGTCATGGGCAATAACGAGATAACCCCCGCCTTCGATCGAGACGCCACCGGTTGAAATGATCCGGGCCCGCTCCACGTGATCCAATCGCAGAGACCATCCGGCAAGATCGATTTCGTTGCTACCGCCGTTGTACAACTCGATCCATTCCGACCGATTGGGACCGGGATTGAACATGATTTCGTTTATAAACACGTTACCCGTCGGCTCCTGCGTAGTGGGCGGTAACGCAGGTTCCTGGGGATCGACAGGCTCCGCGGGTTGCGTCGGTTCCACCGGATCTTCTGGCTCTGTGGGTTCTTCAGGATCGACAGGCTCAACAGGCTCAACAGGCTCCTCGGGCTCGGTCGGTTCTTCCGGCTCTTCTGGCTCTGCGGGTTCTTCAGGATCGACAGGATCGACAGGCTCAACAGGCTCAACAGGCTCGGTCGGTTCTTCCGGATCTTCTGGCTCTGTGGGTTCTTCAGGTTGTGTGGGTTCTTCAGGCGTTTCCGGCTCCTCGGGCCCGGCGGGCTCCATCGGTTCATCGGGTTCCTCCGGCTCCGGCACTGGAGGGGGATCACTCGCCGTGCTGTTCCTGAACCCCGGAGTCGACCCGTCCGGATGCATGGACGGTGAAAGGTTGGGTTCGTCCGCAGGAAGGTCGAACCTCATTCGCTCCCATGACACGCCGTTTCCACCCGCTGATTCGGTCCATTCAAACTGGTCCATCGTAAAGTCGTCTTTCTTGATGAAAACCAGATCTTTACTGTTTCCGAGGCCATTGCCCAGCGTGCGGTCTTCTTTTATCGTCAGCATCAGAAGACGCGCGGGATCACCGCCCGCAACGATCCGGTCGCCGTATGCTCCGTCATAATCGGGATCGACGACGACCGCGTACGCGCCGGGTTCCAGGACCGTACCCGCAAGACCGATATCATGCGGACCGGTAAAGTCCGTAATCGTATCATTTACGTCCCGGGGATCGCCGAGTGACCAGCCTTCGAGATCGATCGGAACATCCCCCGTGTTGTGAAGTTCCACGAATTCACCCTTGGATTCTGATACCGGGTCGGACAAGACCTCGGTAATTACGATTTCCAAGCCCGCGGCTTTTCCGGCGGAAAAAAGGCATAGACCCGTGACAGCTGCAGCTATATGACGGTTTCGTATCATGATGAGTCGGTTCCTTTGTTGAATGGTGATGTGGGATCGTCGTCCTTCGAATTCCGTCTTGATCCAATCAGTCGGAAAGTCGTCCCTCATCTCGATTTTGTATTGACATTTTCAGATGCCCTTGCGTTACATGCGATGGGCGATTAAGCGATTCATGGCCGCCGGGAGCATCTCATGTCAAATCTGCGAAGAACCGCGCTCTACGAACGCCACCAGGACCTGGGCGCCAGGCTGGTGCCCTTCAGCGGCTGGGAGATGCCGGTTCAGTACAAGGGTATACTGGCCGAACATCACGCGGTACGTGCGGACGCCGGACTGTTCGACGTTTCCCATATGGGGCGGGTGGAGATCCACGGGCCCGACGCCGTGGCCTTCGTGAACCATATCACAGTAAACGACGTCGAACGGCTGAAGCCCTTTCGTTCCCAGTATACGCTGGCATGCAGAGAAAGCGGTGGAGTCATCGATGACTTCCTGGTTTACCGCATGCCGGACCGGTTGCTGATCATCCCAAACGCGGGCAACAGAGAAAAGGACCTGGATTGGTTTCGTAGGTCTGCCTCCGCCTCCGCCTTCGACGTCGAGATCCGGGACCTGAGCGAGGAGACCATGCTCGTCGCCCTGCAGGGACCTGCCAGCGAGGCGATCCTGAACCCCCTGGCGGAAGCCGAACTGGATACGCTCAAATTCCAGGGTTTCGTTGAAACGCGTATCGGCGGCATCGAGGCCAGGGTATTCCGTACAGGATACACGGGAGAGGACGGCTTCGAAATCTGGTATCCGGCGGAGCATGCGGCCGCGTTGTGGAATCTCCTGCTGGAATCCGGCGCTTCGCGCGGGCTGGCGCCATGCGGACTGGGGGCGAGGGATACCCTTCGGCTGGAGGCCGGACTTGCGCTGTACGGTCACGAGATCGACGAATCGATCAATCCGATCGAAGCCGGACTGGGTTGGACGGTCAAGCTGAAGAAACCGGGGTTTATCGGCCAGGACGCTCTCCTGGGTATCCGCCGTGAAGGCGTGAAGCGGAAGCTGGTCGGACTGAAACTGCTGGAACGGGGGATACCCAGGCAGGGATATGAGATCTTCAGCGGCCCGACCCCGGTTGGCCGGGTCGTCAGCGGAGCCATCTCACCCACGCTGGGTCATGGGATCGGGACGGGATTCGTGTCCGTCGACCTGGCGGAACCCGGCACGGGCGTGGCGATAGAAATAAGAGGCAGGCACATCGCCGCCGATGTGGTGAAACTGCCCTTTTATACCGGCAGCAGAAAGTAGGCGGAGTTCGGATCGCAGGCTATCCGTTATTCTTCAGAAAAGCCCCCACCGCCTCCGCGGCAGGCAATCCTTCCACCGCACCGGGCGTACCGATTTTGATGGCCGCCGCGGCATTCGCGAACGCCGCCATTTCCTCCAGGTTTACTTTCTCCAGATAACCGTAAAGCAGTCCGCTGGCGAAAGCGTCTCCGGCGCCTAACGTGGACTCGGCGCTGGAGCGGAAGGCAGGCTGCTCGACCATGTGGTCCCGGGCGGCCAGCAGGCAGCCGCGGTCGCCCATGGTCACCGCCACGACCTCGATACCCGTCTCGAGCAGATCCCGCACGGCCTCATGGGGTGATTCCCGGCCGGTGAGCTGTTCCGCTTCCTGACAGTTCGAAATGATGATGTCCGTATGCTTCAAGGCCTCGTGCACGCGGGATTCCAGCGCGGGATTCAGCCAGTATCTGCCCGGACCGAAGGCTACAGTGCCGCCGGCCTCCCGCGCGACGACCATCGCGTCGAGCATGGTCCGGCAGGTCGCCTCGTTCTCCGTCAGAACATGGCCGGTGAGGTAGAGGATGCGCGCCGACCGGACGAAATCGGGCGCCAGGCAGTGGGCTGGAATGGTCCGGGGGCCCGGACACACGTAGAACTCGTATTCGCCGTCCGGCGTCTCGAACATGCAGGCCAGGGAGGTCGCCTGTCCCGCCATGACGTGGAGATGGGACACGTCCACGCCACCGGATCTCATGCGACTGGTGAACTGGACCCCCGGAAGGTCGTCGCCGATTGCGCCGGCAAAGGCGGCGCGAGCACCGAGCCGGGCAACGCCCAGGGCGACGTTGGCCGCCGCGCCTCCCGGACCGACATGGGAGGCATCACCGACGACGCCGGTTTCCCTGACGCCCCCCGCGCGCCGGTCCGGATGGCGCGGTACCCGCATCCAGACGTCGAGGTTGGCGTCCCCCACGGACAGCACGTCCAGTTCACGCTTCATCGCTTCACCTCGTAATCGGGCGGCAAGGCAACGTACGTATCCATACGGTCACAGCCGGCCCCGATCCTTGCAGTCACGGAAGGAGGTCCGAACTGTGCACCGTCGGGCACCAGTGCTTTTCTATATAGGCGACCACCAGGCGCGTGCCTTCTTCATGACTGACGTAGGGCGGCATCGCGGGATTATACATGGCGTCGGTCAGGTCGCGGACCAGGGCCACGGGTACGCCCCACCGGACCATCTGCTTTATGCCGAAGCTCCGGTGCAGGACGCACATGTTGGTATGCACGCCCATCATCAGCATGTTCCGGATTCCGTAGTGCTGGAAACAGGCATAGATCTGCGCGCCATCGTCGGACATCAGGTCTCTTTCCTGGTCGATGATGATGTCCGCGTGCTGCCGGGACCACGCGCTGAAGGTCTCCGTTTCGCCCGTATCCGCGCCTTCGTCTGACGCGTCCACGGGGAGCGGGGGATCCGGTAGATCGAGGTTGGCAGGCGTATCCACGGACGGCACGGACCCGGCTCTTCTCAACGCCGGCGTATCCCTGTAGAAATCCAGCGTATCGGACGGGGCGTGAACGATCAGTACGCCGCGGGACCGGCAGGCGGCCGCGACCTCGTTCATGCGCGGGGTCAGCGCGTTCAGCCGCTCGACCGCGCCGCGGCACCAGTGGG
>LXNJ01001565.1_pt1 | contig 13378 bp, 10 predicted proteins | sample 809081 | NCBI WGS metagenome assembly LXNJ01 (sample SAMN04870510, study PRJNA318959) | sponge metagenome | biome: sponge; feature: marine sponge reef; material: water | host: Petrosia ficiformis | place: Greece: Milos, Mediterranean Sea | collected 2013-05-29 | depth 5-7 m
CACCGGCCCGTTCGATTGGACGCAGTCTGGCTAGCACGGAATCACTCCGACCGAAGCCGGGCCGGACCCCACGAGGGTCCGGCCTGCTCCGACCGTAGCCGATCAGCCCTGCGAGGGCGTCAGCCCAGCAGGAAGTTCAGTTCCGAGAAGTCCAGGAACGTGAACCCGTCGGGAGCGGTCATCTGCCCGTCTACGACCGTGACCATCAGGGGCGAGGTGTTGCAAGCGCCGACCCACGGATCGGGGCCTGGGCAACTCACGTCGGGATAGGCCGGAATATCGCTGCTGGAGTAGGTGCTGAGCGCTGCGAGTACCGACTCGTCGGTGGCGTCGGCCCCGCCGCCCTCGATGAGAATGTCCCGGGCAATGTAGGCCTGGGCCAACGCCCAGCCAGCCAGGCCCGCGGTCTGCACCCCTGCGCCACCGTAGGTGTCGAGGACTCGGTTTATCTCATCGACCTCGGCACCGCCGTCGATCGTGGGAGCGCTGGACACGATCGGGCCCGCCCAGCCGTCCACCGCGCCCGACTCGACCAGGTCCTGGCTCAGGCACAGGTCATTGCCGAAGATGTGGCCCCCGTAGCCGACCGTCACCGCTCCCGTCGCAGCCGCAGTGCACTGGGCACCGTCGGCCAGCACGAACAGCCAGCCGTCGTTGGCAGTCTCGGCCGCGGTGACCGGCCCGGTCAGATCAGGTTCGAACCCCAGATAGATGGTCTCGGTGATCGTGATCCCGTTGCTCTCGGCGATGGCATACAGGGCCGGCTCGAACGGTGCGATGGCCGGATCGTCGGCGAGGAACAGCGACATGGTGGAAACGTCTCGCTGTGCCTTGGCGAACACGAAGAAGACCTGGGCGAGACCAGGAAGCCCGGGATCGAAGTTATAGAGGTTCGGGGTCAGGTAGTCGATGAAGTCGTTGCCCAGGCCCAGATTGGCCACTCCTGCCTCGGCCAGGATGGTGCCCGACACGATGCTGTTGGACAGGAAGCCGCCGTTGATGACCACATGGATGTCGTCGGCGTTGACAAACTCGTTCGCACAGGCGATATGGGACTCCACCGCGTCGCCGGCGCCGCACACCACGAGCTCTAGCGGGTGCCCGTTGGCGCCGCCGTGCTCGGTGTTGAAGTAGTCGACGTAGGCCTGGACCACCGCCGGAACCTCGGGGAAGGCCATGAGCTCCTCAACCTGGGCGATCAACCCGATCTTGACCGGATCCATCGACTCGTCGGCCATCATGGAGTCGGATTCGTCCATGGGCTCCTCGGCCGGCTCGTCCATGGACTCCTCAGCGGGCTCCTCCATGGGCTCTTCAGGCTCGTCCATCGGCTCCTCAGCGGGCTCCTCCGGCTCGTCCATCGGTTCCTCGGCCGGCTCCTCCGCAGGTGCCGCCGGTGCGGGCTCCTCCGCGGCGGGAGCGTCGTCCTCGTCGTCGCCGCAGGCTGCCGCCACCAGGGCGAATGCGAGCAGGACCGCCGTCAACAACCTCCAGGGTGACTTCGGGCTCATGGTGTCTTCCTCCTCCACGCGAGCGCGTGTGTGTTCACGAGGTTCTTACTAGCTGAATTGTACATATGTTGGCAACTCAGCGATTGAGGCAATAGTTCTATGCGCGCAGTTATGAGTTGGCCACGGATTATGCGCCGAACGGGGCTGACAGCCTGCGCTTCCTGGATCAAGGACGCGGCGGTCAGGAGCCGGATGTGACCAACGCCTACGATTACGCCACCATGGTGGAGCTGGACGACATCGATCGTGCCCTGATCGACAGCCTGGTGCTCGACGGCCGGGCCAGCTACGCCTCCCTGGCCCGGAGCATCGGCATGTCGCAGGCCGCGGTCAAGGCCCGGGTCATCGGGTTGCTCGACAGCGATGTCATCCACATCCTCGGCCGCATCGACCCCCGCGCCCTCGGCTACGGCGAGTTCGCCTACTGCCTGGTCGACGTGCAAGGACCGGTGACATCTGTGGCCGAGCGGCTGGCCGAGATGGAGGAGACCGCCTTCGTCCTTGTCGTGGCCGGAGCCCGCGGGCTGTTCGTCGAGTTCCGGGCACGCGACGCCCAGCAACTGGACGCCGCCATCGAGGGCGCCCGGTCCGATCCCCAGGTACGGGGTATCGACGCTTCCTCGCTCGTGGCCTTCATCAAGCAGGACTGGTCGCATGCAGGCCGCAACCCCATGGGCTCCGACCATCGGCTCGGCGCCCGCCGGCGAAGCGTCGACGCCACCGACATCAGGCTCCTCGAGTGCCTGGCTGCCAATGGACGGGCCACGTTCGCGGAGATGGCCGAGACCGCTGGCATGTCCCACGCCGCCACCCGGGACCGGGTGCTGGCCCTGATGGCCGCCGGGGCGGTGACGGTGCAGACGATCGTCAGTCCCGGAGTGCTGGGTGTGAAGGGCTATGCCGGTCTCATGATCGAGGTGGACGGCCCGGCCGAACCCGTCTCCGATCAGGTCGCGGCCATGGCCGACATAACACTGGTGGCCAGGGTGCTCGGACGCTTCGACGTGATCGCCGAGGCCAGCTACCGCGACGAAGCCCACCTCGCCGAACTGCTGGACAGCGTCCACGCCATCGAGGGCGTCGGACAGGTCGAGGCGTTCGTGTACCTGGTGGTGGTCAAGGAGTCGATGACCGCCGGCCTCACCTAACGGACGCCGCCAAGCCCTGGCGAGGGAGGGCTTAGGGAAGCACGCCCCCGTCTATCGGAATGAGCGCCCCGTTGATGTAGGAGGCAGCCGGTGAGGCCAGGAATACCACCAGCTGCGCCACCTCGTCGGCAGTGCCCCACCGGCCCAGCGGCACTTCCGAGACCAGCATCTCGCTGGCCTCGTCGTCGGTGACACCGGCGAGGTCGGCGACCAGCCTGCGGTTGGCCACCGCCATCTGGGTGTCGATGGGGCCGGGGCACACACCCACGCAGCGGATGCCGTCGGGGCCGTGCTCCTTGGCGATGAGCTTGGTCATGGCGACCAGCCCGAACTTGGTGACGTTGTAGGCCCCGTAGCCGGCGTCCGACACCAGTCCGCCGATCGACACGTTGTTGATGATCACGCCCCGGCCGGACTCGATCATGGGGGCGAGGGCCAGCAGCGCCATCCGTCGCGATCCCATGACGTTGACCTGCCACGACAGGTTCCACTGCTCCTCGGTCTGGTCCACGAACGGGCCCACCCCGGTGGTGGCCCCCGCGTTGTTGAACAGGATGTCCAGCGAACCAAGTTCCCGAAGCGAGCGCTCGACCACGGCCTCGGCGTGTGCTTGGTCGGTCACGTCGAGAGAGGCCGCGAGGCTCCTGACCCCGAAGCGGTCGCGCAGCTCGGCGGCCAACGCCTCGAGTTCGGCCATGTCGTCACCCAGGCCGTGAGTGGGGTCCTGACGCAGCTCCGGGCGGTCGCGGCCCAGGTCGGTCACCACCACATCGGCCCCGGCCTCAGCCAGGCGACGGGCCGTGGCCGCGCCCATCCCACCGGCGCGGCCCGCGCCGGTTACCAGCGCCACGCGACCCCCCAGCACCGCGGTCACGAGACCGCTCCGCTGTCGGGCACGTCGACGGCCAGGCGGGACATGACCGCCACACTGAACCCGGCGCAGATGCCGTCGTGGCAACCCACCAGCGAGCCGGTCAGCGGGGCGCTGGCGTCGCTCACCAGGAAGTGGAAGACCGGTGCGATCTCGGGCGCAGGTCGGTAGGTGTCGTTGGCGGTCAGGTGCCGGATCAGCGCCGTGTCGGGCGTCGACTCCGGCATCATCTCGGTCCTGACGTTGCCGGGCAGCACGCCGTTGACCCTCACATGGCGCGGCCCCAGCTCCAGGGCCCATGCCCGGACCAATTGGTCGAGAGCCGCTTTGGAGGCGCCGTAGGCGGCCATTCCCGGCGCGCCCACCGAGCCAGCCGGAGAACTGGTGACGATGATCGACCCGTGGTCGCGCACCGTGTTCACGCCGTGGCGCACCGCCCTCACCACTCCCATGGTGTTCACGTCGATGACCCGCTCGAAGACCTCAAGATCCAGCGACTCGACGTCGCCGTGGTAAGCATCGATGCCAGCGTTGAGGATCAGGGCGTCGAGGGCGTCGAAACGCTCAGACACCGCCTCGAATGCCGTCGCCACCGAGGCTTCGTCGGCTACGTCCATCGCCACGAACTCCGCGCCGATGCCCTCGGCGATGGTGCGGCCCTCCGCACGGCGTCCGCCAATCACCACCTCGGCGCCACAACGAACCAGATGGGCGGCCGCCGCCAGGCCGATCCCGGCTGTTCCGCCGGTTATCACCACCCGGCGGCCGCTCACGTCGAAGGTGTCGGCGGTGGATGCCCTGGCAGCACTTGTCTCGGTCATGGGCCGAGCTTAGTCATCGAAATTCGCGCTCTGCCGAAGCTTTGGATACAGAATCACAGGTGCTCAAGGTGAAATGCAAGCGTTTCTTATCCTAAAGTGACGCCCACAGCGGCTCATGGAGGCCGCGGCCGAGCGGCCGGCGAGCGTAGCGAGCACGAGCGGAAGGAACGAGCGGATGCGGCAGATCCTGGACCCGGCGGGCGAGCTAGTGGGGCCGGTCCCTGATCTCGACGACGCAGGACTCGTCGACATGTTGCGCCTGCTGCTCACTACCCGGATGGCTGACGAGAAGCTCCTCAACCTCCAGCGCCAGGGACGCATGCCGGCCTACTACCAGGTGAGCGGCCAGGAGGCCCATGTAGGGGCGGCGCTCGCCCTGCGGGAGACCGACTGGCTCTTCACCGCCTACCGGGAACTAGGCATGTGGCTGGCCCGGGGCATGAGTCCAATCGCCGCGGTTGGGCTGTGGATGGGCGTGCCCGACGATGAGGACCTCTGGGACGTCAACCGCTACCGGGTGACCAAGCTCAATGCCACCATCGGGACGCACCTTCCCCACGCGGTGGGCTTCGGCTACGCCGAGCGGCTCCAAGAACGCGACACCGTGTCCATGGTGGTGTTCGGCGACGGGGCCACCTCGGAGTCCGATTTCCACGCGGCCATGAACTTCGCCGGGGTGTGGAAGACCCCGACGGTGTTCCTGTGCCAGAACAACCAGGTCGCCCAGTCGACCACTATCGACAAGCAGACCGCGGCGGCCACTCTGGCGGCCAAGGCCGACGGCTACGGGTTCACCGGGGTTCGAGTCGACGGCATGGACCCGCTGGCCATGTACCAGACCACCCGCGAGGCGGTCGAGCGGGCTGCGAGCGGCGGTGGACCGACCCTCATCGAGATGCTCACCTACCGCTTCGCCCCCCACTCCACCTACGACGGGACCCCCGTCTACCGCACCAGCGACGAGGAGGCCCAGTGGCGCGAGCGGGACCCCATCACCCGTATGCGGTCCCTGCTGGTGAACAAGGGGCTCTGGGATGCAAGCCAGGAAGACGACATGCGGGCTCGGATCTCAGCCGAGTTGGAGGCCTTCGTCGAGCAGCTGGAGGCCCGGCCGGCGGTGCCGCGCGACTACTCGCCCCGGCAGCTGTTCGCCCGGGCTCCGGCCTCGCTCACCGAACAGCTGCACCGCGAGCAGCAGGACGCCGGCGAGCCCGCGGTCGTCCTTGCCCCCGACGAGACCTGGACCGTCGGTCCGGAGCCTGAGCCGGTAGGCGAGACCCAGCGGCTCGACATGACCGAGGCCATCAAGCTGGCGCTGCACTCGGCCTTCGAGCGGGACCCGTCGCTGGTGGTGCTGGGCGAGGACGTCGGCACCGAGGGCGGCGTCTTCCGCATCACCGAGGGCATGCACGAGCGTTTCGGCGAGGCCCGGGTGATCGACACGCCGTTGTGCGAGACCGGCATCATGGGCACCGCGGTGGGGATGGCCATGGCCGGGCTGCGGCCGGTGGCCGAGATCGAGTTCGCGGGCTTCGTGTACCCCGCCTTCGATCAGCTCATCGGCCATGTGGCCCGCATCCGGTGGCGCTACCGGGGCCGTCTGACCGCGCCGGTCGTGGCCCGGCTGCCGGTGGGCACCAACCTCGACAACCACGAGTTCCACACGGACTCCCCCGAGTCGTTCTTCACCCACGCCCCCGGCCTGGTGGTGGTGTACCCCTCCAACCCCTATGACGCCAAGGGCCTCATGGAGTCGGCGCTGGCCAGCGACGATCCGGTGGCGTTCTTCGAGCCCATCTCGCTTTATCGCGGGCTCAAGCAGGACGTTCCCGTCGATCCCTACCGGATCCCGTTCGGCCGGGCCAACGTCCTGCGGGACGGAACCGACGTGACGGTGGTGTCGTGGGGACCGCCGGTGCGCGAGGCGCTCAAGGCGGCTGAGACCCTCGCCGCGGAGGGCGTGTCCACGGAGGTGGTCGATCTGCGGACCCTCTACCCCTGGGACCGCGAGACCGTGCTGGACAGCGTGGACCGTACGGGCCGGTTGGTGGTGGTTCACGAGGCCCAGACCACCAGCGGGTTCGGGGCCGAGGTGCTGGCCGCGGTCAGCGAGCACGGCCTCTACTCGCTGGAGGCGCCGCCGGTGAGGGTGGCCCACATGGACGTGTTCTGGGGCCCGACCCAGCTGGAGCGGTACTCAATGATCACCGCCGACCGCATCACCGCCGGCGTCCGCCGAGCACTCGCGGGCTGACATGGCGTCGATCTTCAAGCTCCCGGCCGTGGGTGACACCATGGTCGAGGGCGAGATCGTCGAGTGGCTCGTCGGTGTCGGTGACGAGGTCGACCTCGATCAGCCGATTTGCTCGGTCGAGACCGACAAGTCGGTCGTGGAGATGACCACTCCCTTCCGAGGCACGGTGCTGGCCCTGGGAGGCGAGGAGGGCGATGTCATCGAGGTGGGCCAGACCCTGATAGTGGTCGGAGAGCCGGGCGAGGAGATCCCCGCGCCCGATCCCGGACCGGCACCGGCCGCGGCGACCGGCGTGGCTGCCATCCCGCACCAGGCCCCCACACCTAGTTCACCCCAACCGGCCGCATCCGACTCGGTCAAGGCTCTGCCCAAGGCTCGCAAGCTCGCCCGGGAGCGGGGCATCGACCTCGCCGCTGTTGCCGGCACCGGGCCGGGTGGTTCCATCACGGTCGCCGATGTAGAGGCCGCTGCCGCGCCGGCATCGGCCGGCGGTGGCAGGCGGGAGCGGTTGTCGGCCACCCGTCGCTCAATTGCCCGGCATATGACCCAGTCGATACAGGTCCCCCAGTTCACGTCGATGGTGGACGCCGACGCCAGCGGGCTGCTGGAGACCCGAGCTGCGGTGTCGGACGAGACCGGCTCGCGGGTCCCCCTCGACGCCCTGCTGGTGGCCCTGCTGGTGCCGGTGCTGCGAGACCATCCCGTCATGAACGCCAGGCTCGACGGCGACGAGCTCGAGTACTTCGACCGCTACGACATCGGCGTGGCCGTCGACACCGCCGAAGGTCTGATGGTGCCGGTGGTGCGTGGAGCCGACGCCCTCTCGGTGCCGGAGCTGTCGGCCGAGATCCTGCGGCTCGCTACTGCGGCCCGCGACCGCACGGTCGCACCCGGCGAACTGGCCGGAGCCACCGCCACCGTCAACAACGTGGGCGCGCTCGGGATGCTGGCCGGCACGCCCATGCTGCCGGTGGGCACCAGCATGATCGCCGCCTTCGGCATGGCCCGCCCGGTTGTGCGTATCATCGGCGATGCCCCGGTCGAGGTCCCAACCATGACGGTGTCGGCCACCTTCGACCACCGCATCATCGACGGCGGAGCCAGCGGCCGCTTCCTGGCCCAGCTCAAGGACCAGATCGAAGTGTTCCCGGCCGAGGAACTCTTCGTCGCCAACCAATTCTGAGGGCCGCCGTGACCACCATGCCCTCCTTCGAGGAGTACGGCAGTCACGAGCCGGTCCTCCCCGGTCTCGTCGACCACTCGAACGCCGAGCTCCCCATCGAGCTGCCGGTGCGGCTGCAGATGTACCGGATGCAACAGGAGATCCGTCAATTTTCGAAGCGGGCCTACGACCTCTTCCTCCAGGGTCTGGTGAAGGGAACCAGCCACCTGTCTGCCGGCCAGGAGGCAGTCGCCACAGGGTTCGCAGCCGCCATGCGTCCCGACGACTGGACGTTCGCCACCTACCGGGGCCATGCCCACACCCTCGCCCGCGGTGTCCCCATGGGCCCGATCATGGCCGAGCTCCTGGGTCGGGCCAACGGGCTGCTCGGCGGCAAGGGCGGCTCGATGCACCTGACCAGCGTCGAGCACGGCATGATGGGCAGCTACGCCATCATCGGCGCCCATCTGTGCGTGGCCAACGGCGCGGCGTGGACGTCACAGCTCAAGGGCACCGGCCAGGTCGCCGTCGCGTTCTTCGGTGACGGCACCACCAACATCGGCGCATTCCACGAGGCTCTCAACTTCGCCAAGGTCTGGAACCTCCCGACGGTGTTCGTCTGCGAGAACAACCTCTACATGGAGTACACACCGATCGCCCAGGTGACCGCAGTGCCGAACCCCGCCGCCGACCGGGCCGCGGCCTACGGACTCGAGTCGATCATCGTCGACGGCAACGACGCCGACGCGGTCCACGTCGCCGCCCGCGATGCACTCGCCAGAGCCCGCGCTGGCGATGGACCGTCGCTCGTCGAAGCCCAGACCTACCGGCACGGGGGCCACAGCAGAGCCGACCCCGGCACGTACCGCCCCGACGAGGAGGTGCAGGCCTGGCTCGAACGCGATCCGATCCCGATGTATCACCAGCGGCTGCTGCAACTCGGCGTCGACGAGAGCGAACTGGCCAGGATCGTCACCGAGACCACCGAGCAGGTCGATCTGGCGACGCAGGAGGCCGTGGCCGGCGCCATCCCGGCACCCGAGACGGTCCTTCAGGACGTGTGGGCGGACGGGAGTTCGACATGGCGGAACTGACCTACCGCAGCGCCGTCGCCGCCGCGATCGCACAGGAGATGGAGAACGACCCCGATGTCGTCTTCCTGGGCGAGGACGTCGCCGGGGCCGGAGGCGTGTTCAAGACCACCGGCGGCCTGCTGTCGCAGTTCGGTCCCGAACGCGTCCGGGACACCCCCATCTCCGAACAGGCGATACTCGGAGCGGCCATGGGTGCCGCCATGACCGGCCTGAGGCCCATCGCCGAGATCATGTTCAGCGACTTCCTGGCGGTCTGCTGGGACATCGTCGCCAACGAGATCGCCAAGAGCCGGTACATGACTGCCGGACAGATGTCGTTCCCGCTGGTCATCCGCACCGCCAACGGCGGCGGCTCACGCTTCGGCGCGCAGCACTCCCAGAGCGTCGAGAACTGGGCCATGGCGGTGCCGGGGTTGAAGGTGGTCGCACCGTCGACCGCCGCCGACGTGATCGGGCTGCTCGCGGCCGCCGTGCGCGATCCCGACCCGGTGGTCTTCTTCGAGCACAAGTCCTGCTACCCGATGAAGTTCGAGCTTCCCGACACACCCGGCGACGTCGTGGGCCGGCTCGGGGAGGCGAAGGTCGTCCGGGAGGGTCGCGACGTCACCATCGTCGCGCTCGCCCTGATGGTCCATCGAGCCTTGGACGCCGCCGAGCAGCTCGCCGCCGGGGGCATCGACGCCGAGGTCATCGACGTGCGCTCGCTCGTCCCGCTCGATACACGGACGATTCTCGCCTCGGTCGCCAAGACCAGCCGGCTCTTCACCGTCGAGGAGAACCCGCGGCTGTGCGGCTGGGGTGCCGAGATCGCGTCGATCGTCGCCGAGGAGGCCTTCTGGGATCTCGACGGCCCCATCGGGCGCATCACCACCCCGCATGTGCCCCTGCCCGCGGCCGACACACTCGAGGACATCACGATCCCCTCGGTCGAGCGGGTCGTCACGACCATACGCGAGGCCCTGCAGGCCTGAGTGTTGGCGACGGCCTGGCCGCGAGCTGCCCGGCCGCGCCCTGATCGTCCGCTGCCGCCGCTGAAGTTGCCCGGCCATCAGGGTTGGAGCGAGCACAGTGCTCAGAGGCGGACACCTCCGTAGCGGATGTCGGTCAGGTGGGCCATCTCACGGTCGAAAGTGGTGAGGTCGTCCGCGCAGAACTCACTGAGATGAGCGTGTCCGCAGGCCCTCGCCAGCACGCTCATCAGCTCCACCGATGCGCAGAAGAACTTGTGGAGCCGCTCAGCGGCCTCCTCCACCGGCAGGCGGGCCCGCAGCTCCGGCTTCTGCGTGGCGATGCCCACCGGGCAGTTGTTGGTGGAGCAGGCCCGCATGCCCAGACAGCCGATGGCCTGCATGGCCGCATTGGACACCGCCACCGCGTCGGCCCCCAGCGCCAGCGCCTTGGCGAAGTCGGCCGGGGTGCGCAGCCCTCCGGTGACCACCAGGGTCACGTCCCGGCGTCCCCGAGAGTCGAGATGGCGGCGGGCCCGGGCCAGCGCCGGGATGGTGGGCACTGAGATGTTGTCCCGGAAGATCACTGGCGCCGCGCCGGTGCCACCGCCACGGCCGTCGAGGATGATGTAGTCCACCCCCACCCGCAGCGCGGCGTCGATGTCGTCCTCCACGTGCTGGGCCGACATCTTCACCCCGACGGGGATGCCGCCTGACGCGTCGCGGACCTCGTCGGCGAAGCGCCGGTAGTCGTCCTCGTTGCAGAAGTCCACGAATGTCGAAGGGGAGATGGCCGCGGTGCCCGGTTCCAGGCCCCGCACCTCGGCGATCTTTCCCTGCACCTTGATGCCGGGCAAGTGCCCGCCGGTGCCGGTCTTGGCCCCCTGGCCCAGCTTGAAGTGGAACGCCTGGCAGCCGGCCGCCTTGTCCATCGACCAGCCGAACCTGCCGCTGGCGAGTTCGTAGAAGTAGCGGGAGTTCTCGGCCCGTTCCTCCGGCAGCATCCCGCCCTCGCCCGAGCAGATGCCGGTGCCGGAACGCTCGGCCCCCCGGGCCAGGGCCACCTTGGCCTCTTCCGACAGCGCCCCGAAGCTCATGTCGCTCACCAGCAGCGGGATCTCCAGGCTCAGGGGCCGGGCCGCGTTGGGACCGATCACGACATCGGTATCGACGGGCTCGTCGTCGAGGCGGGGACGGCGGGCGAGTTGGGCGGTCATGAACTGGATGTCGTCCCAGCTCGGCAATTCGGTACGGGGCACCCCCATCGACGTGACCGGCCCGTGGTGGCCGAGGTACTCGAGGCCCTCGTCGGCCAGGCGGCGGATCAGCCCGACGTGGGGCTCGGCCGCGTCGCCGTGGGGGTCGGCGTAAGTGCCCTGGTAGGCGGCGCGGTCAAAGGGCTGGGGATGCTCCTTCTCCCAAGCGAGGATCTCGTCGAGATCCACCATCAAGTCGTCGCCGTCCAGCCAGGACGAGAACTTGGCCAGCCGCTCGGAGTTGTCGTAGCTCGACACCCCGGTGTGGAACACGTAGTCCCAGCCGTGCAGGCCGCAGATGAGGTTGTCGCCGTCGATGCGACCGTCGCACATCAGCGCCCCACGGTGCAGGCAGCGCCCGTACAGCACCGAGTGGTTGCCGTCGAAGCGCACGATCACCAGGTCGACATTGCTCACCAGCGCGCCGACCGGCTGGCGGTCGGGAACCTCGCTCCAAGTGGCGACCTTGTAGGGCTGCATGGTCGTTCACAGTATCGCCGACGGAGAGCGAGATATCTCGAAACATGAGGGTGGGTACGCCAACGATGAAGCAATGACCCGGTGTCGGCCAGGTTGAACCGGCGAAAGATCAGGGGCTCTCAGGGCAAAGTAAGGGAAGTCCCGGGTTGGGGAGGGTCGGGGCGCTCGTAGAGTCCCGCTTGAGTCCTCCCGCCAGCGCTAGGAGAATCTGTGACTCCCTCCCCCACTCAAGCTCTGGCCACCGCCGCACGGGCCGTGGCCGCCAGCAAGATATACGGCTCCGGCGACACCGAGGTTCGCGCCCTCGACGCCATCGACGTGGACTTCGAGCAGGGCCGCTTCACCGCCATCATGGGTCCGTCGGGGTCGGGTAAGTCAACCCTCATGCACTGCATGGCCGGGCTCGACACCGTGACCTCGGGGCAGGTGACCATCGGCGACACCGACCTCACCACGCTGTCGGAGAAGGACCTCACCCTGCTGCGCCGCGACAACGTCGGCTTCGTCTTCCAGGCCTACAACCTGGTGCCCACCCTCACCGCCATCGAGAACATCACGCTTCCCATGGACCTCGCCGGATCGGCGGGCGACACCGCCTGGATCGACGAGGTCGTCGGAGCGACGGGGCTCACCGACCGGGTCAAGCACCGCCCCAACGAGCTGTCCGGAGGCCAGCAGCAGCGGGTGGCGGTCGCCCGGGCGCTGGCCGGCCGGCCCCAGATTATCTTCGCCGACGAGCCGACCGGCAACGTCGACTCCAACACCGCGGGCGAGATCCTCGGCTTCATGCGCAGCGCGGTGGACGGGATGGGCCAGACCATCGTGATGGTCACCCACGACCCGGTGGCTGCCTCCTACGCCGACCGGGTGGTGTTTCTGGTGGACGGCAAGATCGTGGACGAGCTCCAGGATCCGACACCCCAGAGGATCCGCGACCACATGACCCGGCTCGGCGCCTGAGAGCCGCCCGCTGACCGCCTCCACCTCGGCAGACCCCTACATGCTGCGCCTGGCCCTCAAGTCGCTGCTGGCCCACAAGATCCGCTTCGCCCTGACCGCGGGGACGATCGTTCTGGGCGTCACCTTCGTGGTGGCCGCCTTCGTGACCGCCGACTCTCTGCGGTCCACCTTCGACGAGATCGGTGTGGACATCAACACGGGCAAGGACTTCACCGTGCGGGGAGCGCTCGGATTCGGTGAGATCGCCAACGCTCCGCCCGTTCCCGACAACCTCGTCGACGGCATCCGCGTTGTCGACGGGGTGGAGGTCGCCGAGGGGCGCTTCTTCGTGGACGGGGTCATCCCCGTGGACGGCTCCGGCGAGGCGGTGTCCACCCTCGGCGGGCCGCTCGCGGGAGTCAACTGGCTCGAGGACGAGTCGCTCTCGCAGTACTTCCTGATCTCGGGCGCCTGGCCTCAGGGGCTCTCGGAGTTCGCCATCGGCACCGAGACCTTCGCGAACTACGACTTCGAGCTGGGCCGCGACTACCAGGTGGTCACCCCCACCGGGCCCCGCACCTTCACTCTCACCGGCACCATGCAGTTCGGTTTCCCCGAGGACGCCGGCGCCGGGGTGGTGTTCTCGGTGTTCGACACGGCCACCGCCCAGGAGGTGCTCGGTTACGAGGGCCTGTTCAACGAGATCGACCTGCGGGCCGTACCAGGCGTCGACCTCGAGGAGGTCCGGGACCGCATCGAGGCGGCCCTGCCCGACGGGACCGAGGTGATCAGCTCGGAGGAGGCCGCCGAGGAGTTCGGCGACTTCTTCGAGTTCATCATCGGGCCGCTGCAGACGATCCTGCTGACTTTCGCCTTCGTGGTGCTGTTCGTCAGC
>LXNJ01001566.1_pt1 | contig 13377 bp, 14 predicted proteins | sample 809081 | NCBI WGS metagenome assembly LXNJ01 (sample SAMN04870510, study PRJNA318959) | sponge metagenome | biome: sponge; feature: marine sponge reef; material: water | host: Petrosia ficiformis | place: Greece: Milos, Mediterranean Sea | collected 2013-05-29 | depth 5-7 m
GACGGCGAGCCCACCGCCGGCGGTCTGGCGTTTCGCCAGTGGGAGCCGGGCGCCTTCTTCGAGAATGAGACCGTGCCGAGTCACTTCCAGATGGGCGCCGTCGTCACTGAGTTTGCGAACGGCGCCTACCGGGAGACCAACGAACGACTCGGCTACACCGAAGTCGCCTACGGCGAGGCCACCGGCGACACGGTTCTCGAGCTCGAGGTCGGTCCGCACTTCGAGACCGAGATCTTCAGCATCTACGGCAACCAGGACTCGGCGATCCTCGCCCTGACCACGGGCGATATCGACTTCCTCTTCAATCCGCTGGGTCTGGAGAAGGGCTTTCTGGACCGCGTTCGCCAAGCGCCCGACCTGGCGGTCGTGACCAACCTCGACAACGGCGTGTTCTACTTGGGATTCAACACCCGCAAGGGCCCCATGAGCTTCCGGGAGTTCCGCCAAGCCGCAGCGACCGTGATCGACAAGGAATTTGTGGCGCAATCGATTCTGCAGGACGCCGCGATTCCCATGTACGCCATGGTTCCCGAGGGCAACGCCTTCTGGCACAACGACGCGACGTCCAAGATCGGCCAGGGACTGAGCCTGGGCGAGCGGATCGCGCAGGCGGTCGAGTTGCTCAAGAGCGCCGGGTTCACCTATGAGCAGGAGCCCGAGGTCAGCGAGGACGGCGACTTCGTCTCCTCACCCGGCAGGGGCCTGCGCATGCCCGACGGATCGGAGATCCCACAGCTCGAGCTGATAGCGCCCAGCGCCGGCTACGACCCCCTGCGATCCACCTTCGCCATCTGGATCGAGCGCTGGCTCAACGACCTGGGCATTCCGGTTCGAGCGCAGCTGGTCGGGTTCAACGTCCTCGTCGACCGGCTCTTCAGCGAGACGGTGGCCGAAGATCTCGACATGTGGATTCTGGGCTGGGGCTTCAGCATCTTCCCCAACTACCTGGAGAACATCTTTCACAGCCGCCACGCCCCCGAGAACGAGGAAGGCGGCTACAACTGGGGCGGCTACGGCAACCCCGAGTACGATGCGCTGGCCTTTGCCCTGCTGTCCGAGACCACCATCGAGGGCGCGCGGCAACTGGTCCACCAGATGCAGGAGCTGCTCGCCGAGGATCTGCCTTACATCACCCTGTTCACCACGCCGAAGATCGACGTGTTCCGGCCCTCGCGGGTCGAGTACCCCTACACCTCGGTGCTTGGCGGTATGGCGCAGCAGCAAGGGCTGCAACACGTGGTGCTAATCAAATAGCGTTCGACCGCGCTGAGATTGCGGGGCTGGATGGGCAAACTCCCGGCGTCAGTGGCCGAACCGCGATGGCGCGGGTGACGTAAATGGCGGGCTACCTCCTGCGTCGCACCGTCCAAATCCTGCTCACGCTCTTCGTGTTTCTGACCATCGTGTTCTTTCTGGTGAGCGCCCAGCCCGGCGACATCACCCGCCTCTACTCGATGGACCCCAGTCTCCCGCCGGAGACCCGCGCGAACCTCCAGGAACTCTTTGGCGTCAACGAGCCGCTGTGGAAGCAGTACCTGGTTCATCTCAAGAACACGGTCACTGGGAATTTCGGCGTCTCCTTCAGCCTTTATCCGAGGACCGTTGGCGACGTGATCCTGGAACGCCTGCCGCGCACGCTGGTGCTGTTCGCGACGGCAACCGTAATCTCCTTTTACCTCGGGTTCGCGCTCGGCAAGATCATCGCCTGGCGCCGCGGCGGATGGGTCGAATACACCTCAACCATCGGCGGCGTCTCGCTGTATACGGTGTTCACCCCATGGTTCGGGCTGATGATGATCTGGCTGTTCGCCTTCAAGGCCGGCTGGCTGCCCATCGGAAAGTTCCTGGACCCCGTGCTATGGCGCAATGCGCCGACCGACTCGAACACGATTTTCAACCTCATGCTGGCGACCGCCGCCATCCTCACGGTGATCGTGCTCGCCGTGGTTGTGACGACCAGCAAAAGGCGCCTCGCCAAGGCGCCGCTCATTCAGGCGGGGACCGTCACCGCGGCTGCCGCGGCGGTGATCGGCGTGTGGTTGGCGTCGGGCGTCGGATATCTCGCCTTGGACCTCGTCAAGCACATGATCCTGCCCATCGCCACGCTCACGCTGATCAGCTTTGCCGGAACCATGCTCCTGACCCGCAACAGCATGCTGGAGGTGATCCGCGAGGACCATGTGATGGTGGCCCGGGCCAAGGGACTGCCGGAGAAGGTCGTGCGTGACAAGCACGTCGCCCGCAACGCCCTCCTGCCGGTGGTGACCAGCTTTGTCTTCAGCCTGGCGTTCGCCATCGACGGCGGCGTCATCATCGAGTCCATCTTCTCCTGGCCTGGGATGGGTCAGACGCTCGTGTCGGCCACGGTCAGCGAGGACCTGCCGCTCGCCGTTGGCGCATTCGTCTTCGTTGGCATCTTCGTACTCGTGGCGCACCTGGCGGCCGATGTGCTCTACGCCTACCTCGACCCGCGAGTCCGCTATCGATGACCGTCGAAGCCGCGCCCGTCGCCGACGCGCCGTCGCTGTGGAAGATGCGCCTGGCGCTGGCGGGCCGAAGCCTCAAGCAGAACTGGTCGCTGTTCCTGGGCACGCGCATCGGCATCCTGGGCCTGGCGATCATCCTCTTCTACGTGCTGCTGGCCGCGGCGCATCCGATCCTGATGCACACGATCTGGGACGAGCGCACCTACGACCCGATCATCGGCTACGCCTTCGACGAGCCCGCCCAGCCCGCGCCGCCGAGCCTGAGCCATCCGCTCGGCACCGATCCGCTGGGCCGCGACATCCTCAGCCAGCTCATGTTCAGCACGCGATCCGAGTTCCTGCTGGGATTGCTCGCGGCGCTCATGACGGTGTGCATCGGCACGATGGTCGGCGCCATCGCCGCCTACTACGGCGGCTGGGTCGACACGCTGCTCATGCGACTGGCCGACATCATGATCATGATGCCGGCGATCAGCATCCTCATCGTGCTGAGCGCCCTCTTCGAGGTCGGGCACCTGGAGTTGGCCGTGCTGATCGGCCTGCTGTCGGGATTCGGCGGCACGGGCGTCGTGCTCAAATCCCAGGCCCTTTCCGTCGTCGTCAAGCCCTACATCGAGGCCGCCAGGGCCGCGGGCGGCGGAACGCTGCACATCCTGCTCGTCCACGTCGTCCCCAACCTGCTGCCGCTCTCATTCCTCTACATGATGTTCACCGTCACCAGCGCCATCTTCTCGGAGGCCGTGCTGAGCTTCCTGGGCCTGCTGGACGTACGCATGAGCTGGGGCTTGATGATCCACACCACCGAATCCGCCGGATACCTGCTGCAAGTCGGCGAGTACTGGTGGCTCATATTCCCGGCCAGCCTGTCCATCACCCTCTTGTGCTCGTCGTTCTATCTGCTGGGCCGTTCGCTGGACGAAGTCGTCAATCCGCGGCTGCGGCGGCTATGAGCGGATTCGGGAGCATGAATCGGCGACGCTTCCTCAAGGCGCTCTCGGCCGCAGGTGCGGCCGCGGTGCTGGCCGCGTGCGGAGATTCGCGGGACCCGGATGCCACGCCGGCCGCCGAGCCGGTCGCCGATGAGGCGGCGGCGCCACAGTCCCCGGCGTGGTTCAAGGACACCTCGCCGTTCATCGCCCACGACGACGGCAAGAGCCTGGAAGCCCGCCTGGAGAATATGGATGGGCTGATCACGCCCGCCCGGTTTTTCTTCGTGCGCAACAACTCCGTCAGCCTCGAGGTGGACGTGGATACGTGGCGGCTCTCCATCGAAGGCGACTCGATCACCAACCCCCAGACGTTGACCTACGACGACATCCGCGCGCTGCCCAGCCGCACGCTCGTCTGCTATCTGGAATGCGCCGGCAATCACCGCGCCATGTTCGGCTTGGTGCAGGGACGGCAGGCCAAGGGCACCCAGTGGAAGACTGGGGGCGTGAGCAACGGCGAGTGGGTGGGCGTGCCCCTGCGCGACGTGCTCACATCCGCCGGAATTTCCGATGACGCCGTCAGCGTGCTGCTGATCGGACTGGACACCGAATCCCCCGAGCAGGGCTTTCGCCGAGTCATTCCGGTGGCCAAGGCGCTGCATCCGGACACGCTGCTCGCCTATTCGCTCAACGGCGAGGACCTGCCGCGCGACCACGGCTTCCCACTCCGTGCGCTGGTGCCCGGCTGGGTCGGCAGCACCCACGTCAAATGGCTGGGCCGGATCGTCGTCACGAAGGAGCGTCTCTGGACCCGCAACAACACCACGTCCTACGTCCTCATCGGCGACGACTATGCGCCGGAAGGCCAGGCCCTGGGCCAAGTCGCCACAACCCAGGTGATCAAGAGCGCGCTGGCCCTCCCCTGGCCGGCGACACTCCCCGCCCAACGGCACGAGATCCACGGCTACGCCCACTCGCCGGACGGTCCGATTCAGCGCGTCGAATGGAGCCTCGATTCCGGCGAAAACTGGCGTGATGCCGCAGTGCGCGAGCCGCAGGTGCAGTACTCCTGGGCGCGGTTCGAATTCGAGTGGGACGCGACCCCTGGCGACTACACCGTCATGACCCGCGCCACCGACGCCGCTGGCAACACCCAGCCGGACGAGATCCCCTTCAACGAGAAGGGCTACCTCTTCCATCAACCCGTCCCGCATCCGGTCCAGGTCACCTAGCGAACAGCCGTGGAAACCAACGCCCAACCAACGGCCGCCGCGGCAACAAACGGTGTCGCCACGCCCGACCCGGTCCTCGCCGTCGAGGACCTCGCCATGTACTACGCGACGCGGGCCGGCGACGTGCGCGCCGTCGACGGGGTTTCGTTCACCGTCCAGCGCGGGGAATCCGTTGGCCTGGTCGGTGAATCGGGCTGCGGCAAGTCCTCCATCGCCATGGCCCTGCTCAAGCTGCTGCCCGAGAACGCCCGCCTCATCAAGGGCAGGATTCTGCTCAACGGCGCCGACCTCGCTCCCCTCTCCGACGACGAGATGCGGGAGCACCGCTGGAAACACATCGCCATGGTGTTCCAGGCGGCCATGAACGCGCTCAATCCCGTCTACCGGGTCGGCGACCAGATCATCGAGGCCCTCGACGCGCACATCCGGTCGACCCCCGAAGTCTCCATGGAGCGCGTGCGGGAACTCTTCGACCTCGTGAGTCTCGACCCCAGCTTCATTCCGCGCTATCCGCACGAGTACAGCGGCGGCATGAAGCAACGCGCCGGCATCGCCATGGCCCTGGCCTGCGAACCGGACCTGCTGATCGCGGACGAGCCGACCACGGCGCTCGACGTCATCGTGCAGGACCGCATCCTCAAGGAGCTGCGGAAGGTCCAAGAGGCGCTGAACATGAGCCTGATCTATATCTCGCATGACATGGCAGTCATCGCCGAAGTCAGCCACGCCGTGGGGGTTATGTATGCGGGCCGGATCGTGGAGTGGGGCGAGACGGTGGACGTTTTCCACCGCCCCATTCACCCCTACACGCAGACGCTCATGTCGGCCTTTCCCAGCGTCACCGGTCCCAAGCACAAGCTGGGAATGCTGACCGGCGAGCCTCCCAATCTGCTCACGCCGCCGCCCGGTTGCCGCTTTCATCCGCGATGTCCCTACGCCACCGATGTCTGCCGCTCGGAAGAGCCGCCCATCGTGCGCTCCGGCGCCCACTGGGCCGCCTGCTGGCATCCCCTGGACGGAGAGGCCGTCTGATGGCCACCGCCGCGTCCGTCAGGACCAGTCCCCTGATCAAAATCGAGGGCCTCCAGAAGCGATTTCCGGTATCCGCCGGCCTGTTCGAGCGCAGCCACAGCTTTGTCCACGCGGTGGACGGCGTCTCGTTCGAGCTGGCGCGCGGCGAGAGCTTCGGTCTGGTGGGCGAGTCGGGCTGTGGCAAGACGACCACGGGCCGGCTGTTGGTGCGGCTCGCCGAGCCGAGCGACGGGCGGGTGCTCTTCGACGACGGCTCTGGAGCGGCAACCGACATCACCCACCTCACCGGGGCCGACCTCAAGGCCTTTCGGCGCCGGGCGCAGATGATCTTTCAGGACCCCTACGAGTCGCTCAATCCACGCCGCACGATCTTCGACACCGTCGCCGAGCCGCTGAAAGTCCAGAACGCCTGCGGCCCGCACGAGTGCGTCGAGCGCGTCTCCCGCATGCTGGAGCTGGTCGGGCTCACGCCGCCCGCGGCCTACCTGTTCCGCTATCCCCACGAGCTGTCCGGCGGGCAGCGGCAGCGCGCGGCCATTGCCCGGGCGCTGGTCATCGAGCCGATCTTCGTCGTCGCCGACGAGCCCACCTCGATGCTCGACGTCTCGATCCGCACCGGCGTCATGCAGCTCATGCAGGGCCTGGCCGACCGTCTGGGCATCAGCTATCTCTACATCACCCACGACCTGGCCGTGGCCCGCTATATGTGCTCCCGCATCGCCGTCATGTATCTCGGCAAGATCGTGGAAGTGGGTGAGACCGAGGCCGTGCTCCAGCACCCCCAGCACCCCTATACCCAGGCCCTGCTGTCCGCCGTGCCGATTCCCGACCCCACCGTCACGCGCGCCCCGGTCCGAATCGCGGGCGGCGTCTCGACGCCGGTTGACCCGCTCCCCCGCTGCCGCTTCTACGACCGCTGCCCCATCGCCGACGACGTCTGCCGCGACAACGACCACCCACCGCTCGAAGCCAAAGGCTCAGGGCAGCTGGCGGCTTGCTACAAGGCGTAGGCGGGCCGCTCCCACGGAGTTTCTCATCGGACGCCCCGCAGAAGTCGCGTCGCCAAGTTGCCGGGCTGCGTGCCGTCTGACACCATCCACCCCATGGGAACGTTCAGCATCCCAATCGGGGTCGGTGACCAGGAACGCGAGCGTTGGACAACGCTCGACGCGCTGGTGGACACGGGCGCATCGATAACCTCGGTTCCGGCGTCCGTGCTGCGTGAACTCGGCGTTGAGCCGCTGACCTGCCAGAGTTTTCAGTTCGGCCAGGGCGAAGTCCGGCTCATGGACGTTGGCCAGACATGGGTGCGAATCGAGGGGCGTGAGGTCGTCACCCTCGTGCTGTTCAACGAAGAGGGAACCCTGCCCTTGCTCGGCGCCCTCGCGCTCGAGGGAGTGTTCATGGGCGTCGACCCGGTCGCCAAGCGGCTGGTGCCCGTGGAAGGGCTGATGGTCTAGCGGCCAGGCATTTGGCGCTGGACTGGAAGTGACCCATGGCTGAGACCTTCACTCGCTGGGATGTGGCAGACCACCTGCAAAGCAAAGAGGACGCCCGGCTCTACCTCGAAGCCTGCGCGGAGGAAGACCCGGGCGACGGCAGCCTGATTCGCGCCGCACTCAATGACATCGCACGCGCCCAAAACATGAGTCGCCTGGCGCGTGAGATCGGAATGACGCGCGAGGGGCTCTACAAGGCGCTTTCGGAGACTGGCAATCCATCATTCGCCACAGTCATGCGCATCACTCGCGCATTGGGGATGCAGCTGCGGATTACGGTCTAGCAGCACAGCGCTTCAGAAGTCTGAGCTTCCAATCTGTCGAGGCGCACGATGTGGTCATGTTCCTGGTTTAGAATATGACCATGATTCGGGTCAACATCGCCGACGCGAAGGCGCATCTTTCGCGATATCTGGGTCGGGTCGAGAAGGGCGAAACCATCCTGCTCTGCCGGCGCAACGTACCGGTCGCCGAGATTCGGCCGCTCCCCAAGCCGCCGGGAAAGCCACGCCCGGTCGGGATCGACCGCGGCATGGCAATTCCACCGAGCTTCTTCGAGCCCCTCCCACAGGATCTGCTCGATGCCTTTCACGGCGACGTCGATCCCGAGTGAAGCTGCTGCTCGATACCTGCACCTTCCTTTGGCTGGCCACCGACGCCTCGGAATTGAGCCGGGTGGCTCGAGCAAGCTGCCGCGACCCGGCAAACGAGGTCTACCTGAGCTCTCTCTCAGCTTGGGAAATTGCCATCAAGCATCGGCTCGGCCGCCTACCGCTGCCGGAGCCGCCAACGCGTTACGTCGCGAGCCGGCGCCGGTGGCTCCAACTCGAGCCACTGCCGTTCGACGAATCCTCTGCGGTGCACGACGCGCTGCTTTCGCCGCTTCACCTGGACCCATTTGATCGCGGTCTCGTTTCCCAAGCCATCCTCAACCACATGACCATCGTGACGCCCGATCTGGCTATTGCCCAGTACCCGGCGCCCGTCCTCTGGTAGCCGGTGGCTAGCTCCAATTCACCAAAGACCGAGTCCCGCTAGACCCAGGCGCACGACTGGCCAGTCGTGCGCGGACAATGTGGTGGTGCGAGTCGTTGCCAGCACGGGCGGCGGAGACAGACGCCTCCCGCCGACGGCATATCGGGACGGCGTTCGGCACCGGCGAGTCAGCGATAGACCTAGTCTCGTCCCGCGACGCGCGGCACCAGAACGCGCCGCGCCTGGTCCTGGAGCTCGCAGATCACGCGGCGCTGCCCAATCCGATAGCGCCACAAGCCGCCCATGGGTCCGGTCAGGGCCTTGCCGCGCCGCCGCGGGTCGTCGAGGACGGTGACAAGCTCGTCCATGTACTCGATCACGCGCCGCGCCATGCGCCGGTCGAGCTTGCGGAGTTGCCTTAGCGCCGTGTCGGTGTAGTCAACGGTCCAGGGCAAGGTCGGCCTTCACGTCCGCGGCCGGATGCACGCGCTCCAGTCCTTTGCGCACGCGTTCGAGCACGTCGGCGGCCAGGTAGTAGTCCTCGAGGTCGTCGATGCCGTTTTCGATGAACTCGCGCAGGTAGAAGGCCTTCGATCGCCCGGTTTGAGCGGCGAGAAAGCGCAGCCGCTCCTCGGTTTCGGGAGACAGGCGGATCGACGTGGCCAACGGCTTCTCTCTGAATACGGTGAATATGAGTATTCGTCATATCGCGGGGGCGAGTATGCGCGGGATGTGATGCCGTCGATGCCGCCAGCCGAATCGAATGCCGATTCCATGCCGCGGAGATCACCGGCCGTCGACGAAGGATCAGTGGGGCGAAGGTGGACTCAGGGCGCCGCCGCGCCGCGAGGACCCGCGCTAGGCCGCGGCGATGCTGCCGGCGGAGGAGGTGGGATTCGAACCCACGACCGAGGGGGATACCCCCGGTAACCGCTTAGCAGGCGGCCGCACTAGACCAACTATGCGACTCCTCCAAGTTCGGACCGGGCCGGATCGGGCGTCGGGCGGAGGGGGTGGGATTCGAACCCACGAGGCGGGCAAGCCGCCTAGTGGTTTTCAAGACCACCTCCTTAAGCCACTCGGACACCCCTCCAGCTTTACCGAAGTATAGCCCGGCCCAGCCGGCACAAGGCCGAAGCTGGCGAGTCATTTTGGTCGGCGCGGGCCGGCGCCTCGCCGCGAGAGCCGATGCCGCCTCGCTATCCTGGCGCCGCGCTGACGGTGGCCCGGCAGGTGGCGAGGGGGAGCGGCGTGTGCAGCCGGGTTTCCCTATCTCGCGGTTGCGACGGTCCGCCGGACGCGGCGCTGCGGCGTGGGGCGGCGCTGTTCAATCAACGCGAGTTCTATGCCCAGCACGAGGTGCTCGAAGACGCCTGGCGGGCCGAACCCAGACCCGTGCGCGATCTGTACCGCGGAATCTTGCAGGTCGGCGTCGGGTGCTATCACCTCTCGCGCGGGAACCATCGCGGCGCCTGCAACCTGCTGCGCTATGGCTTGGCGCGCCTAGAGCCGTTCGAGCCGATCTGCTTGGGGGTGGACGTGACGGCGCTGCGGAGAGACGCGGCGCGTGCGCTGGCGGTGCTCGAAGAGCTGGGACCGGAGCGGCTGGAAGACTTCAACGAGCGTCTGCTCCCGCGCGTGGCGTTTGTCGAGTCGACGTCTGCCTGAGGGCTGACGGATCCACTGCCGTCACTCACGGCGGCGCGTACGATGGCGCCCAGAGAGCGTCGCCGCGATGTTCCGCAGAGGCTCCAGGCGGTGAGCGGCGCTGAGTCGGGAGCCACAAACAAGACGCAGGGGGAACCAATGGCGGGGGCACTGGCCATCACCGGCGCCGGACGCGGCATCGGACGAGCGATCGCGTTGCGCATGGCCCGGGACGGCTGGGCCGTCGCGGTGTCCGATATCAACGGCGACAGCGCCGCCGCCGTGGCGAAGGAGATCGAGCAGACCGGCGTGCGCGCGCGCGGCGACGCGCTGGACGTCACCGACCCGGACGCCGTGTCGGCCTGGGTAAATGAGGTAGACGCCGACCTGGGCGGGCTGACGGGCGCGGTGGCAAACGCCGGCATCATCACGATTCGGCCGCTGCTGGAGGTCCCGCCCGAGGAGTGGCGCCGTGTCATGGCGGTCAATCTGGACGGCGCATTCTTCTTCTGTCAGGCCGCCGGTCGGGTGATGGCGCCGCGAGGCCGGGGCAGCATCGTGGTCCTCTCGTCCGCGTCGTCCCGCCGGCCATCGCTCTGGCTCGGGCCCTACAGCACCAGCAAGACCGCGCTGCACGGGCTGACCCGCAATTTCGCCCTCGAGCTGAGCGAGCACCAGGTGCGCGTCAACGCCATCAGCCCCGGGCTGGTCGACACCGACATGTGGGAGAAGATCGACCGCGAACGGGCGGAGCGACAGGGAGTGGAAGTGGGCTCGGTATTTGCCGAAATGCTCAAGATGGTTCCCTTGGGCCGCGCGGAGGTGCCCGAGGACGTGGCCACCATCGCCGCGTTCCTGCTGTCGGAGGAAGCCGACTTCATCACCGGGCAGAACATCAGCTACGACGGCGGCTTCCAAATGCCCTGAGCGGGCCGTGGCGCTGGTCGGTTCCCGCTGCGACATCGCCCCCCGCGCAGTGCTGCGACCAACGCATCGCCGTCGCACCACCGCCGCGCGGTGCTCGGCACGGCGTCAAACTCACCAGAAGATTGCCGGGAAACAGAAGGTCCCGTTGCTATACTCGGGTCCCAGACGACTTTTCTTCGATACCGAAGTAATAGAGGTGCGCGCTTGACCACCACCGACGACGCGCCGGCCGCTGCCGCCGTCGCCGAGACCATGCCGCCAGACGATATACCGGCGCTTGAGTCCATGGAAGCCCTGCTGGAAGAGGCAAGCGCGCAGCTGCCGAGCATTGGCCGCGGCGACGTTCTCGAGGGCGTCGTCGTCGGCATGGAGCCCGACGAGATTCTGGTGGATATTGGCCTCAAGGCCGAAGGCTTCGTGCCCGAGCGCGAGCAGTGGGACACCCGGCTTGAGGAGCCCCGCCCGACCTATCAGCTTGGCGAAACGGTGCTCGTCTACGTGGTGCAGCCGGAGGGCGACGGGCGCGCCATGCTCTCGTTCCGGCGCGCCGAGCAGGAGAAAGTCTGGCGCGCCACCGAGGAGCTCTTCGAAAATGGCGAGATCATCGACGCCACCATCCTCGAATACAACAAGGGCGGCGTGTTGGTGGACGTTGGGCCGCGCGGTTTCGTTCCGCTGTCGCAACTCACCAGCCTGCGCCGCGGCGCCAGCGACGAGACCGAAGACGAGTTGGCCGCGCGGCTGGCGGAGCTTGTCGGCCGCAAGATCAACGTCAAGATCATCGAGCTCGACCGTCGCCGCAATCGCCTGATCCTCTCCGAGCGCGTCGCCGAGCGCGAGGTCCGCTCGCGCCGCCGTGAGGTGCTGCTGGACGAGCTGCAAGTCGGTCAGGTGCGGCAGGGCGTCGTCAGCAATATCTGCAGCTTCGGCGCCTTCGTCGACCTGGGCGGCGCCGATGGCCTGGCCCACATCTCCGAGCTCTCGTGGAGCCGGGTGGAAAGCCCCGAGGAGATTCTGAAGCCGGGCCAGGAGATCGAGGTCTACGTGCTGTCCCTCGACCGCGAGGACAAGAAGATTGCCCTCAGCCTGCGCCGCGCCACCAAGGATCCGTGGCAGTCGCTGGAGTCCAAGTACGGCGTGAATGAAATCGTCGAAGGCGAGGTGACCAAGCTGGCCCCGTTCGGAGCCTTCGTCCGGCTGACGGACGGCATCGAAGGGCTGGCCCACGCCTCCGATCTAGGGGACGCGGCGCTGGACTCGATGCGCGAGGGCGACTTCGGCAAGTTCCAGATCCTGAGCATCGACTCAGGCCGCCGACGCATTCGGTTGTCGCCGCTACCGACCGAGGTCGGCGATAGTGCGACAATGGGGAGCTTGGACACCGCCCACGGCTGACACCGGGGCCGCTGCAGGGGATGTCAGGTGAACGACCGCCTGAATAAGTTCACCGAGCGGGCGAAGAAGGTCTTGGTCTTCGCCCAAGACGAGGCGACGCGCTTCAACCACAACTACATCGGCACCGAGCACTTGCTGCTTGGGCTGGTGCGGGAGGGCGACGGCATCGCCGCTCAGGTGCTCACCAACCTGGGCGTCGAGCTGAACAAGGTGCGCAACGCCGTGGAGTTCATCATCGGCCGCGGCGAGCGCATGGTCGTCGGCGACATCAGCCTCACGCCGCGCGCCAAGCGGGTCATCGAGCTCTCCATCGAGGAAGCGCGGCGGCTCGGGCATAACTACATCGGCACCGAGCATCTGCTGCTCGGCCTGGTGCGCGAGGGCGAGGGCATCGCCGCCGGCGTGCTCGAGAGTCTGGGCGTGAACCTCGAGAAGGTGCGGGCCCAGGTCGTCCAGCTGGTGAGCCAGAGCTCGACCGAGCGTGGCCGCGGCGAAGCGAAAAAGAGCGGCTCCAAGACTCCCGTGGCCGATCAGATGGGCATCGACCTCACCGCGGCGGCCCGCGGCGGCAAGCTGGACCCGGTGATCGGGCGCCACGACGAGGTCGAGCGCGTGATCCAGATTCTCAGCCGCCGCACCAAGAACAATCCGGCGCTGATCGGCGACCCGGGCGTGGGCAAGACGGCCATCGTGGAGGGCCTGGCGCAGCGCATCGTGGCCGGCGACGTGCCCGAGTCGCTCCGCGGCCGGCGGCTGCTCACGCTCGACATGGGCGCACTCGTGGCCGGCACCAAGTATCGCGGCGAGTTCGAAGAGCGGCTCAAGAAGGTCATCGACGAGCTCAAGTCGGCCAGCGACTGCGCCCTGTTCATCGATGAGTTGCACACCGTGGTCGGCGCGGGCGCGGCCGAAGGCGCGGTCGACGCCGCCAATATCCTCAAGCCGTCCCTGGCCCGTGGCGAACTGCAGGTCATCGGCGCCACCACCCTCGACGAATACCGCAAATACGTGGAGCGCGACTCGGCGCTCGAACGCCGCTTCCAGCCCGTCACCGTGCGCGAGCCGTCGATCGACGAGACCATCGCGATCTTGACCGGCGTGCGCCCTCGCTACGAAGAGCACCACCGCGTCCAGATCACGGACGACGCGGTCAAGGCCGCCGCCGAGCTGGCCGGCCGCTACGTCACCGACCGATTCCTCCCCGACAAGGCCATCGACGTGATGGACGAGGCGGCGGCCAAGGTCAAGATTCGCC
>LXNJ01001567.1_pt1 | contig 13373 bp, 8 predicted proteins | sample 809081 | NCBI WGS metagenome assembly LXNJ01 (sample SAMN04870510, study PRJNA318959) | sponge metagenome | biome: sponge; feature: marine sponge reef; material: water | host: Petrosia ficiformis | place: Greece: Milos, Mediterranean Sea | collected 2013-05-29 | depth 5-7 m
CGACTACGCACAGGGTGTGGAATCCTTGGGTGCCGATCACATCCTGACCTACGACCACGTGCTCGGCGCCGACCCTGACCGGCCCGGCGGGTGGAGCGGACGGCCGTACGACAAGGACGTTGCGTTCCACGAACCCTTCACCCTGTTCTCGTTCATGGCTGCAGCCACGAACACACTCGGGTTCTGCTCCTGCGTGATGATCCTGCCCCAGCGCCAGACAGCCCTCGTCGCCAAGCAGGCCGCCCAGCTTGCAATCCTCTCCGGCAACCGGTTCCGGCTTGGCATCGGCACCGGTTGGAACGAAGTCGAGTACGAGGCCCTCGACGTGCCGTTCGCGCGACGCGGTGCCCGCCAAGCGGAGCAGGTCGAGGTGTTGCGGCGGTTGTGGACGGAGGACGTCGTCGACTACAACGGCGATTTCCACACGGTCCCGAAGGCCGGCATCCTGCCGAGGCCAACCGAACCCGTACCGATCTGGTTCGGCGGCGGCGCACCCTCGCTACTGCGACGGTGCGGTCGATTGGGCGACGGTTGGGTGCCGATCGGCGGGCCCAACGAGCAATCGCGCCTGGCACTGCAGACAATGCGGGAAGCCCGCGAAGCGGCTGGGCTTTCCTGGGAAGGATTCGGCGTTCAGGCTCAGGCGCAGACCCAGGGCGGCGACCCGGAGAGATGGAGGCGTCACCACGACCGGTGGCGTGACCTCGGATGCACGCATCTTGCCATCGTCACGCACTACGCCGGCCACGGCACCGACGTCGACGCCCATCTCAAGTCGGTCGAGACGTACTTCGAGTCCGTGCGCGACTAGATCAGCCTTCCAGCCGTTGGACCACGCGTTCGACGGCGCTGGCGGTCAGCCAGCCCCGAGTACCATCCGCCAACGCGACCCGAACCCAGGCGTCGCGCGTTTCGACCACGACGATTTCGGTTCCCGCCGGCAGGGGATTGGCGAACGTTGGCGATGCGCCGGGACTGTCCGCGGAACGCAGGGCAATGCCATCGACAACCACCACGGCCTCGTCGTTGGCATTGCCGGACAGCAACGCCGACCCCGTGGCCAGACCCCAAACCACGAATGCCGGAACGGCGATGGCACCGAGCCACCTCGGCCGGCGAGGCCAGGGTGCCGCCAGCAATACGCCGGCGCCGAACGCCAATGCGCCGATCAGGTGGAGTTGCGCGATGGCGAAGCGGTCACGCCAGAACAACAACGAGTCCAACGCGCCGTCTCCGGCGGGTCGCGACAGCCAAACCGGCAGACGATCCCGCAGCCAAGCGAGATTCGCACGCGCCCGTTCGTTGTCCGGGGCGGCCTCCAACGCTCGGCGGTAGGCGAGCACGGCCCGCCCCGCATCTTGGGCGCCAAGGGCAGCGTTACCCCAATCCACCTGCAACTCGGGCGAGTCCGCGTTTGCCGCGGCGAGTGGGCGAAACGCCCGTTCGGCACTCTCGAAGAGACGAACGCGGCGCAAGCGGTCCGTCTCTTCGATGGCGGATCCGTAGATGCTGCGAGCGTGTTCGACGGCCGTCGGCGACGATTCGGCCGCGACGAAATCGGGCGACACGATCAGAATCACCAGTAACGCCAGCGCACCCGTCGCGGCGGGCGATTTGGCCATTGACGTTTGGACGCCGGGTCGTCGAGACCATTGCCGGGCAATTTGCCGCAACGCGGCTGCAATCTCGCCCGAGACCGCCTCCTCCGCCGCGTTGGGATCGAAGGCATGTGTTTCCAGCCGTTCGAGCATGCCGCTCGTCTCCCGGGGATCGTTGCCCGACGCCTGGGCCAAACGCCGCATCGCGGCAATAATGACCGGCGCCGCTTGACGTGCGGGCTGCCCTGCGTCCAATGCCTTCTCCAATGCCCGCAAGGCCCGCCGGATGGTTCGGCTTCGCATCCGGCGACCGCTGTTGCGTGCCGCCCAGAATGCAACCAATGCCGCGATCAACGGCGCGCCGTAGAGGGTGCCGAGCAGCAATCGCGAGTCGTCGGTTCCCCAGGGCCTGCCGAGCGTCGCTTCGGGAGCGCTCAACGACATGTCGGCACCGACCAACGTCGCGATCGCCCCGCCGAGATCGGGCCGATCGTCACGCGCAGCCTGGGAGGCGACGGCCGGGGCGGCCACGACATCGGCAACACCCACGAGTTGCGCGGTGCCGACCGACAGCGCGACGGGCTCGCTGGTAACGGTCCGGTAGTCGCCGACTGCGGGATCGAAAAAGGAGAACGCGAGGGGTGGAATTTCGCGCACCTCGGCGCTCTTGACCCGAACCGTGAAGGTGAAACGCTTGCTATTGGACTCCTCGTCGACCTCGCCGGCCACACTGCCTTCGGGGACGGTGAAGTGGGTCGTTGGCAATCCGCCGGGACCACCCAGGGGCGGCAAACTCAGGCCAACCAGTGGCCCGTCGCCGCGCAGCCGAACCGTCAATTCCACCGGCTCGCCCACCGAGACCACCGTCCGGCTCGCCTGGACGTCGAGGGCATAGCCGCTGCCGATGGCGTTGACGAAGGTCGGCGGTCGACCGGCCACGGGGAGTGGCCGAACCGTAAGCCGGCGGGGTGCTCCTTCGGCACGGAACAGGTCGTAGGTGGCGCGACGGAAACCCCAACTGTCGCGACCGGTTCCCGACCGCAATTGCGCGACGACGCGCACGGGCGGCAGGTCCAAGGTCCCGGCCCGATTCAAGGTCACGCGGGCGTCGAAGGAGAACCGCTCGTAGCTCCGCCCATCGCCTTCGTCCAAAAAGGTCGATTGGGACAGGGGCAGTTCGACCTGTCGGGCGCCCGCGCTGAACGCCACCGTACGTGCGCCAGGACCGCCCGGCACCGGCGCCACGTCGGCACCCTCGAGGTTGAACAGCGGCACCGAGAACTCGTAGTTCCTCACGTCCCGGGCGAGCAACCACTCCACCGACGCGTCGAACGTCTCCCCCACCCAGAGCGGGCGGTCGGGCAACGCCATGCGCACGACCATTTGTTCCGTACTCGGAACCTCGGTGGCGTCGAACGATGTAGCCGGGCTATTCGCCTCGACGCCGGCCTGTTCCACCCGCAACGGGGGAATCGTGTAGCGTCCGGCGGCGGGTGCCAGCACCTGCCACCGGTATACGAAGGTGACCTCACGCCATTCGGAACGCTGCCGGTTGATGATCTGGATGCTCGACGAGACGTTGGGGCTGACGCCGAGATAGGTGACCTCGCAACCTTCGATGGCGAGATCGGGCGGTGCCGGCGGCGGCTCCTCCTCGAAGCCCTTGGCGGACAGCGAGAGCGTGAACGGCATGTTGGCGTGGATCGCTTCCGACTCCACGGACAGAGCCAACGTGGCGGCCAACGCCGATTGAGCGGCGGTCGCCAATACCCAGGCGGCCAGGGCAAGCCGGGCGCTCACCAATCCTTCTCCACGGGCTCCGGACCGGTCTGCGCGTCCCTCTGACGCTGACGCTCGGCCTCCCGATCCCGGATGGCCTGCAACCGCTTCAAGGCTTGCCGTTGGGACATCTGCTCTTCCTCGCCGGACTGCGGCTGCGGCTTTTGGGCCTCGCCCCGTTGTTGCTCCTCGCCTTGCTGCTGCTGGCGCTGCTGAGGCGGCACCAACTCCTTCAAGGCGTTCTCGAGGTGCTCCATGGCGGCCAATTGGTCTTCCAACGCCGGCTCCATGTCAGGCGACATGGTCGTAGCCCGGTTGGCACCGTCCGTGACGATGGTAGCAGCGCTCAGCATGCGGCCTGTGGCCTTGCGTACTTCATCGGCGGCCTTGGCCAACCGTTCGCCCGCGGCCGGATCGGCTGCCGGGATGGGTGCGCCGCTGGCGTTGGACGGTGCCGGGGCACTTGCGGCATCCGCCTGTTGCGCCAACGCGGCGGCCAATTGATCGCCCATCTGGGCATGCCGACCTTGGCGCTCGGCTACCGCTCCCACGGCCGGGGCGAACTCGTCGCCCATGGCAGCGGAAGGCTCCGCCTGCAACGTCGCCGTGCGATCGTGGGTCTCGCCCTGGTCCGCCAGCAATGCCGCTACATGTTCGACGATGGAGAAGAACAACCGGCGCAGTTCCTCCAAGTGTTCAAGGGTCTCTCCGGCGCTGGCGCGGGCGTCGTCAACCGCACCGTCGTCCACGCTTGAAGCCAGGCGCGCGAGGCCGTTCGCGGCAAGGGCCCGCAAGTTCTCTGCCAATTCAAAGCGCGCCTCGACGGCGCTACGGGTCTGCTCGTCCTGTTCTTCCGTCTGGGCCGCTGCTGCCGTTGCCTCCTCGTCAAGCAGGCCCTTCAATCGTTCCAGGCGTCTTTGGTTGTCGGCGACGAGCTTGCCGACAAGGGTTTCTCGCTCGTCTGCGGTCAGGGTCTCATCGGTTTCGCCTTCGTCCGGGGTAAGGAGCGCCACGATACCCTGTTGGGATCCGTAGGCCAGCTCGATCAGGCTCTTGACGTCGGCGAACAACTCGATGGCCTGGGCGAGGGCTGCAAGCGCCCGGTTCTCCTCGGGGAGTGCGCCGGACGGGTTCCCGGATTCCAGCGCGGCGATTGCCGCCCGCATGGCGGCGAGCCCTTCGTCGAGTATCGGCGCGGCCTCGACGGCCGCCGCCATCGCACGGCGCGTCTCGTTCTCGTCTACGCCCGGGACCGCCGACGGATCGGTCGCCGCAACCGCCTCGAAACGACTCAACACCCCGCCGGTCCGGACGCCGATGTCCTCCTGGCGTTGTGCGAGGTGCTCGTCGGTGAGCCACCCGGGTGTTTGGCGTTCCAGGCTGATCGCGCCGTCCGCGAACGCGGCCAGGGCGCCGGTGTGGGCGATGAGTTCCTGTTCGTCGCGGAGCACGGCCTTGAGAACCGTCACCGGATCCAGCAATTGCTCCCGGGCCCGTTTCAGTTCGGCGAGGGCCGCATCCGCGCGCCGATGGCCGCGCTCGCCTTCGAGGCGTCGCAGCCTTCGTCGTGCGTCACTGAGGGACTGCCGGGCCCGTTCCAAGTAGCTGGTCATGGCGGCCAACTGATGGGCGCGACTTTGCTGCTCGGGGGGACGTTGCTCTTGTGGCGTCTGTTCGATGTAGAGGCGCTCCTCCGCGCCGAGGTCGATCACGTCCGCCACCTCCGCCATCAACACCCGTTCCCGGCTCGCGAGCGCCTCGAATTCGGTGCTGAAGCCGATCGGTTCGGTGCCCGCCTGCTCGGTCGCGATGTCCGTCAACAGACCGCGCACCTGGTCGCGCAACGCGCGTTGGTCATCGATCAGGCGGTCCAGACGCGCCTCCAAACGGTCGCCCTGGTTGAGTTGGTCGGCCAACTGCAAAACCCACTTCGACACCAATTCCAGGTTGATTCGTGCGTCGTCGTCCCCCGGCGGCGCCAGGCGTACGGCGTCGTTGAACCACGCCGCGCTTTGGCGAAGCGTTTCGATGACCTGTTCCGGGGACTGGGTCTCCGCTTCGCTGTCGGCTGGCTGCCCGGGAGCGGTGTCGTCGGCCCGCGCCTCGGCACCGACGATGCCGAAACCAACCTGCGCCGCCAGGGACAATCCAAGGTTGAACGCCGCCCGGTAGCGCAACTCGGGGTCCGGGCCCGCTTCGTCCCGGGACGCCAGGAACGCCGCTGCAGCCGCTTCATAGTCGCCGGCCTCGAAGTGCCCAAGACCCAGGTTGTACCGGCCGCGGGCACTTGGTTCGGGGCCCTCGTCGACGGGATCCGGTTGCGTCTCCGGCACCGGGACGTCGGCGTCCGCGACAACGGCCGCGTCCGTACCGGCATCTGCCTGCCCGGGTTCGTCTTCGATCGCAGCGCCAATGCAAAACACGACCGCTGCCAGTGGCACGCCGCTGAAGGGCCCCGCCCGCGCCGTTTTCGGGGCGCTCATGCGGTCACCCTCCCGCGCCGCCCAGATTCCCACGCCGACGCCCGGAAGGCGGATGCCCACACCGCCCCCAGCAGGCAGACAATGGCCCCGAGCACCAGCCAGAAAAAGTGCTCGGTGGGTGCCCGACGCTGCAGACGGGCGGACGCGTCGGTGACGAGCGGTTCGATGTGCGCCTCGACGATGGCGTCGAGATCGATGGCCGAGGTGCCGGCGGGCACGTAGACGCCTTCCGTACGCAGCGCCAGTTCCCGCAACAGTTCGCCGTCCAGGCGCGAACGCACCACGACACCGTCGCGATCCACGAGGAGCGTCTTGGCACCGGTGTCCGGGTCGGTCAGCGTGATCTCGCTACCGCTCTCGCTGCCGAATCCAATGGCGACGATACGGATTCCGGCGTTCACGGCTTCTTCGACGGCATCCATCGGGAAGGAGTCGTGATCCTCGCCATCCGTGATCAGCAGCATGACCCGGGAAACCCCGCGGTTGACGCCGAACGCCGCCACCGCCTTGTGGATGGCGTCGCCAATGCGGGTGCCCCCGCGCGATACGGATGTCGCGTCGACACCCTTGAGAACGAGGTGGAAGAATCCGTAGTCCGTGGTCAAGGGACTCATCACCGCGGCACGACCCGCGAAGGCGACCAGGCCGACGCGGTGACCGGTGACCCGGTCGACGAACTCCGCGACGTCCGCCTTCGCCCGGGCAAGGCGATTCGGCGCCGCATCTTCGGCAAGCATGCTCTTCGACACGTCGAGCACCACCATGATGTCGGCGCTTATCCTGCGCGCCGCAATGGCCTCGGTACCCCCCGGGGTCTGTGGACGCATCAACGCCACAACGCCGAACAGCAACGTCGCCAAGATAAGGACCAGTTTCACGATGCGACGCGTCGTCGAGGCGCCTTGGGCGAGGCGGGTCTGCATGGTCGACGAGACGAAGCGGGCCAGCAGATCGCGGCCGCGGAACTCCACGAACGCCAAGGCGACCACCAGCGCCAACGCCGGCCAGACACCGTGCACCCAGTTCGGATTGGCGAAGACGATGCTGTCCATCTCTACCCGCGCCTACCCGCGACACCCTGCGGCGCACGTAGGGGACGGGCTTGTCCCGTCCCGCAACACCGAAACGGCCATATCCGTCGGGCAACGGCGCGCCTTGCCGCGCGCATCTGCGTCGGCGCGCGTAGGGGACGGGCTTGTCCCGTCCCGACCGGCAACGGACACTTCCCGCGGGCGACCGCATGGCCAGCCCGGCGCGTCAGGGACGCCCCTACGAATGCCGAACCGTTGCAGCGCGTCATGTCCACTAGGGCACCCGCGCGAATACGGCGCCGCGGCCGACCCAGCCGAGCGCCATGAGCAAAAGCCCGGCGAGGAGCGGAAGGGCGAACAGTTCCTCGTACTGACGCGAACGCTCCTCCGTGATCCGGGTACGCTCCAGGCGGTCGATCTCGGCGTAGACGTCGACCAGCGCCTCCGCGTTGTCCGCGCGGAAGTAACGGCCCCCGGTCCGATTCGCGATGTTGCGCAAGTTGGATTCGTCGATCTGCACGGGTACGGAGCGCAGGACACCGCGTTGGTCGCGCACCGGGGCAATGCCCGTGGATCCCGCCCCGATGGTGTAGACCTTGATGCCCTGTGACCGCGCCAGTTCGGCGGCCGAGGCCGGCGTCTCCACACCGGCGTTGTTGACGCCATCGGTGAGCAATACCGCGATGCGGGACTGCGCCGGCGACTCGCGAAGCCGTTCGACCGCAAGCCCCAACGCATCGCCGATCGCGGTGCCGTCCTCCGAACGCAACCGTGTGATCTCGAGGTTGCGGGCCACGGCGACGAGGTTCTCGTGATCCAGTGTCAGGGGTGCCGCGGTATCCGCGTAGCCCGCGAAACTGACCACGCCGATGGCGTCGTCCGGCCGACCCGCGAGCGTGCCGCCGCCGAGTACGAATTGTTCGAACACGTCCTGTACCGCCTCGAGTCGCGTGCGCTCGCGTTCCGGCGTCAACAGATCGAGGGCGGCCATCGAACCCGATGTGTCGATGACCATCATGATCGCGATGCCCTCCCGCTGAACGCGGCTTATCCGCTCGCCGATGCGGGGGCCCGCCAAGGCGAGCACGAGGGCGACCAGCGACAGCGCCAGGAATGCATCGGGCACCCATGCGAGGCGGGCACGCCAGCCCCGGCCCCCGCTCGGCAACAGCTTGAAGGACGAGAACAGCACACGTCCCGGTGCACGTCGCGCCAACAGGAACACGGGAATCGCCGCCAGGGCCAAGGCAAGGAGTGCCGGATCTCTGAACTCAATCGCCCACATCATTCCTCAGCCCGTTGCGGCCGCTTGGGGCGTACCTGTTCGCGGTTGTGTTTCCGCCAACTCGTCGCGTGCGGCGGCCGTCTCGTTCAGGAACTGTCTCGCCTCGTGTAGCGCATCTCGGGACTCGTCTTCGCCCGGACTGTAGCGGGCGAACTTCACCCTGTCGCTCCTAGCCAGGAAGGCCGACAGGAGTTCCCGATGCGCGGCGCTCAACTCCGCCGAGCGACCGGCCTCGGCCAGGAACTCCTCGGTCGTGAGTTCGGGGGCACGCAACGCGAAACGTTCCTCGATGTAGCGGCGCACGATATCGGACAGTTCGACGTACCAGGCGTCCGCAGCGTCCGACCCGGGCAAGCCGCGGCGTTCCAAGCGGTCGAGTCGTGCCATGGCCCGGTCGAAGGCGGTCGAACGGGCACGCTCCTCAACGCGTCGCAGCCACCAGACGACTGCCACGACCACGCCGGCTACAACCACCAGTCCCAAGACGATCCAGGGCCAGTTGCGCTCCAGCCAAGGTCCTTGAAGTTCCGCGAGGGTTGCCCGGGCGGGACGCAGTTCGTCGAGTGGCTGGCCCTCCGGCAGCACCGAGGCCACCACGAAGGCGAGTTCGTCGGTCAACAGTTCCCTGGCATTGGGATCGCTATCCGGGTCGCGTTCGTCGAGAAATTCGATCCGCAGCCGGGGTATCCGCTGGCGGCCACTCATGGGTGCCTGCAGGGTGTAGCGCTGGGACAACTGCACACCGTCCTCGGTGGCGTCCTCCCGCGGTGTGAAGTCGACGATGGCAAACCTGCCGAGCGCTTCGCCGAAGGCCGGCATCTCGACCACCACGCCGGTCTTGGCGAGAACTTCGAGGGTGAGCACCAGCGGATCGCCCAAGCGGGGTTCACGAGGGGTCAGGGTCAGCGTTGCCGTGACGGGACCCTCCTGGGTCTCGACAACGAGCGATGCCGCCGGGTCGGCGAGCGATGCATCGTCACCGGTTTCCTGCACAGGACCGTCGTCTTCGGGTTGTGCACAGGACGCCAGCAAAGCAGCAATACCCAATACGCGCACGGTTCTCATCGCCGATTCCTCTTCTCCCGCATGCGGAAGAACCGCAACAGGGGATCCACCACCGACTGCGCGGCGTCCACGGTGATCAGGTCGATGCCCACCCGGCCGAGTGCCCGCTCGAGGCTCTGCGCCCGTTCGTCCGAGTCGACGCCAAGGGCCTCGCGAAAACCCGCGGAACCCGTGTCCACGAGGCGCCGGGCACCGGTCTCCGCATCCTCGAGTGTCACCAGACCACCACTCTCGATCACCGACTCGCGCGGGTCGGCGACCTTGACGGCGACCACGTCGTGCTTGCGGTTGGCGTTCGACAGCACATCCAGGTAATCCTCGTCGATGAAGTCGGAAACGAGGAACAGGATCGCGCGCCGCGGTAGAACGCGGCGACAGAACTCCAACGCCGCCGCGATGTCGGTGGAGCGACGCGTTCCCGGTCCGGTGCGGTTGAACAACCGTGCGAGGCGGATCGCGACCCGGCGAGGTAGCCGAGCCAGCGTCTGCCCCTGCCGTCGGCCGCGCGCCTCGCCGGTTTCCTCCCGACCCCGGGCGAGGACTTCGCGTACCACGCGCAAGGCGTGCTTCTGCCCCTTGCGCGGCGGTATGTACTCGTCGACCCCGGCGTGGAACAGCAGAAGGCCCACCTTGTCGTCGTTGTAGATGGCGGAGAACGCCAAGAGCGCCGAGAGTTCAACCGCCGCCTCGCGCTTCGATCGATGCGCGGAGCCGAAATCGAGGGATGCGCTCATGTCCACCAGCAGCATGACAGTCAACTGCCGCTCTTCGACGTAGCGCTTGACGTAGGGGGCGCCCACGCGGGCGGTCACATTCCAGTCGATGGTGCGGACGTCGTCCCCCGGAACGTAGGGCCGTACCTCGTCGAATTCGACGCCCCGGCCCTTGAAGACCGACACGTAGGCACCAGCCAGCACGTCCGCCACCTGACGTCCCGTGGTGAGCTGGATGCGGCGAACCTGACTGACGATCTCGGCAGGAAGCATGGCTTACGAGCCCGTGGAAGGAACGTGCTTTCTCAGGGCACCTCGACGTGGTTGAGGATGACGCCCGCCAGATCGTCCGTATCCCGTCCTTCCGCCTCGGCTTCGTACGTCGCCACGACGCGGTGGCGCAGCACGTCGGGAGCGATGCTCTTGACGTCGTGGGGGCTGGCGTAGTTCCGCCCGGCAAGCAGCGCATGGGTCTTGGCGAGTTGCACCAGGCTCAACGATCCCCGTACCGAAGCGCCATATTCGATCAGGTTGACGAGTTCCGGCAATCCCGCAGCGGCGGGATCCCGGGTGGCCGCGACGAGATCCACGGCGTAGCGTTTGACCTTGTCGTCCACGAACACCTGCCGCATCGCCTGTCGGGCCGCGAGAATCTCGGCACCGGACATGACCGGGTTGGCAGTCGGTGCCGCGCCCTCACCTGCCATTCGGTCGATGACGCGAACCTCGTCGTCGTTGCTGAGATACCCGACCCGGAGCTTCATCATGAAGCGGTCGAGTTGGGCCTCCGGCAGCGGATAGGTGCCCTCCTGCTCGATGGGGTTCTGCGTCGCCATGACGAGGAACGGTGTGTCCAGGGCGAAGGTCTCCTCCCCGAGCGTGACCTGGCGCTCCTGCATGGCTTCAAGGAGCGCCGCCTGCACCTTCGCCGGGGCGCGGTTGATCTCGTCGGCGAGGATCAGGTTGCCGAACACCGGTCCCTTGCGAACTGAATAGGTGCCTTCCCGGGGATTGAAGATCTGTGTGCCCGTGACATCGCCGGGCAGCATGTCCGGCGTGAACTGAATGCGCGAGAACCGGCAGTCCACGGTCGACGCCAGCGTACTGATCGCCAGTGTCTTGGCGAGACCCGGCACGCCTTCGAGGAGCACGTGGCCATCGGCGATCAGCGCCAGCAGGAGGCGGTGGACCAAATCGTCCTGTCCCACGAGCACCTTGCCCACTTCCGCCCTGACCGCGTCGAATTGCCGCTTGATCGCCGTGGTGTCCAACCCTACTTCAGCCATCGTGCTGTCGCCCCCTCTGTTCCGAACTACCGCAAAAAGATCGCGGATTTTACGTCACGCCTTGAGCGTGGAGTTCGCTTCAGCGGACAACGACGAACAATTGCCGTTCGCCGCGTTGCACGAGCATCGTATAGGGAGCGCCGTCCTCGACCGCCGCTTCGAATTCACCAAGGCTGGTAACGGGCCGCCGATTGACGGCCACGATGACATCGCCGGGTTCCAACCCCAAGGACCAAGCGCGGCTGCCCCGCTCCACCTCGACGATCTCCACCCCCCAGATGCGACCGTGGAGCCGGTGTTGGCGCGAGAGATCGCGCAGTTTCGCCCCGCCAAGACTCGTGGTCGCGGCCCTGTCGCCGGCACCAACGTCCTCCGCCGAGGCCAGCGTTGCCTCGAGACCCTTGGCCTTGCCGTTGCGCATGACGACCAGCTCGACCTCATCGCCCGCCGATGCCATGCCGATGCGGTTGCGGAGATCTCGGGCGTCCCGAACATCCTGGTCGTCCAGACGAACGATTACGTCCCCGGGTTCGATGCCCGCAGCCTCCGCAGCCGAGTCCTTCACGACCTCACCAACGACCGCGCCTTCGGACGACTCGAGCCCCAATAGCTCGACATCGTCGGGAGAGACGTCGCCGATCATGACACCCAACCGGCCCCGGCGTACCTCCCCGTGCTCGACGAGTTGGTCAACCACCGCGCTGACGATGTTGGCCGGGACGGCGAAGCCCAGGCCCGCGCTTACCGATGGCGGCACGATCAGGGTGTTTATGCCAACCAGTCGTCCGTCAAGGTCCATCAACGCACCACCGGAGTTGCCGCGGTTGATGGCGGCATCCGTCTGGATGAAGTCCTCGTAGGCATCCCGATCGAAGCCGCTGCGTCCCAAACCGCTGACGATGCCCGAGGTGGCTGACTGGGCGAAACCGAAGGGACTGCCGATGGCGACCACGAAATCGCCCACCGACAAGTCGTCCGAGTCTCCGAGCGGCAGCGCCTTGAGATCGTCCGCTTCGATCTTCAAAAGCGCGATGTCCGTCAAGGGGTCGCTGCCGACCAGCTCCGCGTCGTATGTCCGGCGATCCTTGAGGGTTACGACGATCCGGTCGGCGTCTTTCGTGACGTGGTGATTGGTCACGATATGGCCTTTGCGGGCATCGATGACGACGCCGGAGCCAGCCGAGCCAGCGCTGCCCGTGCCCCAGGGAGTGCGTATTCCTTCGAACTCCACCTGGATGCTCACCACCGCCGGCGTGGCCTCTGCCAGCACCGGGGCGAACGTCAGCTTGCCATCGTGGGCCGACGACGACAGCGATACCGCGATCATGGCGGTACCAAGACAAATGGCGCCGAAGGTCTTCGGGGAGGTTCTCATTCTGCTGTGCCTCGCGTTGAAACAAACACGTCTTCGTTGCCCGGGAACAAGCGGCAGCAACGCCGAAGAGAATTCGTTTGGCAACTCCTCGGGCGACCACGTAGCAGTCGCGTCCTATCCCTTGATGCCGCACCGAGCAATAGCGTCTTTGATGGCGACAACCGTCAAGAGTTCAAGGGGGGGTGCGAATGCGGTTTGATCGACCCCCAAGATGCCCCACCGGTTCAGGGCGCCAGCGTCTGCCGCGTCTTCGCCGCCGCCTCGATGTCGTCCCAATCCCAAAGCTGGGCCACGGTGTCGACATCCGCCCAAAGCCCGGCCTGATCGGCATAGTGCGGGCTGCATGGATGACCCGACGCGCCCAGTGGCACGATCCACCGGGAGTTGCGCCAGTCCGACGGGTCATGGATGTAGCGGTTGACGGACATGACCGTCGCCGTAAAGCCCTCGGCGAACGCATACGCACCGGCGAGCGGGGTATCGGCGTCGCCGTGAGTCGCGACCGGCGGCGGGTCGAGCAGCACCGCGCAGTCCGGGAAAACGCGCGACAGCGGGTGCCGGGGACGGGTGCCGTGGAGCGCACCCCAGGTCCAGCCGTCCATGTCGTTGCCCAACCGCCGACGGAGTTCGGTCTGCGCATCGCGCAGCGCGGATTCGATCAACGACTCCCACGTCTGTCCGGTCTCGAGGCAGGAGTCGTCGCCATCCCCCATGGCCGAAACGGCGCTCGCATAGAGCGATGCGAGATGCGGCGCCCC
>LXNJ01001568.1_pt1 | contig 13369 bp, 6 predicted proteins | sample 809081 | NCBI WGS metagenome assembly LXNJ01 (sample SAMN04870510, study PRJNA318959) | sponge metagenome | biome: sponge; feature: marine sponge reef; material: water | host: Petrosia ficiformis | place: Greece: Milos, Mediterranean Sea | collected 2013-05-29 | depth 5-7 m
GCCCGGTTTTGTCCGGAGGCGTAGTCTAATTGGTAAGGCACCGCACTCGAAATGCGGCGGGCGAAAGCCCTTGGGGGTTCGAGTCCCCCCGCCTCCGTCCCGATCAAATGATGTAGCTCGCTGCATTGTAGTGAGCTGTCATCAGGGCAAGTGAGTCTCGTCGGTGCACCCCGCTTCGTGCTCACTTCGTTTGGCGCTGGGCTGGCATGGTCACCGGGTAGAAGATAAACTTTGCCGATGGCCTCCCAGACACTGAAGTATGCAAGCGGACCGGCACTTCTGGTATTGCTAGCCGGCTGTTTCAGCTACGTTCCGCTGGCTTCCGTCCCACCGCCAGGAACCGACGTAAGGATTCGTTTGACCGTCGCGGGCGCGCTCCGCCTGAACGAGCTTGACATGACGGCCGAACGAGAGTACCAGGGAGAACTCGTCTCCGCCGACGAGCGTGAGATCCTTCTTTCCGTCGCTCGGGTAGCGAGTACTGCCGGCATCGGCGGGGGTCGCGTTCTTCAGGATCACATGGCGTTCCCGCGGGCTGAGATCGAAACCGTCGAGCAGCGGCGACTTTCCGTCTGGCGCACGAGCCTCGTTACAGCTGCCCTGGCTACTGCGCTCGGCATGCTCATCCACGAGGCCGTGGGTTCGGGAGGAGGGGAGAACGCCCCATCCCGCACCAACCCCGGAACCATCGGAGCTGCAATCCTTCCGGAGTTGGGGCCCGTGCCGTACGCGATGCCAAGGCACCGTGGTGTAAGAGTGGTCTGATCCGCAGCACGGGCGAGCGGCTCTTCGTAGGACCGCGACCGCGGAGCCCTCTACGCGTCTGTCTGTCCGACTGTGTCTCTTCCGAGTCACCGCGCAGGCTCTCCTGCCCGCAACCTGCCGTCTGCTTCCGTCTGCCCCCCTTCGTCCAAGCACCTATTGCGCTCACGCCATGACCTGTAGTACACTACGGATTATTTTCGCTGGATCGCTCGGGATTTCCGCTGAACAGCGCAAGCTCTAGGCGCCTTCGATCTTCCCTCACGGCACCCGCCGTTCACCATCCTCGAGCGGAGGTTTGGATGATGTTCCCTACCCGTCGTAGTCGTCAGGTTTCTTTCTCAGCGGCGGGTTCCGTCCTGCTTCTGCTGGCGCTGGCCAATCCGGTCCAGGCACAACAGGGCAGGATCACCGGCCGCGTCACCGCAGCCGGCACGTCGCTTCCCCTCGCCGGCGTCCAGGTACACCTCCCGGGGACCGGACGGGGGACACTGACGAATGCCAGTGGAGCCTTCGTAATCATCAATGTCCCCGTCGGCGAAGTGACGGTCCGCGCCGAAAGGATCGGGTATTATCCCGAGGAACAGACCGTCACCGTCACGGCCGAGGGGACCGTTGCCCTCGACTTCGAGTTGGGCGTGTCGGCCATCGGACTTGACGAGATCGTCGTGACCGGTACCGCCGGTCAGAGTCTCCGCCGGTCCCAGCCGGCGCAGGTGTCGGTGGTCGATGCCGCGGAGACGATTGAGCTGGCTCCGATCAACAGCGTCTCCGAGGTCCTCCAGTCCCGGATCCCCGGAGTGTCCGTGACGCACGGATCGGGTGTTGCCGGCTCGTCACAGAAGATTCGAATACGGGGCTCCTCCTCGATATCCCTCTCCAACGAGCCGCTCATCTTCATCGACGGAATTCGTGCCAACGGCACCATCGAATCGGTGAACCGGCCGGGGGAAGGCTCTGGCAGCGGCACCGGAACGGGAGGACAGGCAACCAGCAGGCTGAACGACCTCAACCCCGAGGACATCCAGAGCATCGAGGTGGTGAAGGGCCCGGCCGCCGCAACGCTCTATGGTGCGGATGCGTCGGCGGGTGTGATCCAGATCATCACGAAGCGCGGCTCGCCCGGCGGCTTCCGACAGACGCTTACGGCGGAGTACGACGCCATCTCCCATAACAACTTCACCCCGCCGTCCAATTGGGGAGCGTGCGCTCAGGCGAACATCGACCGTGGTGCCACGCTCTGTCAGGGAGTGCCCGTCGGTACCGTGGTATCGGACAACCCCCTGGAGCGGTACGGCGCCTTCCGCACTGGCAACAACAAGTCGCTGAGCTGGTCCGGGCGAGGGGGAACGGCCACGGGAGACTTCACTTACTATCTTTCCCTTTTTGCATCGGGCGAGGACGGCACCCTCCCTGCCAGTGACTTCGACAAGCGGTCCGGCCGTGTCAACGTCACATGGACCCCGCACGCCGTCCTGACGCTGAACGCCGGCTACACGCTGTTGACGACGTACAGCCGGCAACCCGACAACAACCATAGTCTGTACGGGATGCTGACCAACGCGCTCCTGGGTTCCCCCCTGACGGTGGGTACGGAGCCGAACGACGGCTGGCTCGGTCCACGCCAGGTCGACGCCATCGCGGCCATCAAGAACGAGGTCGACGTCGTCCGCCACATGCCCACTCTCGAGCTCGGTTTCCAGCCTTTTGACTGGCTCTCGAATCGACTCATCGTGGGCGGCGACTACACGTCGAACGAGAAGGTCCGCCACATCCCCAGAACCGACCAGAACCTGTATCGGTCCACGCACAATCCCGGATTAGTGCGGGAGACCCGCCGAAATCTCCAGTACGTCACGCTGGACTACATCACGAACGCGACTCTCCGGTTCGGCGGCGCCAGCCAGTGGTCAACGAACGGAGCCGTCGGAGTCCAGGTGGTCGATATTCGGGACGACTTCCTGTGGGGTGACGGCTTGGGCCTCGCCACCAACTCTGCCAGCGTAGTTTCTGCCGCTGCCGAGAGTGCCGGAGGACAACGCTTCCTGCGGGAGAGGTCGCTCGGATACATCGGGCAGGGGGAGGTCGGCTATCAGGATCGGCTCTTCTTCCAGGTCGGCATGCGCATCGACCGGAACTCCTCCTTTGGAGAAGAAGTAGGCGCCGTCTACCTGCCGAAGGCCGGAGCTTCGTGGGTTGTTTCGGAGGAACCGTTCTTCGGAGACGGACTGGGCTTCATCAATACGATCCGCCTGCGGGCGGCGTATGGAGCAACCGGGCGCGCCCCGCCGCCGGGAGCTACGCTGGAGACACTGGATCCGGTTCCGTACGCCACCAGGGCCGGGAATGTCGAGGTGGGGCTCGGCCTTCTGAACCCGGGGAAGCTCGAACTCAGACCCGAACGGGGGACGGAATTCGAGGCCGGGGTTGACGCGAGCTTCATGGACGACCGGCTGGGGCTCGAACTCACCTACTTCAACAAGGTGACGAAGGATCTGCTGCTTCGGAGGGAGCTCCCGCCTTCGGTGGGATTCCGCGAAGACCCGTTCGACAACGTCGGAGAGGTGCACAACAGCGGCTTCGAAGCTCTGCTGAATGCTCAGTTGATTACCACGCCCGACTTTTCCTGGGACGTGACCCTGTCCGCCAGTACCCTCACCAACGAACTCGTCGACCTGGGAGATCTTCCTGCCTTCGGGCAGTTCGAGCGCTTCGTCGAGGGGCGGCCCCTCTCGTCGTTCTTCTCGCCGAAGATTCGTCGCATCGACGTCGCGGGCAACCAGGTCATCGTTTCGGACACACTCGAGTTCATCGGCGGGAAATTCCCCGGGCACGAGGGCAGCATCTCCTCGACCATGACGATCTTCGGTGATCTTCGAGTAGCCGCGCAGCTGGATTGGAAGGGCGACTACTACATGAACAACAACCAGCGCCGGTACCGCGAGATTCAGCTCGTCAGGGCTCGCGCTGCGTTCGACCCGAACTTCCTCTCGCCGGAGGAGCAGCTCCGGCGCTTTGGCCCCTTCGTGAACGAGTCGGGACAGGAAGTGAACAAGGCGGAGGTCCGGGAGGCCTGGTACGAGCAGGCGGACTTCCTCCGGTTCCGGGAACTGGCGCTGGTGTATTCGCTTCCTGCCCAGCTTGCTGAGCAACTCGGAGCCGATCGCGCCACGGTCACGCTTTCGGCACGCAACCTTGCCCTGTGGACCGACTACACCGGGCACTCTCCCGAAGCCATCTCCGGCCCTGCGAGAGACCTGGGAGAGGGATTCCAAGTCTATGACTTCTTCAACGTGCCCCCGGCACGCCGCTACGGCATACGGGTGAATCTCGGATTCTGAGGGGGAACCATGATAGAGAATGGAACGCGAGGCCTGGTTACAATCGCATTTGTAATCGTCAGCCTGGGGCTTTCCGGGTGTGATGACTTTCTGACGGTACCCAATCCCAACGCGGTGAATGCCGGGGAAATCGACCCGGTGAGCGACGCTCGTGCGTTGGCGTTGTCCACCCAGCAGGACTTCAAGCAGGCATGGGGAGACTTCATAGTGGAGGGCGGATGGTTCACCGGGGAGATCCTCAGCGCGGACATCAACGCGCCGGGGAATCTCTGGGCCACGCGCGTCGTGGACCAGACGCTCTCGAGTGAGTTCCCGGAACTCGCCCGGGCGGTAGCTCTCGGAACCCGGGTCTCCGAGCAGCTCGAGGGAACGGAGGTAGCCACCAGCATTCACGCGGCCAGGGCCGCGTTGTTCACGGGCTGGTCCTTCATAGCCATGGCGGAATTCTATTGCGAAGGAGTCGTGAACGGTGGGCCGGCACTCAGCACGGCCATGATGCTCGAATCGGCCGTGGATCGCTTCTCCCAGGCCATCGACATCAGCAGGGGACTCGGGCCAGGGGAAGGCCAGGATTTCGTCAATGCCGGTCTGGTCGGACGAGCCCGGGCCAATCTTCAGCTCGGGCGGACGTCCGAGGCCAGCGCGGATGCAGGACAGGTAGCGGAAGGGTTCGTGTACCACCTCACCTTCGTGGATGACCTGGCCAACCGCACACGCCTGTCGAACCGGGTGTGGGATCGCACTTTCGGACAATCGGTAGTGTCGGTGCATCCCGACTTTCGCGACCTGGACGATCCTCGCGTGACCGTCATTCCGCCCGAAGTAAACAAGCACAACGCGATGGATGGGCAGACCGAGATCTGGAGCCCGGGAAAGTACACGAGCTACAACGATCCCATCCGGCTCGCGTCCAGGCTCGAAGCTGATTACATCGCGGCGCATGCCCAGGGACCTGCTGCCCAGTTGAGCCTGGTCCAGGCGCGGCGCGAAGCCAATGACCAGCCGCCTTACGACGGTCCAATGGACGATCGAAGCGTCTACATCGAGTTCATGGACCAGTACTCACTGGACTTTTTCCTGGAAGGGAAGCGGATGCTCTATTTCCGCACCGACCCCTTTGACTTGCGAGGAGTCCAGCCTCCGGGGACGCCGTATCACAAAGTCGGGTACGAACCGTACTCCGCGACGACGTGCTGGCCGTTGCCATTCAAGGAACTCGCGAACAATCCGAATTTCCAGGGAGGGTAGGTTCTCCAAGGAGCGCATCATGCGTACGGCGCTAGCAGGCACCGCCAGGACCGTCTTGCTCTGTGTTCTCGTTCCAGCATCCGTTGGAGCGCAGATGCGGGGCGTCGAACCAGCGGACTATTACCGGATGACCGACGTCGGGGATGTCGCAGTCTCCCCGTCAGGTGACCTCGTTGCCTTCGTGGTTACCACGATCGTAGAGGAAGAAAACCGACGGCACAGGGAAGTCTGGATACAGCGATTGGAAGAGGGTCAGCCGGTCGGGGATCCCCGCCGGTTCAGCGACCCTACCCGGGAATCCTCTTCCCCTGGCTGGTCTCCCGATGGAAGCGCAATCAGCTTCCAGTCCGAGCGCGGTGACGAGGCAGGCTCGACCTGGTTCGTCAGCGTGGCCGCCCCCGGGGGCGAGGCCTATCGGATCGAGGGAGTCGACGGAGCGCCGGTCTGGTCGCCGGACGGGCAGTGGATCGCGTACACCCGGACGGAGGAGCAAGAGGACGAGAACGGACGCGCGGGGTGGATCGCTCCGAGCGCGATCACCAGCACTCTCGACCGCGAACGGTTCGACGGGCGGGTCATCACCCACATTCACTACAAGAGCGATGGCACCCTGCCGCTCCAACCCGACCCTCTTTCCACACCGAAACAGCAACTCTACGTGGTGCCATCGGAAGGAGGGATGCCGCGGAAGCTCACCGATCTCCCCGTCGACGTGGGCCAGGTGACCTGGTCTTCGGACAGCGAGACCATCTTCTTTTCGGCCGACCCGGGTCAGTTCCAACCCGAAGTCGAGGTGATCCGGGACATCTACGCCGTCTCCCGTACGGGGGGCCAGCCCCGGCCCGTCACCTCCAATCCCGGGTCCGAGGCGGATCCGGCGGTATCACCGGACGGAACAGCTGTCGCCTACATATCGACGGCCGAGTACGGAGGGGAAGAGGAACTCATGGTGGCAGCGGTGGGCCCGGACGGCACCCTCCAGGGCGAGCCCCGCAATCTGACCCCGGACTGGCGGCTGACCCCCGGCCCTCCGGCCTGGACCCCCGATGGCCGAGCGATTCGATTCGTGGCCTCCATCGGCGGAAACAGTCATCTCTTCGAGGTGGCCGCCTCGGGCGGCCCGGTCCGGCAGGTGACCACGGGCGATCGCCGCGTGAACTCGGTATCGACGTCGAAAGACGGGCGGATCATGGCCTTCGCCGCCACGGACGCCATCACCCCGTCGGAGGTCTTCGTCGCCCGCAGCGACGGAACCGGTGAGCGTCGGATCAGTTCGTTCAACGACTCCTGGCTCGCCGGCGCAACCCGCATGCCGGCGGAGCGCCTCACCTGGACCGTAGCCGACGGGACGGAGATTGAGGGATGGGTCATCAAGCCGGTCGGATACGAGGCTGGCCGGAGGTACCCGATGGTCCTCAAGATTCACGGCGGACCGCACGGGGCGTACGGAAACACCTTCTTCCAGACCTTTCACGTGCTGTCGGCTTCCGGCTTCTTCGTCCTCTATTCGAACCCCCGGGGCTCTGCGGGCTACGGACACGACTTCGAGTATGCCACGCGAGGCAACTGGCATGTGATGGACGAGGAGGATTTTCTGACGGGCGTGGAAGCTGCTATTGAGAAATATCCGGATATCGACCCGGACCGGGTCGGCGTCTCGGGAGGAAGTTATGGTGGCGTCAGCACGAACTGGCTCACCGCGCACACGGACCGGTTCGCGGCGGCGGTGACCAGCCGATCCATCTCGAACTGGTACAGTTGGTGGGGCACGTCCGACATCCCCAACATGACCGAGTTCGAGTTCTACGGACCTCCCTGGGAGCAGCGAGAGCTCTACGATCGTCTGTCACCTCTCTCGTACGTGGAGAACGTGACGGCGCCTACGCTGATCATCCACTCCGAGCAGGACTGGCGCACTCCCATGGCCGACGCGGAGCAGTGGTTCATGTCGCTCCAGAAGCTCGGCGTGCCCGTGGAATTCGTTCGCTACCCGAGGTCGTCGCACGGCTTGTCGCGAACGGGCGAGCCGTGGCTCCTGGTCGATCGTCTGGAGCGTCTGAGGACCTGGTTCGTCCACTGGCTGATCGACAACCCCGGGGCTGCGGACGAATAGCTGAAAGGAAGGCCGGGCCCACATGACCATGAAGAGAGGGGTGGATCGTCTCCACCCCTTTCGTCTCCTACTGCACCCGCGAGGCTCTCATGAAACCATCGATCACGGCGCCGCTTTGCGCCACAGTGCTCGCCATCGCGCTCCTGACCATGAACGCCCTGTCGATCCCGGCAGAGGCTGGAGCCCAGGACCTCCCGGGCCGCCTGACCGTGGACCGGTACCTGGACTGGGAGTTCGTACGGAACCCCCAGCTTTCTCCAGACGGGCAACAGGTCATCTACGAGCGGGAGTGGATCGACAAGGTTCACGACACACACGTTTCCGATGTCTGGATCATGCATGCCGACGGGACCCGGAACCGCTTCCTGCTGGACGGCTCCTCCCCGCAGTGGTCGCCTGACGGAACGCGCATCGCCTACGTGGCGCAGGGCGAGCCGTCGGGGCCCCAGATCTTCGTTCGCTGGATGGACGCCGAGGGTGCCACCTCGCAGATCACGCGGCTTGCGGAGAGCCCTTCCGGCATCACGTGGTCGCCCGACGGCCAGAGCATCGCCTTCAACATGCTGGTGGACGCTCCCCCCGACGCCGCATGGCGTATCGACATGCCGGACGCTCCCGACAACGCGGAGTGGACGGCCCCGCCGCGCATAGTGGAGCGTCTCGTCTACCGGCGAGACGGTCAGGGCTGGGCACCCATCGGATTCCGGCACATCTTCGTGGTCTCCGCCGACGGCGGGACTGCCAGACAGGTTACCGACGGATCCTACGATCACGGCTCCCCCCAATGGACGTCCGACGGATCGCGCATCGTGTTCTCGGGCCTCCGCGCCCAAGACGCCGAGCACCAGTACCGTGAATCCGAGGTCTACGCCGTTGATGTGGCCACCGGTGCGGTGGAGCAGCTCACCAGCCGGCGCGGACCTGACGGTGATCCCGTGCCTTCACCGGACGGGCGGTACATTGCGTACCAAGGCTATCCCTTCACCACCGACACCTATCGGGAGAACGGGCTGTGGGTGATGGATGCGGACGGCTCGAACCCGCGTCTGATCGCCGATGAGCTCGGAAGGGCGCTGGGGACCCCGACCTGGTCGAACGACAGCCGCGGCCTCTTCTTCACGGCGTCGATACTCGGCACCGCCAACCTCTGGTACGCGCCGCTGGACGGAGAGCCACGCGCGGTCACCGAAGGCAATCACATGCTCTCCGTGGCGGACATCGGCTCCGATGGCACCGTGGTGGGAACGCGTACGGGCTACCACGAGCCGGGCAGCATCGTGCGTTTCGACCTGGACCGACCGGGCGACATCGACGTGCTGAAATCCACCAACGACGCGGCCCTGGCCGAGGTCGAGCTGGGTGAAGTGGAGGAGATCTGGTATCCGTCCGTCGACGGCCTCCGGATCCAGGGTTGGATCAACAAGCCGCCGGGGTTCGACCCCTCATGGAAGTATCCGCTGATTCTGCGCATCCACGGTGGTCCGCACTCGATGTACAACGCCGGGTTCGACTTCAAGAACCAGAACCACGCTGCTCACGACTACGTGGTGCTCTACACGAATCCCCGCGGAAGCTCCGGCTACGGCAGCGAGTTCGGGAACGCGATCAACTACGCCTATCCGTCCATGGACTATGACGACCTGATGGTGGGCGTGGATTCGCTGCTGGCCCGTGGCTATATCGACGAGCGCAATCTCTTCGTTTACGGCGGCTCGGGCGGGGGCGTTCTCACGTCTTGGATCGTTGGACACACCGATCGCTTCACCGCCGCCGTTGCCAAGGCTCCGGTGACGAACTGGATCAGCTTCGTGGGGACGACGGACGGGTCGAGCTGGTACTACGACTTCGAGCAGCTTCCGTGGGATGATCCGACGGAGCACCTGCAGCGGTCATCCCTCATGTATGTGGGCAACGTGACCACGCCCACCATGCTCATGACGGGGGAGCGCGACCTGCGAACACCCATGGAGCAGACGGAACAGTTCTATCGCGCGCTGAAACTCCGCCGGATTCCCACGGCCATGGTGCGCCTGACGGATGGCTGGCACTCCAGAAGCCGGCCGCCTACTAACTTCATACGGGTACAGCTGCTGCTCCGGAACTGGTTCGAGCGCTTCATGGTGAAGGACGGCGACGTGGCAGCGAGCGGAGGCTAAGCGGTTCCATACGGGCCCGCAGCCCGCCCGGCACGGATCGATCCCCCGCCGGGACCGCTGGCGGGGGGCCATCTTCCTGGGTCTATCCCGATCCAACGGGTCGGATTGGTTCGCCAGGGATCGGATGGATATCATGCTCGTTGAGTTGCCTGTAGAGGTTCGGCAAGGTGCTGTCGATGGACGTGTTCACCCGGCCAACCACATCGTTCAGTTCGTCGAGGAACAGCTCGTGTCGATCCGATTGAATCACCGTCGGTAGCGACTGCGATCCCATGAGTGCGGCCTTCAGGCGGTCGATGCGTGCGCTCAGGGCCTGCGATCCGAAGCCGCCCCCGGTTCCAATGAGCTGGGTGCGGAGATCCTTGATCTCGTCGCTCACGTTCTCGGCGGTGGCCTTCACCGTATCCGGAGGGCTCGGATGTTCCGCGAGCATCTCCAGAACCCGCTGGATCTCCTCATTCATCCTGTCGATCGCGTCCGCAGCGGATTCAGCCGTCCTCTGCATCCCGGTCAGCGACAACAACATGGTGTAGAGCCGCCTGCGGTCGGCGTCCGTCATCTCAACCAGTGGATCACCCATGACGCGAACGGTCTTCGTATGATCCTGCCCCTCCGCCGACAACTGGACGAAGTACTCGCCGGGAAGGACGAACGGACCCAGGTCGGTAAGATTCAGTGCTCCGGCGAGACCCGTGGCCGGAGGCCCGCTGGGCTCCGCACGCAGGTCCCACACGACGCGATGAATTCCGGTGTCTGTCGGTCCCGTGAGTTCGCGAACGACCGTGCCCGCAGCGTCGCGGATCCTGATGTCGACATCATCACCCGCGGCTTCCCTCAGATAGTAATGCACATAAACGCCGAGCTCGGGATTCTCGGCCCTGTAGCTGCGCCCCCCGAGAAACCACCCGTTCTCGTTCGGAATGAACTGAGTGCCGGGTCGCATGTCGAACAAATGGCTGCTGGACGCGAGAACGGCGTCGTCGAGTTGCTGCAGCGGCGAGATGTCGTCGTAGACGATGAAGCTGCGACCATGCGTCCCAAGGACCAGGTCATTGTCGCGGGGATGGACGACCAGGTCGTAAATGGCAACGGTCGGGAGGTTCTTCCACCGCGTCCAACTCGATCCCCGATTGATTGAGACGAAGAGCCCGAACTCCGTGCCAACGTAGAGAAGATCCGGATTCTTCGGGTCTTCCTCGATCACGTAGACGGAGCCGGTCGGCAAGTTGGACGCGATGGACTGCCACGAGGCACCATGGTCCGTACTGACGAAGACGTAGGGACTGAAATCGTCGCTGCGATGCCCGTCGAACGAGGCGTATACGGTTCCTTCATCGAACGCCGATGGCCTCAGCCGACTCACGTAGATCATTTCGGGTACGCCCGGGATCCTGCCGGTCAATTCCGTCCACGTCTCCCCGCCGTCCCGGGTCACGTGCACCTTGCCATCGTCGGTGCCGACATAGATCAGGCCGGCCTGTCGTGGAGATTCGGCGAGTGCGGTGATATTGCCGAACGAGGACACGCCGTCATTCCTTGACAGCGTGATGTCCTCGCCCCGGACGCCCATCAACGTCAGCTCGTCGCGGTCGACCTGTGCCGTGAGGTCTTCGCTGATGGCCGTCCAGCTGTGGCCCCGGTCGGTGGACTTGTAGAGCCGGTTGGCTCCCGTGAACAGTGTCGTGGGATCGTGAGGCGACACGACGATCGGCGTGGTCCAGTTCCACCGCAGTGTCTCCTCGCTGGAGACCGGTTGCGGTTGGATCGCCTTCCGCTCGCCCGTATCCTGGTCATGTCGGACGATACGGCCGTTCTGGCAGTTGGTGTATATCGTCCGGCCGTCGCTGGGGTCGACGGCTACGTACATGCCGTCGCATGCCAGCATCTGATTCCAATGTTCGTTTGCTATGCCCTGGCGATCGCGGACCATGCTCGGCCCACCCCATGTGGCGTTGTCCTGCATGCCGCCGTAGATGTGGTAGGGCTGCTGCATGTCCACTGTGACGTGATAGAATTGACCCATCGCGTAGTTGTTCAGGTGTTCCCAGCTTTGCGAGCGGTCGCGGCTCACCCAGATGCCACCGTCGTTACCGTCGATCAGGTGACGGGAGTTGCGCGGGTTGATCCAGAGCGCATGGTGATCCGAGTGAACTTCGGGATCACCCTCGAAGAACGTCCTGCCTGCGTCGTCGGAGACGGACAGTTCGGTGCCGAGAACATAGATCCGCTTTTCGTCATTCGGATCGATGCGAATCTGGCTGTAGTACATGGGTCGTGGATTCAGGCTGTTGACCTTCGTCCAGGTTTCGCCCTTGTCTTCGGAGCGAAATATGCCGCCTTCCTCGTGCTCGACGGTCGCATACACGACGTTGGAGTTGCGGCGGAAGATGTCGAGGCCGATTCTCCCCACGGAACCCTCGGGAAGGCCGATGCTCAGCTTCCGCCATGTGCGCCCACCGTCCACGGTCTTGTAGATCCCGCCGTGGGGACCGCCGCCGTTGAAACCCCACGCGCTGCGCCGACGTTGATAGGCCGCGGCATACAGCACCTTGGGATTGGCCGGGTCCATCGCCAGATCGACCGCGCCGGTGTCCTCATTCAAGCTGAGCACGTGTTGCCAGTTCTGTCCGCCGTCGACCGTCATGAACACCCCGCGTTCCGGGTTCGCACCCCACAGGTGTCCGAGCGCGGCGACGTAGACGATATGGGTGTCCTGCGGACTGACGATGATTCGACCGATGTGGTGCGTTTCACGAAGACCCATATGCTGCCAGGTCCTGCCACCGTCGGTCGACTTGTAGATGCCATCGCCCCACGAAGAGCTTTGCCGGTTGTTGACTTCGCCCGTGCCAACCCAGATCACGTTGGGATCGGTCGGGCTGATGGCCACGTCGCCGATGGACACCGTGGACTGGCGATCAAAGACGTTCACCCAGGAGTTGCCTCCGTTCACGGTCTTCAGGAGGCCCCCCGAAGCCGTCGCGGCGAAAAAGATCGCCGGATCCTCCTCGTAGACGGCCAAGTCCACGGTGCGTCCCCCCATGAAGGCGGGTCCGACTTCCCGGGGCATGAAGTTGTCGAGAAGCGTCTCTGGGATCTGGGCCAGTACTGGTGTCGCGGAGAGGACCAGAAAGAGGATCAGAGTTCGCAGCGTCATCAACATGATCACCTCCAGCCAACAGCAGATAAAGCACACCAACACGCACTTGCACTCGAAGGAGCGTCCCGGCACGGGAGATGCATGCCACTTCAAGGAAGCGCGCAATGCTTGGCGGAGTCGCCGCCGGAGACCAGGTCCACCTGCTTGCCCCGCACGGTGCCGCGCCGGGAAGGGACACGCGCAGCACGAGCCCTACACTCACAGTGAGACTACCACGCAATCGCCGGAGAACGCAAAGATTCTTTGTCGGACGACGCGAGCGGTGAAACGCGCGGATTCCACGACGACCAGGAGCAGTTCTAGGGGTCGCATTGAGCGCTCAGTCCGCGCACCCGGCGCCGATTGACCCGGTTCGTCCGGAGGCGTAGTGTGGTTCCCTCCAGACTTGGCCCAAACTCCGAGGTCGATTGACAGAGAGACAAATGTTTGACTTCCTCGACCATCCCCTTTCGGGGACACCCTTCGGGACGGCGCTCGAGTTGTGCCTGGCGCTCGCGTTGGTGGCCTGGCTTCTGTCCGTGATCACCCGCGAGGTCTCCTGGATCGACCGCCTCTGGTCCATCTGTCCACCGGTCTACTGCCTGATCGT
>LXNJ01001569.1_pt1 | contig 13367 bp, 6 predicted proteins | sample 809081 | NCBI WGS metagenome assembly LXNJ01 (sample SAMN04870510, study PRJNA318959) | sponge metagenome | biome: sponge; feature: marine sponge reef; material: water | host: Petrosia ficiformis | place: Greece: Milos, Mediterranean Sea | collected 2013-05-29 | depth 5-7 m
CCTGAAGGAAGGGGGAACCGGGATCCTATTTCGTGACCCGCTTTTCCCTTTCCTTCAGGAAAGGGTGCCTGCCGCCAGGCAGGCGGGATAGGTTCTGCGAGGGGCCGGAGGAGAGGTCTGCGGGGAGGCGGATTTCGATTTTGATTTCGCTCTTAGCTGACTGCTGAGAGCTGATGGCTGACAGCCTTTTCCGAGAGGGCCGGGGGTGAGGTCTATTTTCGTGGTTCCGCTCCCCCGCAGCGGAGCATGGTGTGCGCGTTGCGCCAGGCGATGGCTTCCCTGACCTCGTCGGGCGCGTCCAGGATCTGCAGTTTCAGCAATGCGGGTGCGGGGGTATTGAACGGCATGCCCGAGCCGAAGGCCAGGCGCTCGATGCCCCATGCCTGCGTCAGTTCCTGGATGCTGCGCTCCAATACCGCGGTGAGCCGGGAGATGTCCACCAGAAAGCGTACATCCGGGGGCAGTATGCGCCCGGTGAAGCCGGCGCCGTTCAGAATCATCCAGCGGACGTGGGGCCGCAAATTAAAAAGCCGGCGAAAGGTCGCCGGCTTCAGGTCATCGGCCAGATCCAGGGGATGCCGCTGTCGCCGGTCCACAATTCGCATTGGCACCTGAACGGGCCAGCCCAGGTCCGCAACAGCATCCAGAAAGTCCAGCGCCGCTTCGGAATCCAGTTCATACCCGTGATATTGCGGATATAGACGAATCCCGCACAGCTCCAGGTCTTCGGCGCACCGGCGCAGGTCCTCCTCCCACCCCGCGTAGGACGGATTCAGCGTGGCGAAAGGGATCAGCCGGTCCCGGTGGCGCAGCACCTGTGCGGCGAGTTCCTCGTTGGCCGAATGGGCGTTCCTGTAGAACACCCCGTGGATTGAGGCCACCACCGCCCGGTCGATGCCGCTGCGGTCCATCAACCTCAGCATGCCCTGCACCGTATTGTGGCGCAATTGCCGGAACGGCCAGTGCCCCACCCACGCGTTGACGTCGATGATCATTTCAAATCCCGCCGGAAATCCCCGCCTCAGCCATACATATCCTGCACGAATTCCTGGTACCCGTTGTACAGAAGCGTGGGACGCACGAGCGGCTTCGACGCGTCGGTTGTGATGAACCGCTCCGTGGCCTGGGACCAGCGCGGATGCGGGACCTGCGGCTCCACGTTGGCCAGGAATCCATACTCTCTCGGGACGAGTTCGTTCCAGAACGTTGGCGGCTGTTCCGCCACGAACTCGATGGACACGATCGATTTCGCGCTCTTGAATCCGTATTTCCAGGGGATGACGAGCCGGACCGGCGCACCGTGCTGCTTCGGCAGTTCGTGGCCGTAGATGCCCGTGGCGACGAACGTAAGCTCGTTCATCGCTTCATCCATTCGGAGCCCTTCCTGGTAGGGCCACGGCCACTGGGGGCGGTCAAACTGCCCGGGCGCCTGGTCGGGATTGATGAACGTGTTGAACTTGACGTGTGTGGCGCCCGCTTGCGGCTCCACGGCGTCGATCAACGCCTTCATCGGGAATCCCGTCCAGGGGATGGCCATGGACCACGCCTCCACGCAGCGCAGGCGGTAGAGCCGCTCTTCCAGCGGGAATTTACGGTGCAGCGCGTCATAATCCAGCGTGAGCGGATTGCCGACCAACCCCTTGACCTCCAGTGTCCACGGATTGATCACGAACTTCTCCGCCTTCTCCAGAACTCCGGTCTTCCCGCGGGTGAACTCGTAATAGTTGTTGTATCCGCCGGCAATCTCCTCATTCGTCAGGTTGCGGTCCAGCTCCGAGAATTTCGGATTCGTCTGCGCCGGGTACGCCGGCTTGATCTCTTCTTCTTCCTCTTCCTCCTCCTCTTCTTCCTCCTCTTCTTCCTTGTCCGTATCCGGGTCGGTGGTGCGCGGTTCCGGCTCGAACGGCTCGAACACCCGCTCGCTCCCGCACCCCGCCAGCATGCCCGCCGCGCCGAACGCGCCCGCTGCCTTCAGGAATTTCCGCCGGTTCACGTACACGTCTTCAGACGTGGCCTCCCCCTCCGGCATTTCCCATCCCTTTGGAATCACAATATTTGCCATCGATAAAATCCTCCTCTTTTCAACCATGCGTTATCGACAATCCTCAATTCGAAAAAAGACGCCCGTTCAATTGGCCGCAAAAGGCACAAAAAGCACAAAAGAACAATAAGGGGGTTGTTTGAAAAGAGCTTCTATCGCTTCAGGGCCACGCCGACGAAGAAGGTATTGCCCGCCGTGGTGTTGCATCCCGATGCGATATGGATCAGGTCCATGCTCACTTCCACCCGCGGGGTCACCCTGTAGATGATTCCCGGGGAGATCTTCAGGATGTTCTGGTCGCCAATGAGACCCACTTCATCTCCCGGTTCGCAGTTGCCGAACGTCCGGATGCCGGAAATGAAGCCTTTGATCAGGACCCGATCGTACGTAACACCGCCCTCGAGCGTGTAGAACCATTCGTTGCTGAACGTCCCCCCGCGCAACCGGTACCCCACCTCCCCGGTAAAGTAGCCGGGAAACGGGTAGAGGGACTTTCCAACCAAAAGGCGCACGTCTCCGTCGACCTTCTTCGTGCTCAACGGCACCCGCGTACTCTCATCGTCTTCGAGCCAGGTGGGGATTTTCCCACCCGCGGCCACGGATGCCACGAAGTCCCTGTTCCACAGCAGGCGGCGCATCCGGACCTCCACGTCCCCGAACCCCCACCGCCTCTCCAGGGCGGTTCCCGTCTGGAACGTACGGGTATCCTTCATGTTCTTGTACGGGGCCGTGGCCACCAGGGTGAAGGCGTCTGTAATCCCGTACTCCAGATAGGCCGTACAGTTCACGTCCCGCAATTCCCCTTCCCCGTCCTTCCGGACCTTATCTCCCGCGGCGTCGATATCCTGGGTTGTATTGAGGTATCCGCCCGCGAGTTTAAAATAATAGTCGCCCCTTTTCTGCGTCCAGGCGCCTGCGGACGCGTGGGACGCGATCAGGAACGGCAAAATTGCGGTGAAAAATATGATTCTCTCTCTCATATGGTTCTCCTGTTTTCCCTTTCACCTTCTGTTTAGACGAAAACCGTAAGGGGCTAATCTCTTTAACGAATATGGGATACGTTCGTTCCGTAGAATCGGGGAGAGGGAAGACGTGAGCCCGTAGAAGAAATCCTTGCCCGTTATCTTTTTCCTGTTGGCTCCGGCAGGAAAAGAAACCTCACAAGACAGGTATTCTCTGACTTCTACCCTCTACTTAATGCTACCCCACCCCCATAACGTCCCCTGTTCCCTTGCCCTTTTTCTTGCTGCGCCCAAGAAAAAGGGCCAAAAAGAAGGGCGCCCCTCGGCAAGGGGCCGGTTTTTCCGTGATTCACCCCAGAGGCGCTAATGGGAATTGGGCGGCCTGCCAACCCTCCAGTATCACCAATGCAACTGCGCTGGACGCCTTAAGACGGAGAACCTGCCTCCGCCCGCGCAGCGGGTGACCTGTTGTTCCGGTGGTTTACCGGAACAACAGGGGACGCGAGGTCTTTGCGTCCGAGGCTGCTGGTGAGCGGCGCGTTCTTTGCCGCGAACAAACCCCCGTACCCCCGGTCGCCAGATGTGAAATTCACTGATGAGGCGAGACCTACCCCCTGGCACCCTTCCTGAAGATCAAGGGAAGCGAGGGCTTCGCTCCGGATACCGGGGGAGAAATCCCGCGATGTAAAAAAGAACCGCCGAACGAGAAGTTCGGCGGTTCTTTTGATGCTCCATCTGCGCGGCTGCGATTACTTGAGCAGCAGCATCTTCTGGGACAGCGTGGTGGTTCCGGCGTCGACCCTGGCAATGTAAACGCCGCTTGCAACGCCCCTGCCCTGATTATCGCGCGCGTCCCACTGGACCGAGTAGCGACCGGCCGAGTTGAACTGCGAAATCAGGCGCCGCACCTGCTGGCCCAGCACGTCGTAGATAATGACCGAAACCGGAGCGCCCTCGGGCAGATCGTAGGAAATCGTGGTGCTGGGGTTGAACGGGTTCGGATAGACGCTGACCGCAAACTCCGTGGGCAACGGCATCCGGGCGCCCAGAAGCACCTCGATGACGTTCGACTGCGAGATCGAGCCGTCCAGGTCCACCTGCTCGAGCCGGTAGTACACCTTCTCCACGCCCGGCAGGTTCTTGTCTTCAAAACGGTAGTTCATCAGGGCATCGGCCGTTCCCGCGCCCTGTACGAAATCGCCGACGGCCTCAAAGGTCTCGCCATCCACGCTGCGCGTGATCCGCCAGCCCGCGTTGTTCGTCTGCGAGACGGTGGACCAGTTCAGCACGACGCGGTCGTTCTGCACCGCTCCGTCGAAGGAAGCGAGTTCGGCCGGGTTCAACTGCGTGAATGTAAACGTCACCGGCACGGTATCTTCGCCGTTCACCGTGGCCTTCACCGTCACCTGCAGGCTCCCGCCGGCCACCTTAATGACGATCTTATCTGCGGTCACCATCATATGGTCGTCGAGCTCAAGCATCATGTCGTCTTCATCGAGGACACTCAGCGTACCTTCGCCCGTCGTCGTTACCGTGTAGGAAATGCTCGCGTCGGCCGGGAGGTTGTCCAACCCGATTGTCACGGAAGCGCTACCGCCCATGGCGGGAATCTGAACCATATTCCCCGCCATCAGATCGTCGCCCATGCCCATGATTGTCGGGCCCTTGGGCGCCTCGACGGTGATGATGGCCTCGGACACGTCCAGGCTGTCCTGTTCGAACGAGGCCGTGCCGATAATGGCGTGCCTCGCGTAGAAGGACGCGCCGTCCGCAATGTCGGCCTTGGCCATGATCTTCACGGTGGCGAAGTAACCATTGTCTCCAATTGTGACAGGCGTAAGCCCGCCAAGCGTAAATGAATCGTCGCTGATGCCGCCCGCACCGAGTACGGCAACGATGCCATCGACACCCACGACCTTCCAAGAGTCGTCGAACATCATATCCATATTGCTATCGGAGAACGCGACCGTACCTCCAATAATGTCGTTGCCGCCGCCTTCCTCAATAAACAGTTCCACCTTGATCGTGTCGCCGGCCATGGACATCGACGGCGCGATCGTATTCACGCCCTCATTCACTTTGTCGTCGTTGTCCTCAACCATATTGAACACGGTGTCCACCAGCAGCTTCTTGTCCTTCAGGGCGCCCGCATCGGCTCCGCTTGCAACAACGGCCACAAGAAAAGCGGCAACCGTAACGAAGCTCAGAATCGGTTTAACTCTATACATCTCGCCTCTCCTTGTCGGTGTGTGTGTTTCGCTCCAGAATTCAGTGCTCGCTCCAGAAGGAAAACGTGAAGTATGGGAGATCCCGTGGGACCTCCCATACCCTTCCTGACTACTTGAGCAACATCAACCGCTTGGCATCCTGGAACTTACCGGCAACCGAGACCTGATAGAAGTAAATTCCACTCGAAACCGATACTCCGCGGTCATCCATTCCGCTCCACTGAACCGTGTAGCGGCCGGGCGTCTGGCGCTCGCGCACCAGCGTCCGCACTTCCTGACCCAGCAGGTTGTAGATCCGGAGGACCACGTCCCCGCTTTCAGCCAGGTCGTAAGGAATGTTGGTTTGCGGGTTGAACGGGTTCGGGAAGTTCTGGTGCAGCGCGAACTCGGTGGGTGTGCTCTGCACGTCCAGCGCGCCAAGCGTCACCACCGGGTTCTGCAGCTTGTCAGGATCGAACACCACGCCCTGTGCGATCTCGAAGCGGGCATTGTCTTCGAACTCCCTCAGAACCTTGAACGTGAAGGTCACCAGTTCACCTTCGCCGTCCACCGATCCCGACTCAACAATGGCGTTGACCACCGAGACCCGGCCCTCTTCCGGCCAGTTCTTGAACAGCGGCGTCTCGCCACCTTCGGACTTCAGCAGATCGTTTTCGGCGGGTACGGCGCTGACAAACTCGAACTTGTCCGGGTCATACACCAACTCCAGACCGAAGCCGTTCAACTGCCTGGCGTTGGCCATGGAAACCGTCAACGAAATCGTCTCACCAACCAGCACCTTATCGCTGGCCAGTTCGAGCGTCATCTCCGTATCGGCGTTCACACCCGGACGCTGCGGAACCACCGCCAGCTTGCTGCCGGCAGGCACCACCGCCGTGCGGCCGAACGACGCGGCCGCCGTTATGAAGTCGGAAAAGTCCACGGTGCCGTCATCATCGACGTCGGCCTGCGGATTGTAGTTGGCATTGCCCTTCTGGCTGTTGAAGGCTGCCGCGAAGGCGATGAAGTCTTCGAAGTTCATCTCGAGATCGCCACCCTGCGACGGCAGCACCATCAGGTAAACCGGATCGCCGTTGGCGTCCTCGAAGGACATACGGATTGCAATGTTATCGACCGTGATCAGATCGCTCATCGCCACGTTGTTGTCGTCATACGCGTCGACGCGATACACCAGCGAACTGACGCCTTCCGGCAGGTTGTCATCGCTGAACTGGGTGGATCCCGGGGCCAGCGTGGCGACCATCTCGAGGTCGTCGGCAGACGTGCCTCGCATCACCTTGTAGCCCTTCACACCCAGAATTGGAATGTTATAGCCCCGATACGGAATGGAGCCTACCACGCCGTCATTCGCCGAAGCCGTCCAGCGCAGCACCACACCGCCGGTGCCGTCGCCGGAAGCATCCGTAACCGCGGCGGGAGCGATGTCGTCAGTGGCTGCAACCGGCTCCTCGGTGACCGTGCGGGCGGACGAAAGCAGATTGCCCGCTATGGCGTGGCCGTCGGTCCGGATGTTGGACGGAACGGCCGCGCTGCCCACCAGCGCGCTCAGGTCCGGATTCACCGGCGCGAAGATCACGTTCTTCTGATCGCCGATCACGGACTTGACATAGTCTTCAGGCGCGTTGAACTGATTGCTCAGCTCCTCGTCCGTCAGAAGCTCCGCCTCAGGCGCCATACCCAGCAACTGCAGCGTCTGCTGGATGCTCTCCTTCGTGAACACGCGCTTGCTGGCCGTGGTCTGTCCGGATTCGCCGGCGTTGTTGACCGCCGTAACGCCCCAGTTGGTGGCCACATTGTCGATTGCAGGGACGATCACGGTCTGCATATCGCCGCCCGGGTCGCCCAACTCGTCACCGGCGTCGGCCGCGAAGCTGACGCTCGTCCAGGGCACCCACTTCTTCACGGGCTCGTCGAGCTCAACCACGTTGCCTTCGTCATCAACGCCCGTGGTGGAGTCCATCTCCCTGCTGATCTGGTAGGCCGACACGGCGTCGTGCTGCGACGAATTCGGAAAGCTCACGACCACGATACCGCCCTGGTCGCCACTGCCGTCAGCGCCCTTGTAGTCCTGCACCACGACGTTGGCAACCGCGGCAGGCGCACCCGGATCGGGTCCGTCGCCGTCGTCAGTTACGATGTTGACCGTTACGCTACCCGTCAGCGCGGCCGTCGCTTCATCATCCGTACCCGCGTTGGTCGTGATATCGTCAACCGTACGGACGGTGATAGTTGCGCTGCCGCTGATATTGGAAGCCACGGCGCCGAAGTCCGTACCGCCGGCAGCGACCGACTGCTGACCGGAAGGCACCGATACCGCGCTGTTATTGGAACTGAAGTTTACGCCAACCGACGTCCACGTATCGGCGCCGACCGCATTGGTCTGCTTCGTACTTGCGTTGCCGAACTGGTCCACCGGCAACACGTTCACCGTAAAGGCGCCGGCCACGTTGCTGCCGGTAATCTGCCCTTCTCTGGCCGTTACCGTGAACGCGGAGAACTCAGCGACCTCGACCGTGATCGTATTCTCGGCCTGACCGCTGATGCGCAGCGTGAAATCACCGGTGGCCGGGTCAAAGGCGCCCTCCGCCGCCATAATCGTTGCGCCGGTGAGCGGTTTCGTGGACTTGACCTTGACCTCACGCTGTCCCGCGTGCCAGCCGTCGCCGTCCAGAGTAGCGGCTTTGGCCACCATTCCCAAGGCTGCCAACTCGGCGGGAAGCACGAACGCGGGCGCGGACTCAACACCCGTGCCACTGAAGCTCACGCCTTCAAGCGCGTCGGCCTGATCGCCGGAAACGATCACCGCAACCGCGGACGGGGTGTGATAGGTGACCGCGCGAACGTCCGTTCCCTCTTCACGCGTCAACGTTGTATCCAGCACCGACATCGTCAACGTGATATCCACGCCGGCGACCTGTGTCTCTTCGGGCGCCGCTACGATCTTGAACATATCCGCGTCCGGATTGCCGAAGCCCTTGGTGAACGTGAGGTTCCCGCTCTTCGCCACGCTGGCGTTGCCCGCCAGGTCGATGGCCAGGACCTCCAGTTCATAACGCTGGCGCTCCGCGAACGTGGTATCTTCCACCGGCCACGTGACCAGACTGCCCGTGGTCTCCAGACGGATGTTGCCCGGACCGAAGCCCTGGCGGATCTGCTTGGAGCCGCCCACCTCGGTGTACCGGACGGCCAGCGAATCCAATTCCTCGTCGATCTGGAAGGCCGGGTCCTTGGTGGCCAGGTTGATGGTGGGCTCGTCGTCGTTATCCGCGTTCTTGGGCGCGGTCGCGGCCGCGGGGAACAGGTTGTTGATCGCGGGCTTGACGCCGTCGTGCACGATCGCGTCATTGACCAACTCGGCTTCGTTTCCGAAGGTGTCCCATACTTTGACCGTCAGGTCACCCAGGGTCCCGCCGGCGGCCGTATACATGAAGCCTTCGTCGAGCGCGAGTACGGCCGAAGAATCGGCGCCCGTCGGGGGCAATTCTTCATTTCTATCGCCATCGCCATCCTCATCAGCCGCGTCGACAAACTTGCCGAACCCCATCGTGCTGTCGCCGTGCGTGACCAGGATGGAGTCCACTACCTCGCTCACGCTGATATGCAATGGATTCACGGAAGGCGGGACGTTGCCGGCCTCGAACGTGTAGCTGTCCTGAATATCCTGCGCGACGGCGGCCGTGATCCGGGTTTCATTGGCGCTGTCCGGATGCGGATAATGCATCGTGATCTTGGGCGAGGTGCCGTCGATGGTAATGGTGTACCCGTTGCTGTCGAACGCATCGCCGGAAATGGCGCCACCAGCGAGAACGTTGACCGCCGGATCGCTCAGGTTGCCGGCAAAGTCGGAGAGATAGGCCTCCAGCCTCACCGATTGCAGGTCCGCGAACGAGCCCTCCTCGATCACCGCCTCCACCTTCGCGGCGGTGGTATTGTTGTAGAGCTTGTCCCCTTCGATGGTGAACATGATGGGCGCCGTGCTGAAAGCCGAGTCCGGCTCCACCAGGCCGACCTGAATCTGTGTCGCGCCGGCAGTCAGGATGGCGGAGTTATCAATATTGAAGGTGAGGTTGACTTCATCGCCTACCTTCATTCTTACCGCATCGATATCGCCCGCATCGGTCGTATCGGTCTCGAGGTCGTCCGTATCGAGTACGATACTGGTAAATACATCGCCGGTTGTCGGGCGCAGGTTATCGATACCGAACTTCACCCCGTCGCCTACGATCGTCGCGCCGAAGCCGGCGGTGGCGGGGGTGATCTTCTTGTCGGTCGCCAAGTTGTTCACCGGACCGTTGTTCGCATCCGTACCTTCCGGGTCGACCACGATTTTCACCGACCGATTGTTGGCGGTTGTGATGGTACCGGCGGGAATGGTAATGGTTATCCGGAATGTATCGATGCCAGCATTGTGGCCTTTTACAATCGCCGCGTCGGATGCGTTAGTGCCGGTGGCGGCGAGGTCGCGTTCATCGCCGTTTGTGAGTGCTTCATTTCCTACAATGGAGGAGTTTTCGGGCACGCCTAAGGTGAAATGAATGGCACCCTCGGTGGCGTCGTCCGCAACTGCGGAATCCCTGACCGACACCGTGAACCCGGCATCCAGCCGGCCGTCATACGTGAGGATCCGAATCTTGATCTCGTCGTCGATTGCCGCCCACGTATTGGCGTCAGGTTCGTCGACGCGAATAACCACACCCTGCGTGGTAGCCACTTCCTGGGCCGAGGCCACGCCAACCACACCGAAAACGAGCAGAAACGCCAAACCAATGCTTGAAACCGTTTTTAACTGCATTACCAACCTCCTTGTGAAACAGGACGCTTCGTAAAACCTGCGGTAAACCTGCCTTGCTGCGCCTTGAAACCACTTCGTGAACACCGTAAAGACCCCCGGTGGGGGGTGCCGGTAATCGGAAACGATGTGGAATTTAGCTGAAATGGCGTTCCTCCCTTCGTTTGGATAATTCAGAAGTTCCTTGCCTGCAACACCTTAGCGTGACTATCGATATAGGTTGAACCCTTGTAGACACTTGGCCCTGTTACACCTCCTTTTAAATGCACAAAAGCCACCCCCTCGTCTCCCACCTTCAAGAGATAGCACAGTTGACTCATAATGATTGTGTTTTGAGGTTTCAACAACCCGGTTCCGATAGTCGATGAAAACAGCCGTGAATTCGGCCGATTTCGCTGTTTACACGCACATTATGCGGCAAACAGGTTCCTAAGTATACGCAACACTAAACGGGCTGTCAAGTGTTTTTTGTACTTTATTCGTCCTGCTGAAAACAGAATCCAAAACGGCCCCTAAGCCCTGTAAAATACAGCGCTTTCGCGCCGTGCGAGACCACAATATAAAGGGGCTCTTCTATTGGCTACCACAATACCCCGTGTCAGCGTATCTGATGCTCGAGGCGCTGGATTTCGTCGCGCAGGCTGGCCGCCTCTTCGTACTGTTCACGCGCCACGGCTTCCTTCAATTCCGCCCTGAGGGCCGTCAACCGGTCCGAAATCCCGCCTTCGACCCCTTCCACCTCGATATCCACAGACGAACTGATTGGCAGTCCGGCCTCCTGGATGACCCGGTCTTCCACGAAAACCGGGGCGCCCGTGCGGAGGGCCAGGGCGAGCGCGTCGCTGGGCCGTGAATCCACGCCGATGGTTTTGCCTTCGGCATCCAGGCTGACCTCGGCGAAGAAGACGTCTTCCTCCAGCGCACTAATGAGCACGCGCGTGACCTTCACGCCCATGCCGTCCAGTATGGACCGGAGCAACTCGCAGGTGGGCGGCCGGGGCGGTTCTTCATCATATAATGCCATATAGATGGACGTGGCTTCGAAATTACCTATGGAGATGGGGAGGAAAATCCGCTGCTCCCTGTCTTTCAGCCAGACCAGCGGTCGGTTCGTGTTGGGTTCCACCGCCACGCCGACCACGTTCATTTCTACCATGGGATGCACGTCCTTCCAGGCGCGGGGCGCCCTCACCCCCCGGCCCCCTCTCCCGCAGGGAGAGGGGGTGCAAGGCGGCGATTTGTTTTCCGGCAAATGCACTTACTAAACAATAATATATGGCGAAGGGCGGGTAAAAATCAAGGGAAAAAGAAGCTATCAGGAAAGGCAGCAGTCAGCCGTCAGCTAAAAGCGAAAGGCAGAGGCGAAAGACTAAGTCAAGAGCAAGAGCAACCCCGCCGCCACGCAGACCTCTCTCCCTGGCCCCTCACAGAACCTATCCCGCCTGCCTGGTGGCAGGCACCCTTTCCTGAAGGAAAGGGAAAAGCCGGTCACGAAACAGAACCCGGTTCCCCCTTCCTTCAGGAAGGGGGCCAGGGGGCAGGTCACGATGTCGCCGCGATCAACGGATCAGGATCAGGCGTCTGGCATCCTGGAACCCGCCGGTGACGGTGATCTGATAGAAGTAGATGCCGCTGGAGACGGGTACGCCGCGGTTGTCCGATCCGTTCCACGGCACCGTGTACCGTCCGGGCGGCTGGCGCTCGCGCACCAGCGTCCGCACCTCCTGGCCCAGCAGGTTGTAGATCCGAAGGACCACGTCCCCGCCATCGGCCAGGTCATAAGGGATGCTGGTGTGCGGGTTGAACGGGTTCGGATAGTTCCGGTGCAGCGCGCACTCGGTGGGTGTGCTCCGCACCTCCAGCGCGGCAGGCATCACCACCGGGTTCTTCAGCTGATCCGCGTCGAAGACCACGCCCTGTGCGATCTCGAAGCGGGCGACGCCCTCGAACGCCCACAGAACCCTGAACGTGAAGGCCGCCAACGCGCCCTCGCCGCTCACCGATCCCGACTCGATGATGGCGTTGGCCGCAAAGACCCGGCCCTCCCCGGGCCAGCACCCGAACAGCGGCGTCGCGCCGCCTCCGGACTTCAGCAGATCGTTTTCAGCGGGTACGGCGTTGACGAATTCGAACTCGCCGGCGTCATAGGCCAACTCCAGGCCGAAGCCGTTCAACGCGCTGGCGTTGGCCGCGGACACCGTCACCGAAATCGTTTCGCCCGCCAGCACCTTCTCGCCGGCCAGTTCGAGCGTCATCTCCACATCGGGGTTCAAGCCCTGACGCCGGGGAACCACCGCCAGCTTGCCGCCTGCCGGCGGCACGGCCGTGCGGCCGAATGACGCCGCGGCCGTTACGTAGTCGGAAAAGTCCACGGCGCCGTCGTCGTTCACGTCGGCCTGCGGATTGTAGTTCTCATCGCCCTTCCGGCTGCCGAACGCCGCCGCGAAGGCGACGACGTCCTCGAAGTCCATCTCAAGGCTGCCGCCCTGAGTCGGCAGGACGATCAGGTACACCGGGGCGCCGCCGGCGTCCGCGAACTTCACGCGGACCGGGATGTTGTCCACCGCGATCAATTCACCCGGCGTCACGTTGTTGTCGTCATACGCGTCAATCCGGTAGACCAGAGACGTTGCGCCGTCCGGCAGGTCCTCGTCCGTGAATTCCATGGATCCGGGAGGCAGCGCGGCGATTTCCTCCAGGTCATCTCCGGACGGACCCCGCATCACCCGGTAACCCTTCACACCCGGAATCGGGACGTTGTAGCCGCGAAACGGAACGAAGCCCACAACCCTGTCGTCGGCCGAAACCGCCCACCGCAGCGCCACGCCGCCCGCGCCTGCGCCCACAGCGTCTGTAACCGCGGCGGGAGCGATATTGTCCACGGCGCCCACCGGCGTCTCCGTGACCGTGCGGGCGGAAACCAGCAGCCCGCCCCCGGCCGCCGTCCGGATATTCTCCGGAACCGGGGCGCTGCCTGGCATTGGGTGCACGTTGGGACTGACGGGTACGAAGACCAGGTCGTTGCGATCCCCGATGACGGACCTGACCACGTCTTCGGTCGCGTTGAACCTGTCCGTCAGGACCGGTTCGGGCGATATACCCGGCAGCCGAAGCGTCTGTTCCACGCGCTCCCTTATAAAGACGCGCTTGCCCGCAGCGGCCGCAACGGAGCCGGCGACGGACCTCACGCCCCAGCGGGTGGCCGCGTTGTCCGGAGCGGGAATCACGGCGCGCTGTACGTCCGCGCTTGAATCGCCCATCTCGCCGGCGCTGTCCAAACCCGCGCCCGGACCGATGCTCGCCCAGTGCAACCACTTCTTCACGGGCGCTTCGCCGTGGATCTCGTT
>LXNJ01001570.1_pt1 | contig 13364 bp, 9 predicted proteins | sample 809081 | NCBI WGS metagenome assembly LXNJ01 (sample SAMN04870510, study PRJNA318959) | sponge metagenome | biome: sponge; feature: marine sponge reef; material: water | host: Petrosia ficiformis | place: Greece: Milos, Mediterranean Sea | collected 2013-05-29 | depth 5-7 m
GATTTAAAAAAGAAAGCATAAGAATTAGCTGGAAATCCTTGTTTTTCAGTAAAAAGCAATGTCTACAAGCTTGAAATCTTGTCCGTAGCAACTTAGGTTTAGATAGTAAAATTCCAAATGTAGAACAAGGTTGGGTTTGACAGCATGAAACCCGTAGGTGTCAATATAGTCCTGAATTTCTTGTTGGAGAGTTTTGTAAACCTGAGATTTCTTGATTTGTCGTTGATTACCTACGGTTTGGCAAATCTCACGTTGATACTTAATTGATGTTCCCCGAAGAAAAAACAATGAAGACTCAAAAAATATTAATCCTGTTTATAGGAATTGTAATTGCTATAGGACTTTTAGGGCTTTCAACATGGCGCCAGTGGAACGATAATCAAGAAACGATATTGGAACGGATGAGACCGATTCCGCCGATTGCTGCGTTTAACCATGGTACTTGGATAAACGCTATTGCCTTTTCTCCAAAGAATCCAAACCTTATTGCAAGTGCAGGCGAGGGAAACGAAGTAAAGGTGTGGAACCTTAACAATACAGATTCACTAGAACTTATGTTAACGAATCATCCCACAAATGAAAGCGGTACTTCTGGAGTTAGATATATCACTTTTTATCAGACAGGCGAATGGCTTGTCAGTAAAGATTTTTGGATGATTGCAATATGGGATGCGTCTTCAGGAGAAAGGATAAATACATTAGAAACTCCCTCAAGCACTGGCGTTGTTTCACCTGTGAATGATTATCTCGCAGCTGGAACGAGAGATGTGAAACTGTGGGATATCAGCAACCCTAACAAGATTTCAGAGTTATTTATCTTACCAGTAAAAATGGGTGAACAGTCCATATCACACGAAGAAGTGAGTGTAAAAAGTTCTAATTATAATAGTTGGGTCAAACATCACAATGCAACAGTGAATCAGTCTTTTAAAACTATTGACTTTTCACATGACGGAAAATGGATCGCAGCGGGTGGGCAGATATATGACCAAACTAAGAAAAGATGGACTGATAAAGTAAAAGTTTGGGATTTACAGAGCAAACAACTTTTCAAGATTTTAGAAAGAGAAATTACAAAAGACCTTGTACTTGAAAAATATCACCCAGATATCCGAACTATAAAATTTTCACCAGATAACCGTTTTTTTGCTATTGCAGGTGAGAAAGGAATGACGATATGGTCACTTCCTGAATGGAATATTTACCACGAAGTACCTGAGAAAAGCATAAGAGATATAGCATTTTCACCAGATGGCACAATGTATGCAGTCGCTGATGTTAAAGGGGTGACCCTCTGGTCCGTAGAAAACCTTGTCCCTATTGCTCTGTTTCAAAAAGGAGGTCTTATCGGCAGTAGTGTGATTGAGTTTTCTCCTGACGGTAACACGCTTGCAGGTGGTGGTTACGGTGGTGTTCTAAGTCTATGGGATTTGAGAGAACTAAATGAAAAATAAAAAAATAACACTCTTATTTGTAATTTTGGCAATTGCAATCGTTAGTGTTGTATTGTATTTCATCTCACGTCCGCAGCATCAGGAATTCCTCCCACAGACATTCGCGCAGCTTCCTGAAAAACCTAAACCTATCGCGAAATTTCATAACGGACCATCTATAAAATCCGTTGCTTTTTCACCTGTCGATTCGTCTATAATAGCGACTGCTGATCAATATGGCACTGTTAAATTGTGGAATACAAACGACTCAAATAATCCTGTCAGAATATTTAGCCATCCTGCATTAAGTACACTGATAACTTTCTCACCTTCTGGAAAATTGCTTGTAAGTTCAGATTTTTCTAAAGTAATATTATGGGATGTTGCTACGGGTAAGAAATTGAATTCTCTGAATGGTTCAAGCGGACAAATAGCATTTTCACCAGATGGAAATATACTTGCGATTCCTAAAGCACATGTAAAACTTTGGGATATCCGTGATCCGGACAACCTAACAGAGATAGGAATTTTACCGTACGAACCACCAGAAGGCATTCATAATTGGGGCGCGCGGGCTTTAGATATTTCTCCAGATGGAAAGTGGATTGCATCCGCACATAATAACGGAACTGTAAACGTATGGGATTTCCAAAGCAAGCAACTTGTAAAAACATTAGAACCAACTTTAGAATTGAAAACTTCTCATGAACGAATTGAGACTATCAAGTTTTCTCCAGACAACCGATATTTGGCAATTTGTGCCTATTCAGCAAATTGTATCTTGTGGACGGTACCTGAGTGGAAACATCACGGTGAAATAAACCGTGGTTTAATTGCAGGTTTGGCTTTTTCGCCAGATGGAAAGATGTGTGCGTTTGCTAATCCAAGTCCTATTATGGGCAAAGGTATAGAATTGAGATTAGCCGCAAATGGTGCACCAATTACCTCGTTGCCCATAGAGACATGGGGTGTTGCGTTTTCATACAACGGGGAAATGCTTGCCACTGGCGGGGAGGACGGTTTTCTCCGTTTGTGGCGATTTAAACCTAACATATCAGAGTTAGTTACCACTTCATTTGATGTAATCAAGATAATGTATATTATAGGTCCCGGGGAAAATCCGCAAAACGGTATTTCCTCAAAACTGGATAGAATGATAAGAGAGGTTCAAAAATATTACGCCGATGAGATGGAAAGACATGGATTCGGTAGAAAAACATTTACGTTTGAAACCGATGAAAATGGAAAAGCAAAAATCTATCTAATCAAAGCAGAGCAAACCAAAAACCTCGATTTTTCAAACGTTACATGGCTTGCTGTGTCGAATGATTATAATTCGTTTTTCAATTTTTCGCGTCAGAATAACTTTGCTGGATACCGCTACAACACATTTGAGTACTATCCTTGGATTAGAGGCACTACTTCAAACAAAATCAGAGGGAAGAAGATTGAAGGGGTAAATTATGGTCAACTGATATATGCTTCTGCAAGAACTGTCAATCACGACACAGTTGCTTATGAGTTATTACGGTCTGCTTTTAATTTACCTAATGTTGATCGTAAACTGGTGCCTAACTTTTTGACTCGTATCAACGCGATGAAATTATCCAAATGTGAGGTTGAATGGTTGGACAGGAGTCGTTTCCTTAATCCAAATCAACCTTTCTTTGACAAACGACCGAAGATTGAGATGAAGGTGTCACAGGTGGATACTTCAGACTCACGACTTTTCCAATTTTCGATTGCTGATATGGATGGCATACACCAAGTACAACTGTTTGTACCAATAGATATTAAAAATCAACGGTGGAGGAAAAAGTTTTATGAATGTCAAGCATTAGAAGGTAAAGATAAGGCAACTGTTGAATTTGAGATTTCTGATCCCGAGATAAAAACTGTTGCACTTCGGATGATTGATATGCACGGAAACATAGCATCACGAGAATTCCGTATTAAAGATAAAGAACCTTAAAATATAAAAGAAAGGAGAACAGATGTCCAAAAGAATCGCAATCTTCCCAGCAAGTTTCGATCCGATCACACTCGGTCATGTGGATTTGATTGATCGGGTTTGTAAGCTTGATGTTTTTGATGAACTCGTCGTCGTTATAGGCGTGAACCCAGCAAAACAAGAGCGGTTCACGATTGAAGAACGCATCCAAATGCTTGAAGAGGTCATCAAACCTTACCCGAAAGCCACTATTGCTGGCGATGCTGGTTTGATGGTGCATTACGCGCAAACACGCGGCGCATGTGCCATCATTCGTGGACTACGCGAAATCTCCGATTTTGAATGGGAATTCAAAATGGCACGGATGAATCAGCAGATCGCCCATGAGATTGATACGCTCTTTATGGTTGCAAATAAACAATACGCCCATATCAGCTCAACGCTCGTGATGGAGGTTGTGGAAATGGGGCAAGGCAAATTAAGTGAAGAAAAGTTGTTGGAAATGGTGCCGCCGGTTGTTGTGGAATTTATCAAACAGAAATTTCATGTCCAGTAATTTGCAGGCACGTTATAGTCAATCTAAATGCACATATATTTCTTTGGATGCCTGTTTGTAGTCGCGCAATTCATTGCGCCTCTTACATTTACAACGTTTCCCAATCAACACGGGAATGCATGAATAATAGGTTTTACTATAGCTGTCCCGTAAAAGAAAATCCTCAAAACCGATTGTCTAAACTCACGCTTATATTAAAACCAGGTGCGTTCACACCTGACCCATGCGGACGATAACGTTTATCAAGCAAGTTCTCAAGCGATAACGTCAAACGCGTATAGTCAAAGAGTTTGACACCGCTACGCACGTTAAGTGTCCACCATCCCGGTGTGCCTGCATCAACTGCATTCCCGTTGTCGTCAAATTCGACTTCTGCTGGATCACGTGTTGATCCTTGTATCCGAGGGTCGCGTATGTCGCTTCGATTTAGGCGTCTCTGTTCCGCAGCACCCCGCACAAATAGCGTTGCCCAATACTGTGTATTCACAGGTTCCCACTGGATTCCAACCACACCGTTCAAAGGCGGTTCCCTACGAGTACGTGTCTCCCAAGGTTTCTCAGGATCAGGTTCTACGCCGTTAATCAAAAGCACTTCTCCACGTATCAATGCTGCATTCCCGTAGACCGACCAAGCAGAGTGAATCGGAATCACCCCTGCTAACTCAACGCCCTGAAACTGTGCCTCATCAACGTTGTGAAACACCAGCACGTCAATCCCCTCGTACTGGTTTATTAGGTCTTGATGGAGTTGCGGTAGTGTCTTGCCTTCATAAGCTTCTTGAACGGGTTTGCGCGTAACTAAGCCGTTAACCCTGCTGTGGAACAGCGTTAGCGCACCACGAAAATAGGAATGTTTCGCCTTGAGACCACCCTCAACTGTCCACGAAGTCTCCGCTTCAAGATCAGGACTTGGTGCCGTTATCCCTTCATTCGTAACCTCTACTGCTGTTGTATCATTCAACGATGGCGCGCGAAATGCTGTGCCAAAGTTACTTACAAAGTTCAGGTAATCTGTTAAACCGACAACTATCCCTGCCCTTCCTGTCAAACTGTTATCCAATTCATTGAATTCATCAAAACTTTTATCTCGAATAGAAAGGTCCGCATTGGTTTGATAAAGTGTTGCACGTCCACCGAGGATAAGTTCTACACGTTCGTGAATCGTTATTTCATCTTGAAGGAACAAGCTCGCATCCCAAAACTGAGAACCGTTGATAAATCGTCCAAGGTTTTCGTCAACAGTTTCTTTTCCTGTTTCAAGATCAGTTTTGACAGTACGACTTTGCAGCATGTCTAAGTAAAATTCACCACCACCCACCAAACGTTGTCGGGGAAGAACACTACTAACCGCCTGCGCGCTTATACCAATGGTCTTAACCGTATCATATCGTTGTCTGCGTGAAGTTTCACCGCGCTTCACCTCATTTCGCCCCTCTTTCTGCCGCTGAAAAGAACCTGTGAATCTGTATAGGTCAATGCTGGAGATTTCAGGATTCGCCACATAGTTAACGTATACAAGATCGCGATTTTGCGGTTCAAAAAAGAATTCGTCAAACTCTTGCGGTGCGATTTTATCATAACGTGGTGTTTGTGGTTGTCGCCACATCTGATAAGCAACATTGATTGCTCTTCTTTCGTCAATTTGGTAAGCCATTTTGGCATCAGCATCATAGGCTCTCCACCCCAACGGACCTTCATTGTCAATGAGCCATCTCTCAGGAATATCATCTTTTGACAACGCGCCGACTTCATCATATTCATATAGTTTCACACCGCTTGGCATTTCGTCAACTATTTCATACTTCCGATTTTTGTAGTGGAGATCGTATCCGCGTCCGGGATTTAGGTCTCCGTAGAATCGAACACCGCCGCCAACACTGAATCCAAATCGTCCTTGGCTGCCTGTTACCTCTAACCTACCGAGACGTTCCTGTGTAGCAGTCGTGTATCGCGCCAGGACGCGAGGGTGTATTTTCCACATTTCCTGAGATGGATTTAGCGGGACCGCTTTCGTAAATAGGTTGATAACACCCCCCATCGCGCCACTTCCATACAGTGTAGAACTTGAACCGAGTAGCACCTCTGCCCGATCCAAAGTTTCCGGTGCCAGCGTTGCCGTATACTGATTCGGTCCTGAACGAAATGTTGAATTGTTGAGGCGGACCCAGTCAACTTGTATCAACGTTTGGTAGCCGGTTAAACCACGGAGTAATGGAGAACCTTGTCCGACTGTTGTCTGTTGTCCCCAAACACCTACCACATCTCGCAGTAGGTTAGGCGCTATGTCTGCATTGGTACGTTCCAATTGTCTTAAATTAAGTACAGTAATAGCGTTTGGCGTCTTAAATGGTTCTTTCTCGGCACGTGTTGCTGTCACCGTTATCTCCTGCATTTCCACAACATTTTTGTCCTTATATTCTTTAGCCTTAACATTCGCGCCAGCACAAGGTTTCCAAATCATAAACAGTGCCAAACTAAAAATTAGAAAAAGATAAAATGACTTTTGCATGCTATTATTCTCCATTCAATATTATTGTTCTTATAGTGTTGTGTCCGAAATCACAGTATTTTAAACTATATGCTAAATTTACGCAAATTTTATGCCATACGTAATCCTACAAAAACCGAGAATTTCAATCAATTTTTGACAGAATTTGGACCATAGTGTTCATTTTTTGAACAGTTGTGAATTGTAAGAACAGATTTCAATATCTGTGTATCATTAGAATTAATTTCTTGCATTTTGTGATAGGTCGTGGTAACTTAAAGCAAAAAGAATTGAATGAGGAACGGACATGGCTAAACAAAAATTAAAATTTGGATTCATTGGATGCGGTGGTAACTCACGTGGGCATGGACGTAGTGTTACCAGTGTTGAAAACGTAGAGATTGTCGCCCTTGCCGACCCAAGCGAAAATGCACTTAACGCGTTCAAAGAAACCGTCGGTTTAGACGATTCTATCCCAACCTACGCAGATCACGTTGAAATGTTAACCGCAGCCAAACCTGATGCGGTGGTTATTAGTTCACCGCACGGGCTGCATTTTGACCATATCATGGCTGCACTTGATGCTGGCTGCCACGTACATACCGAAAAACCGATGGTCTGCACGGTAGACCACGCCAAACAGGTAATGGCAAAAGTTGAAGAAACTGGATTACACCTGATGATCGGCTACCAAAGGCACCTGAGTCCCACCTATCAATACTGTCGTAAAGTCGTCCAAAGTGGCGAACTTGGAAAAGTCAACTTTGTCGCAGCCCACCAATCACAGAATTGGTATCGGAATCAGCAGGGGAAATGGCGACAAGACCCGTTTCTCGGCGGCGGTGGTCAACTAAACGATTCTGGTAGCCATCTCATTGACATCCTACTATGGGTATTAGAAGCAAGTCCAGATACAGTGTTTGCAATGATAGATAACTTGGACATTGAGGTAGATGTCCTTACCGCTATGTCAATCAAATTTGATACGGGTGCATTGTGCAACATCAGCATCGTAGGGCATGCCCATGGCGGTGTGCAAGAAGACTTTTCTATCTGGATGGAGGACGGTGCACTCTTTTTACGCGCGGGTCAACTCTATCGCCAAGGCCAGGGTGGTAAACCGACTCCCGTTGACAATGCTGATCTGCCGAAAGGTGGCAACAAAGACGCTGCCTTCATTGAACTTATCCGTGGTGAACGTACAGAAAATCCTATCGGTGTTGAAAACGGGTTGCGCGTTATCCAATTGACCGAAGCCGCATGGCAGTCTGCGGACCTTGGCAAACCTGTTAAGGTTGATCTCAGTTAACACTGTATTTATAGCACAATAGATATTGACACAAGATGAACGACCCAATCATCGGAGAATCTAATTGCTTGATGTCCAAAATCTCAGCAAATCCATTGACAAGAAACCGTTTCTCACAGAACTCACTTTTCAGGTGGGAGCTGGCGAATCTCTCATCTTGCTTGGTAGAAACGGCACGGGAAAAACACTTTTACTCAACATTTTGGCAACCTTGGTTGAACCGACATCAGGCACTGTCTCTATTATAGGAATGGATGCATTTTCCAACTTGAAACAGGTGCGTCCACAAATCGGTTATGTCCCTATTGCATTTGAAGGATACCCAGAATTATCTGTTGTTGACTACCTCAATTTTTTCGCTGCTGCATACAAATTAGAGAAACAAGAACGCACCGCTGCAATTGATGCTGTGATTGAATTAATGGACATTCAGCATCTAAGGGACATCAAAATTGGTACATTGTCAGCTGGGGAACGTCAACGTCTCCTATTTGCAAAAACCTTTTTGCATGAACCAGACTTGTGGCTACTTGATGAACCGTTAGCACCGCTCGACCCACGCGGGCAAATTGAGATGGTAGAGTTGTTCAGTGAACTCAATTCAATGGGAAAAACACTCGTCCTTGCTACCAATCGGCTGGAAGATGTGTCCAAACTATGTGATGTGGGTTTTGACAGTTCACAAAAAGATAATCTCATAGGAATTCTCAATAATGGGCAGTTCGCAGTATTGAAAACTTTTACGCAGTTACAACGAGAAATTAAAAACGCTAATAATTCAGAACGTCTTCTGTCGAATTGGCTTGCTGAATACTATTTGGAGGTTACAAAATCGTAATGTCAGACATCGGACAATTTTTTCATGAAAACGGATACTATTTCGCAAAAGGTGTCTATTCACCTGAAGAAGTCAAATTAATGGAGCATGACTTTGATCGTGTTGTAGACCAGTTGCTTAAAAGCGATGAAAATGTTAATGCACGTTGGGGTGGTAGGTTAATGGATGCTCTTGATGGTGGGGAATCTGTTATTATTCATACGCATAATATACAGAGTTTCTCTGCTGTGTGGATGCAGGCATTTCTGCAAGACAATTTTCTTGATAATGTCGAAGCCATCCTTGGACCGGATATTATGCTTCATCACTCCAAACTTTTCTGCAAACCGCCTGAGAAAGGTTCACCCTTTCCAATGCATCAGGATTGGCAGTATTTTCCATCAGTCAAAGATACGATGATAGCCTCTATCATATACGTGTCAGATGCCACAGATGAGATGGGGTGTGTTCGCGTATACCCAGGTTCGCATAAGGAATTGGGACGTACCGATGGCATGATGGGCGGTGGACAGAACGAAGAAATCACTGAACGATACCCAATTGAGAATGCCACCGTATTAGAGGCAGAACCGGGAGATGTGCTTTTCTTTAGCTACTTCACACTGCACGGGTCAATGCCGAATCGCTCAAATAAGACGCGAAAGAGCGTGCTTGTCCAAATGCATGCTGGTGACGATCAGATTGAGGGTGAAAATCGACATACTAATGTGAAATTGGTGCTTCGTGGTTGGAATCATTTCGCTACCCGATCTTCTGTCGGAAGTATAAAATAGATACCTCTTTAGGCGCGCTTTGTGAGCGCGCTGTCAACTACATCCCGGTAGGCGCGTTTTGTAAACGCGCTGTTAACAATGTTTAAGGAATTATAAAGGAGAAATAAATGATTAGAGTTGCAAAAATTAGTATGGCACATGTCCACGCAGGTGGATATGCCCGACAAATTCACGAAAACCCCGAAACCGAACTCGTCGCTGTTTGGGACGAAGAGGGCTTCGATCATGGTGGGGGCGGCAAAGCAGCAGCAGAACAATATGAAGTTCCATTTTACACCGATCTTGACGAAATGTTAAGTCGTGATGATGTTGACGCTGTTGCTGTTGACGCTATTACATCTGACCATCCGCGTGTAATGATCGCCGCTGCCGCAGCCGGCAAACATATTTTTACTGAAAAAGCACTCGCTATTACCGTAGAAGAATGTGATCCAATTATTGAAGCAGTAGAAAAAGCAGGCGTCCAGTTCATGATTTCGCTGCCTTCGCGAGCTAATTCTGAGATACTGTTCGCAAAAAAGGCAATTGATGACGGACTACTCGGAGACATAACATTCGGTAGAGGACGGATCGCACATTCTGCTGCACTTGATAAATGGTTTAGTGGGACAAGTGCCTGGTTTGCAGACCCAGTACGTGCGGGTGGTGGCGCGCTCTTTGATTTAGGATGCCACCGCGTTGATGTCATCCGTTGGTTGATGGGTGAACCGAAAAGCGCAATCGCAAAGATAAATAACTTCACGGGCAACTTCCCGATAGACGACAACAGCGTTTCTGTTGTGGAATTTGCTAACAAGGCGCTCGGTGTGATTGATGTCGCATGGACGCATCGCTCCGGTCCCAATATGCTTGAGATTTACGGCACGGAAGGCTCGTTTGCTGCAGGACACGGTGAGATGCATTTTCAGACGCGTAAACTCTCTGATGAAGAGAAAGCAAAATACATCGCAGAAGCGCCCGCAGCACCGCCGCCACCACTGCAGCAGTGGATCAATGCTATTCTCCGCGATGAACCGATGACGATCACTATTCAAGATGGACGTAATCTAACAGAATTGATGCAGGCGTTCTATATGTCCTCTGAACAGGGGAAAGCGATAGAATTCCCGCTATAAATAGTTATCAGTTTACGGTTATCGGTTTTCAATAACTTAGCAACTTAGCAGAGAGAGTTTCCTGCTGACACGTCAAACCGTTCTTGGTAAAGTGACTGACAACTGAAAACTGACAACCGAAAACCATTTGAGGTTTATCATGCAAGATTATCAACCTATCTCTCTTACTGATTTATGTAATGTCAACGCAGAAATTATCGGTGCGAACACAACGCCAACCTTAGGACAACAAACATTCCACGGCCTCCCCTTCAATATCTCTGAAGGTGAAAAATGCTTTTTGGGATTCGGTGAAGGTGTCCGGACAGACCCCATCCAAATACCAATAAATTCTTCTCCGAAACGGATTATCGTAGCACATCGACTGCTTGAGTCCCGTATCCATGAAGGCGAACCGATTGGCAAACTCATTGCCAACTATGTTGTCCAATATGCAGATGGAATGTCAATGAGTGTCCCAATCCGCGAACGGTTTGAGATTGGCAGCGTGCCGCAAGGATGGGGACAACAGACTTTCATTGCTGTCCCTGATACAAAGGAAAGTTTGCATGCCCGTCATCAAGGACCGTGGGGTTCAGCAGGGAATCGTCAAACAGAGGCGATGCAATGTGTGCCACGCAACTATTACCTTTATATATGGAAGAATCCTAATCCTGATAAAGAAATTTCCTATATCGAAATTCGTCCACAAGAACGTAAGTTTATTATTGCAGCCATCACACTCGGTTATCTTGACGAAGCCCCAATCCCACGGCATCCCAACCGTGAGGTTAAAATCACACTCCCACAAGCAGAAGATGCTGACAAACCCTTTGACATGGAGGTCAATGTTGACCGTGGCACTGCGACCTATCCCTATCCGTTGCCAGAAAATCCACCCGATGCGTTTATGACTGACGACTTCAAAGGGTGGGGAGAATCTCTAAACAACAAAAGCAGCCCTGCCTACACAGAGATATCCGCCACGCCATCTGCAACCGTTGAGGTCAAAAATCAAGGTGAAACGCTTGGCGAGGTCAATTGGGGAGAACTCCAAGAAAAAGGCGTTGCCCAACCGAATGAACGTGTCAAAGTAGAAGTCATTGACACAGGCAGAAACTGGGTACATACCACCGTGATTGACGAAGACACGAACAAACCAGTCCCATGCCGTATCCATTTTCGTTCACCACACGGTGTGCCGTACGCCCCGCATGGACACCACGCGCATGTCAACTCAAACATGGGCACATGGCACATAGATATCGGTGGCGATGTGCGATTGGGACAGATTAGCTATGCTTATATTGATGGAACATGTCAAGGATGGTTGCCTCGCGGTTATGTAATCGTTGATGTTGCTCGCGGTTTTGAATATACGCCCTTGCGAACCACTGTAAATATAAAGCCCGGACAACGTGAGTTGACGCTACGGATAAAGCGGTGGTGCAATATGAATGCTGAACGTTATTTCAGCGGCGACACGCATGTCCATTTCCTTTCAACACAAGGTGCACATACCGAAGCACAAGGCGAAGACCTCGGCGTAGTAAACCTTCTCCTTTCACAGTGGGGACATCTCTTTACCAATACAGAGGAATTCATCGGAAGACCAACCGTGTCTGCTGATGGAAGAAGTATTGTCTACGCCACACAGGAAAATCGCCAACATGTGCTTGGACATCTCACGCTGCTCGGATTAAAGGAACAAGTTGCGCCGTGGTGTTCTGATGGACCAGGTGAAGCGGAACTCGGCGGGAACATGGAGGTAACGCTTTCACACTGGGCAGATGCGTGTCATGCACAGGGAGGCACCGTCGTCTTACCGCATATTCCAAATCCGAATTGCGAACCTGCAACGTTAATTGCCACAGGGCGCGTTGATGCCGTCGAGTATCTCACTAACGCGATGTATGGTCATATAGAATACTATCGCTATCTCAACTGTGGGTATAAATTACCTCTTGTCGGCGGTACAGATAAGATGACAAGTGATGTGCCTGTAGGTGTCTATAGAACGTACGTCCACATCCCAGAAAACGAGGAATTCAACTACGATAATTGGTGTAAATACATGAGTGCGGGAAACACCTTCCTCAGTGGTGGTCCGATGATTCGTTTTACTGTAAATGGACGACCAATAGGTAGTACTATAAACTTACCCGGTAACGGCGGCACTGTTGAAGTAGAGGCATCCGCTGATTCTATCTTTCCAATCCATACCTTGCAGATTGTGCAAGCAGGACAAGTTGTTGCCTCAACAGAAGAAAACAATGGATCACACCAGCTACACCTCAAAGCAAATCTAAAAGTGGATAAACATTCGTGGATAGCTGCGCGGTGTGGTGGACCTAACTATGCACAAGCAGTGCCACACCATGATGGATGGCGGCGCGGTATCATTGCGCATACCTCCCCAATTTACATTGCTGTCGGTGGTGAGTGGTGGATGTTTGATCCAGAAACGGCAAACTATATGCTAACCTTGATTGAAGGTGGATTATCCTACATCCAGCAATCGGCACGGCATCATGAACCCGGCACTGTAACGCACCATCACGGTGAGGATAATCATCTGGAATACCTATCTCGTCCCTTCCAAGAAGCACGGGAGGCGATTCATCGTCGGATGCATCAATTAGGTATCCCGCATTAATGTTTAACCCAAGTTGCTACCTATCGCCATAAAGTTGTTTTATATTGGTTGCGATGATAAATAAAAATAGTTTCAACTCAAAACCTGGCGCAGTCACTGCGTGTATTGACTTCGGTAATAGTTGTGTAATCAGACTATTTGTCACTTCAACCCGTTTTCTGTAAAAGTGTTGCAGATAAACTTCCCAAGGTGGAAACTGACGCTTGAGGTTTTTCTTCCGAAGCGGTTTGAAAGTAATCCCTACTTCCTTTAGCGCATCTTCAATA
>LXNJ01001571.1_pt1 | contig 13359 bp, 6 predicted proteins | sample 809081 | NCBI WGS metagenome assembly LXNJ01 (sample SAMN04870510, study PRJNA318959) | sponge metagenome | biome: sponge; feature: marine sponge reef; material: water | host: Petrosia ficiformis | place: Greece: Milos, Mediterranean Sea | collected 2013-05-29 | depth 5-7 m
AACGCAGGAGGCCAGGAACGTCGCGAGGACGAGAACATGGGTCGATTTGATTCGGCTCATCGCAGAAGTGGGGATGGAGTGAAGGCGAGACAGGTCCAGGCGGGTCGTTCGGTTTCGGACACGAACCATGATCCGACCTTCGAGGCGTTCCTGTCAAGGGGAAACCGATCTGGCGGGACACCCGCGCCGGCCGCCCTCGCTCCAGCTCTCGCCTTCTCGTGCGACCGGAGCCTTGAGCGCGGCCTCGGGTAGACGGCAAGGTTGATCGCCAGTGACCGAAACGAAATCTGAAGCCGGAGGACGCGGTGCGAAGTGTCGTGGAACTGCTGACCCCAATGCGGGAAACCTCCGGGAGTCGGCTTACGACGGGGCTGCCGGACGAGACCGTGACACGTTTCGAGCGCGCGGATCCGTCGCTTCGGAAGGCGGCCCGTCAGGCGCGTGAAGAGTTCCGTCGGGTGGCCGAGGAGTTTCCCGGTCTCATCGAGCTGGACGAATCGGAGCAGATCGACCGTCTCCAGCAGGGACTGCTCCAGTTCTACTCCGAAGACAAGGCCAACCCCTATGCGGCTCTCGCGGCGTCAGGGCCGTGGGTCGTCACGTTGAAAGGCGCCGTCGTCTACGATTGCGGCGGCTACGGCATCCTCGGCCTCGGCCACAATCCACCTGCCGTCATGGCGGCGATCAGGCAGCCGCAGGTCATGGCGAACATCATGACCCCGAACACCTCCCACCTGCGGGCGGTCGAGGCGCTGACGGCCGAGATCGGACAGCGGCGCGAGCAGGGATGTCCTTTTCCACGCTTCGTCTTCCTCAATTCGGGATCGGAAGCGGTGGCGTTCGCGGCCCGTGTGGCCGACACCAACGCAAGGGAAGTCACCGATCCCGGTGGGCCCCGGCCCGGCGCCCGCATCAGGAAGGTCTCCCTGACCGGCGCCTTCCACGGACGCACCGACCGACCGGCGCGCTTCTCGCACTCCACCGCTTCGACTTACGAAGCCAACCTCGCCTCCTTCCGGGACCGCGACGACCTCGTCACCGTGCCCGTGAACGACGTTCAGGCGCTGGGAGACGCGTTCGAGGCCGCGGACCGCCGCGGCGACTTCCTGGAGGCGCTCTTCATGGAGCCGGTGATGGGTGAAGGGAATCCGGGCATGGCGGTTCGCCCCGAGTTCTACGCTCTCGCCAGAGAGCTTACCAGTGCGCACGGCTCTCTCCTCCTCGTGGACTCGATACAGGCGGGCCTGCGTACCGCCGGCTACCTTTCGGTGGTGGACTACCCCGGCTTCGAGACCCTCGACCCGCCAGACATGGAGGCCTACTCCAAGGCCCTGAACGCCGGCCAGTATCCCATGTCCGCCGTGGCTCTCACTGAGCGGGCGGCCGGCATCTTCAGGCGCGGTACCTACGGCAACACCATGACCGCCAACCCGCGCGCCCTCGACGCGGCGAGCGCGGTGCTCGGGGAGATGACCCCGGAGCTCCGAAGCAACATCGTCGCCGGCGGGCGGAAGTTCGTGCGCGCGCTCGAGGTCTTGGCCGAGGAGCTCGATGGCGCCATCGTCGGGGTGCAGGGCACCGGGCTGCTCGTCTCGTGCCAGCTCGCCCGCAGGCTCTCCGCCGCCGGGTCCGGAAGCGTGGAGGATGCGATGCGAAAGGTGGGCGTGGGGGTCGTCCACGGCGGCAGAAACTCGGTCCGATTCACACCACGTTTCGGGATTACCGCAGCCGAGCTCGAACTGGTGGTCGAGTGTCTGCGCGAGTGCGTCGCGAGCCAATGGAGGGCGGTTCGTCAGCGGCGAAAGTTAGGCGAGCCGGTGGTCGGCGGGGCTGCGGCGTAGGAACGAGGCTGCGGCGAGCACATACCTCCACCGCAAACAACACTCCCTCCTCGGGAACCGAACAGGCGAGGAGAGTGCTGCGACATTGAGGATGCGACAGTCGGGGAGGGTGCCGCGAGTCGGGACGGCCGGATTCGAACCGGCGACCCCCTGAACCCCATTCAGGTGCGCTACCGGGCTGCGCCACGTCCCGAGCGGGGAAAACTAACCGTGAAGGGGACGGGACTCAAGGCGGGGGTGGGTGTCAGGAGTGCTTGCCCTGCGTGCACCTGACCGTGTGCTCTCCCTCGTCGACGACGAAGTCCCACAAGTCGACGATCCGTCTGGATCTCTCACGAACCAATCCCCACCAACTCGTACACCACGACACTCTGCACATCCGTTTCGTCTCGCAGGACGCCGAGCACGAGCCGACCGGCCACATCGAGGATGCGAAGCCTCGTCACCTCCACTCCCTCTGTATATCCGCGAGCGCCTCGCCCCCCGGACAGAGCCTCTCGAACGGGAGCTGGGCCAGCGGGTTCGCGGTCGTTCTCTCCAGAGCATGCATGTCGCGGCCTTCCTCCGCCAGGTAGAGCAGGCCGGTGGCGATCTCGCCCCGGGCCTGAGCTCCTCCCAGGAATTTCAGAGCCTCGACCCGATCCGCAGGCTCGTAGTCCTCGGCGACCTTGCGGAGCCGGATGGCGCTGCCGTCGTGGAGGAGCACGTCGCGAACGCCGCCCTCTGGATAGGCGGCTGTGATCTCGCTCCGCAGCGGAACGAAGTCGGTCGCCACCACCTCGTGGCCGTGTTCCCGGGTATGGACGTAGCTCTTGGTGGAGCCCTCGTGGTCGTTGAAGGTCACGCAGGGCGAGATCACGTCGATGAAGGCGAATCCCCGGTGTGTGAGCCCGGCCTTCATCAGCGGTACGAGCTGCTCCTTGTCGCCGGAGAAGGAGCGAGCCACGAACGAGGCTCCGAGGGTGATCGCGAGTGTGACGGCGTCGATGGGCTGGTGTTCGTTCGCCACACCCCGCTTCGACTTCGACCCGAGGTCGGACGAGGCCGAAAACTGGCCCTTGGTGAGGCCGTAGACACCGTTGTTCTCAAGGATGTAGAGCATGTCGACGTTCCGACGCACCGCGTGGCAGAACTGCCCGAGCCCGATGGAGAGCGAGTCGCCGTCGCCCGACACTCCAACGGTGGTCACGTCCCGGTTGGCGGCGTTGGCTCCCGTGGCCACCGAAGGCATCCGTCCGTGTACCGAGTTGAAGCCGTGAGCCCCTCCCAGAAAGTAGGCCGGGGTCTTCGAGGAGCAGCCGATCCCGGACATCTTGGCGACCCGATGCGGTTCGGTGCCGAGCTCGAAGAAGGCCTGTACGAACGCGGCCGTCACCGAGTCGTGCCCGCAACCCGCGCACAGCGTGGACATGACGCCCTCGTAGTCCCGCATGGTGAGGCCGAGGGCATTCCTCTTCAGCGCCGGATGGCGAGCGACGGGCTTGGCGATATAGCTCATGGCGCCGGGTTCGAGAGTGATGAGGTCTGGAGGGGTTCGGGAGCGATCGGGACGGGGTCCGCCGAGTCCGGAACCGGATCTCCCGACCTCGGAACCGCCTCCCGCGATCCCGAAGGCTCCTTCCGGACGAACTCCTCCACCGCGTCCACCACTGTGTTCCGCGCGAGCGGCTGACCGCCGTAGTCGAGCACTGGGCGGAGCTTCTCGGCGGCGCACCCGGTCTCGAGCAAAAGGAGTGAACGAAGCTGAGCGTCGCGGTTCTGTTCGACGACGAAGAGCAGCTGGCGGGCGTCGATGAAGTCGCTCACCTCGTCCGAAAAAGGAAGTCCGCGCACTCTCATGTAGTCGATCTGATGGCCGCGCGCCTCGAGCACGTCCAGGGCTTCGAGGACCGCCCAGTGACATCCGCCCACGGAGACGATCCCGAAGCGGGCCGTAGAGCTCCGGCCGGCTTCATGGGCGCCCCCGGCGAGTCGGAAATACGGAGCGGGCACGGCGTCCGCAGCGGAATCGACCTTGCGGGCGATGCGGTCGACGACGTCGCGATATGCGTCCGAGTCCTCGGTGTATCCTCCGTAGCGATCGTGGCCGGCGCCCCTGGTGAAGTAGGCCCCCTTGGCGTCGACCCCGGGGAGAGTCCGGTAGGGAATGCCGTCGCCGTCGCTGTCGAGGTAGCGATGGAAGCGGTCCAGTTTTGCGAGCTCCTCCGCATCCAGCACCTTGCCGCGGTCGGGTCGGAAGTCGTCGTCCCAGCCGAGCTCGGGGATCATCCAGTCGTTCATCCCGATGTCGAGATCGCTGACCACGAAGACGGGAGTCTGAAAGCGGTCGGCGAGATCGAAGGCCCGCACCGCAAAGTCGAAGCACTCGGCGGGATCCGCGGGATAGAGGGCGATGTGCCTGGTGTCGCCGTGCGAGGCGTAGGCGCAGAGCAGGAGGTCGCCCTGCTGGGTGCGCGTCGGCATTCCGGTGGACGGCCCGGTGCGCTGGACGTCGAAGAAGACGGCCGGAACCTCGCCGTAGTAGGCGAAGCCGATGAACTCGCTCATCAGCGATATGCCCGGACCGCTGGTTGGAGTGAAGGCGCGGGCCCCCATCCACGATGCGCCGATCACCATGCCCGCCGCCGCCAGCTCGTCCTCCGCCTGGAGGACGAGATAATCGCGCTCGCCCGTCTCCGGATCGACCCGGAAGCGACGGCAGAACGCGGTGAACGCGTCCATGAGCGAGGTGGCCGGCGTGATCGGATACCAGGCTCCGACGGTCGCCCCGGCGTAGAGACAGCCCAGCGCCGCCGCGGTGTTGCCGGTCACTATCACGTGATCCCGGGTGGCGTCGAGTCGTGAAACCCTAATGGGGAGCGGGCAGGGAAGGTGCTCGAGCGCGTGGTCGCGACCGAGCGCGAGGGCCTTGAAGTTGGCCTCGATGAGGTGCGGCTTGGCGCCGAACTTCTCCTCGATCATGCCGTGAACCACCTCGCTCTCGATGTCGAGCAGAGCCACCAGCGCGCCCACGTAGGCGATGTTCTTCATGAGAATGCGCGTTCGCGCGCCCTCGAAATGCTCCAGGCACATGCGGGCGAGCGGGACGCCCAGGAAGGTCGCGTCCTCGCGGAGCAGCCTCGTTTCGAGCGGTCTGGTGGAGTCGTGAAGGATCCAGCCACCCTGCCTTACCTCGGCGATGTCGCGGCTGTAGCTCTCGGGGTTCATGGCGACCGAGATGTCGACCTCCGGGGAGCGCGCCGCGTAGCCGTCTCCGCTCACTCTGATCTCGTACCAGGTCGGCAGCCCCTGGATGTTCGAAGGGAAGATGTTCTTGCCGGAGACCGGAACGCCCACGCGGAAGAGGGCCTGAAGCAGGAGCGAGTTCGCGCTCGCCGAGCCGGTGCCGTTCACGGTGCCGATCTTGATGGCGAAGTCGTTCGGCCGCAGAGGCCCGCCGTTTCTGCTCATGCGCCCGCCCGCTCCGTTGCCAGGGGCCGGGACGATTCCTCAACCGTGTCGGCGCCCGAGAAGGGGTTGATCAGGTCGAACTCCATCATGTCCCATGCGGCTGTCGGACAACGCTCGGCGCAGAGCCCGCAGTGAACGCAGAGATCCTCGTCCTTGACCATGACTCTGCCGGTGTGGGGCAGACCGTCCGAGACGTAGAGGGCCTGTTCGAGGGTCTCGGCAGGCGCCGTCAGACGTGAGCGCAGATCGTCCTCGGCGCCGTTCACCGTGATGGTGAGACAGTGAACCGGGCAGACGTCGACGCAGGCATCGCACTCGATGCAGAGCTTGGCCTGAAAATCGGTCTGGATGTCGCAGTTCAGGCAGCGCTCCACCTCTCGCGCCGTCTCCTTCGGGTCGAAGCCGAGCTCCGCCTCGACGAAGATGTCGGCGAGCCGCTTCTCCAGGTCGGCGTACCGCATCTCGGTCCGGTAGGCCGGATCGTAGTCGTTCGAGTAGCGCCACTCGTGCATCCCCATCTTGGTCGAGACGAGGTTCATGCCGTAGGCGGGCCGGTCGTCCACGAGCGAGAGATCTTCGCAATGGAGATGGATGGAGGCGGCCGCCTGATGGCCGTGTTCGACCGCCCAGATGATGTTTTCGGGTCCCCAGGCGGCATCTCCTCCCACGAAAACGCCTGGTAGCGTGGTCATGAAGGTGGTCCGGTCCACGACCGGCATCTCCCAGTCGTTGAACTCGATCCCGATGTCGCGCTCGATCCAGGGAAAGGCGTTGTCCTGCCCGATGGCGAGGACGACGTCGTCCGCGGGAATGAAGCTCTCGTCGAGCTTGCGGCTAACGAGCCTTCCCTGCTCGTTCTTCTCCCACTCCACGAGATCGAAAACCATGCCGACGAGGCGGCCGTCCTCGGTGACGAAGCGCTGCGGAGAGTGGTTGACCAGGATCTCGACCTCCTCCCCTTCGGCATCTTCCAGCTCCCAGGGCGACGCCTTGAAGTAGGGTCGAGTCTTGCGCGCCATCACCTTGATCTCCGTTCCCCCCAGCCGCTTGGCGCTCCGGCAGCAGTCCATGGCGGTGTTGCCGACGCCGATGACGAGCACTCGCTCGCCCACCGAGTCGATGTGGCCGAAGTGGATCGATTCCAGCCACTCGATGCCGATGTGCACGTTCGCAGCCGCGGCGTCGCGGCCGGGAATGCGCAGCTCCTTGCCCTTGGGAGCGCCGGTTCCTACGAAGACGGCGTCGAAGCCTCCCTCGTCGAGGAGCTCCTTCAGGGACTCGACCCGGTGGTCGTAGAGGATCTCCACACCCATGTCGAGGATCATGTCGATCTCCTCCTCCAGGACGCGCACCGGAAGCCGGAAGGACGGGATGTTGGTGCGCATGAGGCCGCCCGCTTTCGGCAGCGCCTCGAAGATGGTGCACTCGTAACCCATCGGCACGAGGTCGTTCGCGACCGTCAGGGAGGCCGGCCCCGCTCCGATCAGGGCGATCCTGCGGCCGTTCCCGGTCTTCGGGACCTTGGGCAGAAGATCTTCCACATCGCCGCGCAGGTCGGCGGCGACGCGCTTGAGCCGGCAGATGGCCACCGGTTCGTCCTCCACCCGGGTGCGGCGGCACGCCGGTTCGCAAGGTCGATCGCAGGTCCGCCCAAGGATGCCCGGGAAGACGTTGGACTTGCGGTTGAGCATGTACGACTCGGTGTAACGGCCCTCGGCTATCAGGCGGATGTACTCGGGGACGTTGGTGTGAGCCGGACATGCCCACTGGCAGTCGACGACCTTGTGGTAGTATTGCGGGTCGCGCGTATCGGTGGGTCGCATCATGGGCGAACAGGGAAGCGGCCCTGATCCGGGCCGTGGAAGGTGCAGGAGCCGACGTTCCTACTATACATTACTTACATGAAGCGCACATCGAACCCCCTCCGTCATCTCGCCGCCGCCGTAGCCGTGGGCGCGCTCCTCGTCCAGCCGCCGACCGGAGCCGGGAGCGCGGTCTCCGCCCAGGAGCGGGAAGGGGAGGATGTCGTTTCCCACGAGGAGCAGGGCAGACTGCTGCTGACCGTCGCGGGACGATCCACAAGAATCCGCTCGCAGGCGCGCATCCTCGTCGGTGGGGATCTCCGCGTGCGGTTGCCCAGCAGCTTCACGGCGGGTCTGGGGATCTGGGCTTCCACCGCCTCCACCGCCGTGCCGGGCGGGTCCACCGGAGTCGACTACCAAATGGACTTCGCCTACGGCGGCGTGGTTCTCGAGAGGAGTCTCCTCCAAGTGGGCGGTATGGGGATGGGGGCTCGTTTCACCTTCGGGGCGGGAGCCGCTCGCATGTCGCTCCCGAGGGTGTCCGGCTACAGCGCCGCCGACAACTTCGGTGTGGCGGAGGGCGAGGCCGTGATCTCTCGCCAATTGCGGGGAGTCGAACTCAGGGCGCAGCTCGGTTACCGTCTGCCCTTCGGCGTGGAGGATCTTCCTCAGACCGCGGCCGAGCATTTCCAAGGCTTCAGCGCCTCGCTGGGAGTCGCGCTGGGACCCTGGTAGCCGGTCGCCCGGCCCGGGGGGCGGTCGCGTCCGTCGGACCGGCCCGGACCTTGCGTCGTTCTGCGGGGAGAGGTTGTCCACGGAACCGTCCGGGCGGGAGCGCGAGTCGGTCAGGGTCTGGGAAGCGACGCCACGAGCGCTGAGAGCTCGTGGATCGCCACGGTGACCGGGGCTATGCCGGGTGCCGGCGTCCCGTGCAGTTCGTCGATGACCGCCCGGAAGCGCTCGGTCCTGTTCGCCTGGGCCTCCAGCAACTCGCCGACCGACGGTATTTCGTCGGCTTCGGCCGCGCGGTCGCTCGCCCGACCCACCGCGCCGCCCTGCGAAACCGCCCACAGCACAAGCTCGCGATGCGCCCGCATGAGCGTCTCCGACAGGATGCGCGCGGCGCGCTGTTCCCAGCGGTCTTCGCCTGCGGAGGCGAACACCAGGGCCCGCAGCCGCGGGAGGTTGGCGCTCCGCGAAGCCTGGTAGTAGGCGCGTCCGACGGTGAGGACCCCGGCGTCCGCAGCTCGGCTGACGGCGAGTATCTCCAGCAACTGGTCGAGAAAGCGCAGCGTGGTGAGCTCTTCGGCAAACCCGGGCGCCGCGCCCGCCGCCCTCATCTCTCTGACCCGGGCCTCGAAGAACATCTGGTCGTCTCCGGCCAGGATCAGCGAGAAGGAGCCGCGCAGCCGCACCAGCTCCTCGAAGTTGCGATCGACGATCTGTGCAGGGGACTCCTCCCGGTCGAGGTTGGCGAGAATCCAGCGCGTGGTCCGTTCCAGGACGCGGGAGAGGGCGAGGAGCCATCTCTTGACCTCGCGGACTCCCATGCCGGATCCGGTGTCGGCGAGCCGGTCGACGACGGACTGCTGGTCCGAAAGCCGGGACGCCACCAGCCACGCCCTCACCACCTCCGCCTGGCTCGCCCCGGTGTCGCGGGCGACGCGGTTGACGAATGTGGCTCCCATCAGATCGACCACCCTATTGGTGAGCTGACAGGCGACGATCTCGCGACGCAGCCGGTGCCGGTCGAGAAGCTCGTCCCCGACCGCCGCTACGGCCGCTTCGGGGAAGTACGAGAGCAGGTAGCCCCGAGTCGCCGCGTCGTCGATGAGGTCGCCGGCGAGAAGGTCCTCCTTGAGAGCCATCTTCGCATAGGCGAGCAGGACGCAGAGTTCGGGACGCACCAGGCTCTCATCCCGTTCGCGACGCTTGCGCAGAGTGGCGGCGGTGGGCAGGCGCTCCCGCCTGCGGTTCAGGAGACCGCGCTTCTTCAGGGCGAGCATCATCTCCATAAAGTCGTCCGCGCTCTCCTGCGCGCGTAGAAGATCGAGCGAGACGGCGGTGTTCTGGTCGCGGTTGTTGGCGAGCACGAGCTCGGCGACCTCGTCGGTCATCTCCCTGAGAAGCCGGTTGCGCCTGTCCGACGACATCTCGCCGCTCGAGACCGCAGGTGAGAAGAGGATCTTCAGGTTGACCTCGTGATCCGACATGTCGACGCCACCCGAGTTGTCCAGGGCGTCGGTGTTGATCTGCCCGCCGGCCAGCGCGAATTCGACCCGGGCCTTCTGGGTGAAGCCCAGGTTGCCTCCCTCCCCGGCCGCCGTACAGCGCAGCTCGTGGGCGTCGACCCTGACGGCGTCGTTCGAGGGATCGCCCGCATCGGCGTGCGTTTCGTCGCGGGCCTTGACGTAGGTGCCGATACCGCCGTTCCAGAGCAGATCGACGGGTGCGCGCAGCAACATGCGCACGAGAGTCTCGCCGTCCACCACGAGCGGCTCCGAGGCGTCACCGTCGCCGGCGACCCCCAGAGCCCGTCGCGCCTGCGGCCCCAGAGTCACCTCCTTCGCTCCTCTCGGGACGATCATCCCGCCTTCGCTCAGGAGGGAACGGTCGTAATCGTCCCAGTCGGCCGCGCTGGCGAGCTCGAAGAGACGGGCGCGCTCGGCGTAGGAGCTTTCCGGATCGGGGTCGGGGTCGATAATGATGTGACGATGGTCGAAGGCGGCCACCAACTTGGTGGTCCGGGAGAGCAGCATGCCGTTGCCGAAGACGTCGCCGCTCATGTCACCGATGCCGACCACGGTGAAGGGCTCGCTCTGAATGTCCTTGCCGTGTTCGGCGAAGTGGAGCTTCACGCACTCCCAGGCGCCGCGCGCGGTGATGCCGACCGCCTTGTGGTCGTAGCCCTGGGAGCCTCCCGAGGCGAAGGCGTCGTCGAGCCAGAACTCGTAATCCGCCGAGACCTCGTTGGCGAAATCCGAGAAGGTGGCGGTTCCCTTGTCCGCAGCCACCACCAAGTAGGGGTCCGCGCCGTCGTAGGCGACCACCTGGCTAGGGTTCCGCGGCTTGCCGTCGACCAGATTGTCTGTGATGTCGAGCATGCCGCGGATGAGCGTCCGGTACTGATTCTTGCCCTCGGCGAACTGGCGCTCCCAGTCCTCGAGCGGATCGCCGGCGACCACGAATCCTCCCTTGGATCCCGTAGGCACGATCACCGCGTTCTTCACCATCTGGGTCGAAGCCAGACCTAGGATCTCGGTGCGGAAATCCTCCGGACGGTCGCTCCACCTGATCCCGCCGCGCGCCACCGCACCGCCGCGCAGGTGCACTCCTTCCATCCTCGCCGAGTGCACCCACACCTCCATCGCGAGCCCGGTGCCCGAGCGGACCCCCGCGGCGGCGCAGTCGATCTTGAACGAGATGTAGGGGGCTCCTCCGGAGGTGCGGGTCGGCCGAGCGCCGCCGCCGAGGTAGTAGTTGGTACGCAGCGTCGCCGAGATCAGAGCTTCGAGCTGCCGGAGGGCTCGGTCGTCAGCGAGTGCGGTGACGTCGGCGAGAGCGTTCCAGAAGCTGGCCAGAAGCTGGATGCGAGCCTGGTCTCTAGCCTGGGTGGTGAGGACGAGCCGAGGGTCGAAGCGTGCCTCGAAAAGGCGGAAGAGCGTGCTCGCGATGTTGGGATGATGGACCAGCGCGGTCACCAGCGCGTCGCGGCTGGGGATGGACCCAGCCTGGAAGGCGTACTCGATATAGCCTCTCAGTACGTCGACCTCGCGCCAGGCCAGACCGGCGGCGAGCACGAGCCCGTTCAGACGATCGCCGCGCGCCACGCCCGAGTGCACGGCCAGAACGGTGTCCGCGAGCAGATCGCCCCCGTCCGAAATGTCGAGACGGCGGCCGCCGTGGTCCTGCACGGCGAACACGCTGATGGTGGTGGGAGCGACTCCCTTCTCCGCGATCTCGAATGGCTTGACGGCGAGCACCCTGAGGCCGGCGTCCTCGAGAATGGGGACGAACTCGGAGAGAATGATCCCGGCCCGATGTCGATAGACCTTCAGCTCGGTCGCCCCCAGCACGCCCGCGACCGTCTGCGTCTCGTCGTAGTTGTTGATCGCGAATGCCGTCGAGTCACCGTCCGCCAGCATCTTCTCGACGCGGAGGATGTCGTCGACCGCCACCTCGGGGTCGGTCGCGGCCTGATACTCCGCGGCAAAGGAATCGAGATAGTGCTCCGCCATCGCCGCCGCGTCCCGCCCGGACTCGACCCGACGGTGGATGCCGTCCCGGACCCGGTCGGCCCAGGTGCGAATGATCCGGGCGACCTGAAGCTCGAGCCGAGCGGCGTCGTCCGGGTCGGTGCTGCGTTTCGGTGTGGCGATGTAGAAGTGGAGGCGCGCCTGATCCCCTTCGCCCAAAGCGAGGTGGTAGTTGAGGATGCTTCCCCTGAGCTCCTCGACGATCGCTTCCGAGATCCGCTTGCGCACGTCTCCCGAAAACCGGTCCTTGGGCAGAATCACCATCACCGACGCACCTCTGCCCAACGTGTCCCGACGAACCTTGACCTTCACGTCGGCGGTGTCGTACGCGCCGATCACCGTGCGGATGTCGGCCGCGATCTCGTAGGCGGATTCGAGGAAGAGCTCCTCCTTGGGCAGCGTGTTGAAGATCGTGATGATCTCCTTGTAGTCGTGCGTGCCCTCGGCCGCTTCGGAGTCCCTGAGAATGCGCGCGAGCTTGCGCCGCAGGATGGGCAGGGTGTCGGCCTTCTCCGCGTAAGCCCTCGATGTGAAGAGCCCGAGGAAACGATGCTCGCCGGCGACGCGACCGCGATCGTCCAGGATCTTGACGCCGATGTAGTCCATGCGGGCGCGCCGGTGGACCCGAGACTCGGAGTTGGCCTTGTTGATGATGAGGATCGGTCCGCGTTCGGCCAGGTCGCGCAGATCTTCCGGGAGTTCGGCGAGCAACACGGGTTTGGCGAAAGCGGACGCCGAGGTGTCTCGAAGGATGCCCAGACCCGAATCGGGGTCGACCACCACCGCCCTGCCTGCGCCGTCGAGCTCCTGGATCCTATAGCTCCGGTATCCGAGAAACACGAATCCTCCGTCGCGCAACCAGCGCATGAAGTCGATGATCTCGGCTATCTCCTCCTCGCGACCCATCAACCTGCGGCTCCGGTCTATGAGTTCGCGCCCCACGGAGTCCACCCGGGCGATCATCGCCGTGAAGTCGTCCGTGACCGCCACGACTTCGTTGAGACGGCTCTCGATCTCGGCGCGAACGGCCTCGATACGCTCGGGGTCCTCGATGCGGGGGATCTCGCAGTGAACCAGAGATTCGCCCGAACCGCCGGAAGAGATCGATCCGGCCCTGTGGAGCGTGCCCGACGAGTCGCGTTCGATGCCGAGGCGCGGGTAGATGAGGGTGGACACCGGGAGGCCTTCGGAGGTGAGGTATTCCCGGAGGGTGTCGACGATGAAGGGACGTTCGCCTACGTTGGTGCGGATGACCGAGATGTCGGAGCCCCAGCCTTCCTCGTCCGCATGGGCGACGGAGACGTCGACCCGTCCTACTCGCGTCTCACCCAGGAATCGCCACGCGGAGAGGGCCATCCTGGCGAGAGTCTCCGTGCCTCGGCTGTCGAGCCGGGCCGGGGCTCGGTCGTAGAAGACACGAGCGAACTCGGCTATCGGGGCGGAATCGGTCGCGAGATCGGCGAGGCAGTCGCAGACTTCGGGAACCGCCGACGAGAGATCACTGGGTGAGCGGAAAGGCGCGGCCATGATCGTACCCGACTGGGGGGGAGTGCGAAGGCTGTTCCGAATCTAGCGATTGTGGAGACTTGAGCCAAACAGGCGTCAGCGCGGGGCGTCGTCCGGGCGGTCCAGGAGGACGACCAGCCCGCGGGCCGTCTCCAGCCCGTCCTCGTCAACGCTCATGCGGGAGACGAACACCCGAGCCCTGCGTCCCGAGGACGCGGACGTTTCCCGGGGACGGAACTCCACGGCCATGACATCCCGGGGCAGAGCGTAGACGGCTCCGTCGTCGCCCGGCCAATCGGGGTGCGCGAACGTAGCTTCGAGGATGTGCACGTAGGAACCCCGGTACCTCGTTCCGTCCCAGACTATCGTCAGCTCCAGGGCCGGACCGGACTCGAATTCGATCCTCGCACCGCCGACCGCGTAGCTGCCGGCGAGCAGGTCCGCGTCGGCGAGCACCTGAACCGCGGCGGGTCGAGCCGTTTCCCCACCGGCGTCGGAAGCCGG
>LXNJ01001572.1_pt1 | contig 13356 bp, 8 predicted proteins | sample 809081 | NCBI WGS metagenome assembly LXNJ01 (sample SAMN04870510, study PRJNA318959) | sponge metagenome | biome: sponge; feature: marine sponge reef; material: water | host: Petrosia ficiformis | place: Greece: Milos, Mediterranean Sea | collected 2013-05-29 | depth 5-7 m
TAGCCCGCCGCGAATCGGTAGCCCTCGGGCAGTTCTAGGGTGCGCTCTTCAGGCATTCCCCAACTCCTCGCCTAACGCGACGCGATAGCCCCGCGCAAAATCCAATGCCCCCACAGGGTTGCGACCCTCTAGTTGGACTTCCTCCAGCACAAGCCTTCCCATGCCGCAACCGACGCTGAGCTGCTTCTCGCTTAGGGCGATGCCGCCGGGTGCCATGTCGCTTTCGGGTGCGACTCGCGCTTCGCGGATGCGCAACCGCTTGCCTCGAAAGAAGCTATATATGCCCGGCCACGGATCGAAGCCGCGCAGCCTGTTATGGATTGCCGTTGCGGACAAGGACCAGTCTACAAGGCCGTCCTCCTTGCGGATCAGCGGCGCAAACGTCGCCGCTTCCTGATCCTGTGGGATCGGGCGCAGCGTGCCGGCTTGCAAGCCGCGCAGAGTCTCCATCAACAAGTCCGCGCCTTGCGGTGCCAGCCGCCGATTCAGGTCCGATGCGCGCTCTGCCGCCAGGATCTCAGTCGAGCGGGCTAACAGGATATCCCCGGCGTCCATTTGCCGCGAGATCCGCATTGTGGTCACGCCGGTGTGGGTCTCGCCGTTGACAAGCGCCCAATTGACCGGGGCTGCGCCGCGGTACTTCGGCAATAGTGACGAATGTACGTTCACGCACCCGTGGGGCGCAAGGTCGCGAATCCGCTTCGGGATCATCTGGCCGTACCCGACCACGGCGATCACGTCCGGTGCATGGCCGGCGAGACGTTCGAATGCTTCGCCGTCGCGAATTCTCTCAGGCTGATAGACAGGCAAGGCCAGCTCCTCGGCTTTTCGCTTGACCGGCGGGCCGGTGAGTCGGCGGCCTCGCCCGGCCGGACGGTCCGGCTGGGTTACCACTTCGACCACATCGTGATGCCTTGCCAGCAGCGCCAGTGAGGGCACGGCGAATTCCGGCGTGCCGATAAAGATGGCTCGCAACCTAGTCCCACTCGCCCTGCTTGCGCAACGCCCGGATCTTCTTCTTGATCATGCTGCGCTTGAGCGCGCTCAGGTGGCGCAGGAACAACACTCCGTTGAGGTGATCGTACTCGTGGCAGATCACCCTGGCCAGCAGTTCTTCGCCCTCCAGCTCGTCCCGCTCCCCTTCGACGGTGCGATAGAGCGTGCGCACCCTCATCGGGCGGCTGACGTTGCCGTTAAAGCCTGGGATTGACAGGCAGCCCTCGCGGCCGACCTGCGAACCACCCTTGTCCACGATCTCGGGATTGATCAAGACGTGCGGCTGGGCATCTCCCTCTCCGCCCGAACAGTCGATCACGGTCAGGCGCTTGAGCACGCCCACCTGGGGGGCGGCCAACCCTACGCCCTGGGCGTGGTACATGGTCTCGAACATGTCGCTCACCAGCGAGCGGAGTTCCTCGCTGCCGAATTCCTCTTCGGCGACCGGTGCGCAGACTTCCTCTAGCACCGGGTTGCCGTACTTGACGATCTTGCGCAGCATGGTTGCGACGCCACTGCGGCCCTAGATTCATTCTACCGAGCGCTTCGAGCGCCCGGAAGCGTCCCTTGCTCCGCCAAGTCCGCTATTGATTCCCGCCTCCCGCGAGCCCTTGGACCATGAGTCCCTTCCATAGGTTCGGGCGGCCTCGACGCTTGGAAGGAACGCGCTGCACTCCCTAACCGCCGGTTTTGCGTGTTTTTCGGGAATTAACCAGCGAATTGTCCATTTCAGCGGGAAAAATCATTGACAAGAGGCAAGATTGGGCAGAATCTGAGGCCGCTACATGCGGGAGGTTGGTCATGCAACCACGAGTTCTTTCTTCTTCGATTTCCCTGTTGATCCTGCTCCTGGCGATTCCATCACCGGCACAGATCAACACGGGCACAATCCTAGGCACGGTCCGGGATGCCCAAGGAGCGGTGGTTCCCGGTGCCGACATCACCGTCACTCTCAGCGACCTAGGCGTCTCGGTCGTTCTCAGCACCAACGCAGCCGGGGTCTTCCAAGCGGCGGGCCTGAGGCCAGGAGTCTACGAGGTTCGAGCCGAGACGGCAGGCTTCAAGGCTGCGGTCCGGTCCGGCATTCAACTCGCCATCCAGCAGCGGCTCGAGCTCGATTTCACCTTGGAAGTGGGAGCGGTCACAGAAGAGGTTCAGGTCGTCGCAGGCGCCGTGGACATCGAGACGGAAAGCGGCCAGCTGGGAACTGTTATCGAGTCCGACGCAATCGCAGATCTCCCGCTCGACGGGCGGCGCTACTCGGACCTGATCCTGCTCAGTCCGGGCGCAGTTCCCGCGCCGGGAGCGCGGTCCAACCCGCGCGAAGCCAGAATCAATGTCGACGGCAATTTCTCGCTCCAAAACTACTTCGCCCTAAACGGGGTCGACAACAACACGTTCACGACCAACGGGCAAGAGCGGAGCCCCCAGGCGGTCCAGCCTCCTCCCGACGCCCTGCAGTCGTTCAAGATCCAAACACGGACCTACGATGCCGAGTTTGGGTGGAGCCAGGGGGCGGTCATCAATGCCGAGATCAAGTCGGGTGCCAACAACCTGCACGGCTCCGGCTGGTATTTTCTCCGCAACGACAAGCTGAACGCCAACAACTTCTTCAACAACGCTGCGAACATCGAGAGGGGGGCCGAGCGCCGTGGGCAGTACGGGTTCACCATAGGCGGACCCGTCGCGCGCGATCGGACCTTTTTCTTCGCCGACTACCAGCGCACGGACGCCAGCAAGGCCGGCGGCTCCAATGGCACGGTTCCGACCGCTCAGATGAAGCGGGGGATCTTCACTGGGGATCGCGATCTAGAGATCACACGGGACTCGGAAGGACGGCCCCACTATCCGGAGATCGTGCCTTGCGTGGACGAAGTCAATGATGTCCTCAATCTTGCGGCGAACCGAACCGACGGGCGGCCCTGCGCAGACCCTGCCGGCATGGCCTTGGTAGAGCTGTACCCCGAAGCCAACTCGGGGAAGTTCGGCTACCAGTCCGCGCTCGACGTACCCTTGGAGCAGAATTCCTTCGATATCAGGATTGACCACAATGCTTCGGAGAAGGACGTCTTGTACGCGTCCTACAGCTTCCTGCAGACCGACACCATCGTCGAGCAGGGCCCGTTCCCCAATCCGCTGGCGACCGGGGGCTTCACGGCCAACAGCTATGTCCGCGGCCAGCTCCTTGCGGCGACTTGGAATCGGATCTTTAACCCGGCCGTCTTCAACAGCCTGCGATTCGGATTCAATCGCATATATTCGACGTCGGACCCGGTCGCGCCAGAAGGTGACGTCGGACCCGAATACGGACTGAACGGGCTCCCCGGCACGTTCGCTTACGGACTCCCCCCGATCCGCGTTGACGGCTACACGATTCTCGGCACGTCAGAGTGGAGGCCACAGTTCCAGGTGTCCAAGGTCTTTCAGCTGCTGGACAACCTGAGCTGGATCCGGGGGAATCACTCGCTCAAGTTCGGATTCGAGTACAAGCGCGCCCAGAACAACTATTTGGATGTCAGAGCGCCGAACGGCGCCCTGCGCGTTCCCAATTGGTTTGTCGGTGACGGGGTCGCCAACCTGCTAATGGGCAATATTCGGGAGATCCGGTCCACCACCGCGCTCGTGCCCGAAACCTACACAGACGGGGTGATGTTCTACGTTCAGGACGCCGTCAAGGCCAGTTCCAAGCTCACGCTCAACTACGGGGTCAGATACGAGTACTTCACTCCGATGCTGGAAAAGAACGACCTGATGTCCAATTTCGATCCCGACGCAAATGGCGGCAGGGGGGCGTTGATCACGGCCAACCCGGATCTTGGCCAAGTCCCGTGCGATTTCGAATGCGTGCAGCCGGTCCGGGGGGATGGCATTTTCGGAAGGGCCCTGGTCAACCCCGACCGCGACAACTTGGCGCCCCGGTTTGGAGCCGCCTATCGCATTTCGGACAGCACCGTCATCCGAGGCGGCTATGCGATCTTCTATCAGGCGATCGATCGGATCGGCAGTTCCGCCGCGCTATCGCTGAATCCCCCTCAGTTGATTGAATTCCGCGGCTTCAGGGCCACCTCTACGAGACCGTCATCGGCATTGTTGCGCGACCCCTTCCCTGCGGGAACGAACATCTTCAATCCCCAGGCGATCGATCTCCGGAGCCGCAGTTTTGACGGAACGTCTCCTTGGTCACAGCAGTACAGCTTCGGGTTGCAATTCCGGCTGCAGGAGAACTATCTGATGAACCTCTCGTATGTCGGTGGAGACTCGAACCGGATCCGCAAGCTCCAGCCCCTGAACCAGGGTTACATTCATCCGGACGGGCAGGTGTCGCGCCCCTTCCCGGACTGGCAGCGGTTGAGCGATCACTTGGCCAGCAACGGCAACGCGAACTACAACGCCCTGCAGGTGAGCCTGCGGCGCGCGATGAGCGGTGGCTTGGCCTTCAACGTCAACTACACCTGGAGCAAGGCGCTGGGAGACACGCAGGACAATCTCTCGGGCGGAGCGTCCGCCAACCTGGTCCGGCCCCAGAACGCCTATGACCTGCAAGCCGACTATGGACGCTTGGTCTTCGACCAAAACCACCGGTTCGTCATGAACTGGACGTGGCAAATCCCGTTCGCGAGCTCCGGTTCCGCGCGTCACGTCTTGGGTGGCTGGCAGTTCAACGGCATCTGGAGTTCCACTTCCGGCACCCCGATCGGGATCAGAGGCCCCGACAACAGCGACACGGACAGCCAGAACGCTCGCGCAGACTGTATCAGCGACCCGCAGAGGCTCGGGACGGTCGAGCGCTACTTCAACACCGAGGCTTTTGCGCCGGCTCAGTTCGGGACATTCGGCAACTGCGGAGTGGCCGTCATGAGCGGCTGGCCGCATCACAACTTCGACCTCTCGCTGTTCAAGAATTTCGGTCTCAGCGAAGACGCCAAACTACAGATCCGGTGGGAGTTCTTCAACGCGTTCAACACGCCTCAGTTCGACAATCCGCAAAACAGCGTGACCAGCGGGCGGTTCGGCAGGACTACCCGGGTCTCGGACCCCTCGAGGGAAGGACGTGTGATTCAGTTCGGGTTGAAATTCATTTTCTAGGCGGCTTCCCAGCCGGAGGGGACGGAATCGAGGCCTGCCCGCCGGCCAGCCTGCGAGCGCGCTCGCGGCGCTCGCAACGGGGCTAGGTTGTGTATACTCTCGGGGCGTTTCAAGATGCCGAACGAGCAAGCGTCCGAGGGCGATTCCGGGGCTGGCCTGATCCGCGGCTTGGGCCTGAAGGAAGCCGTCTCGGCCAACGTGGTCGAGATGCTGGGCATCGGCCCCTTCATCACCATCCCGATCTTGATTGCATCCATGGGCGGACCCCACGCCATGCTGGGGTGGCTCTTGGGGGCAGCCCTAGCCATCTGCGATGGCTTGGTGTGGGCCGAGTTGGGAGCCGCGATGCCGGGAGCGGGTGGCTCCTACGTCTACCTGAGGGAAGCCTACGGCCCCAACAAGATGGGCCGCTTGATGTCCTTCCTGTTCGTCTGGATGATCTTCTTCACCGCTCCGCTCTCGGTGGCGACCGGAGCCGTAGGGTTTGCCCAGTACGCCCAGTATCTGGGGCCTGAGATCTCCCCTCTGGCCACGCAGTTCATCGCGGTAGGGCTCTGCCTGCTCATCACCTTCGCGCTTTACCGCGGAATTCGCACCATCGGCCGGCTCTCGTTCATCCTCATGCTGATCGCCATCGGAACGATTCTGTGGGTAATCGTCTCGGGCCTCGGCAATATCCGGGCCGACTTGCTGTTTGACATCCCGGAGGGATCCTTCTCTTGGTCTTGGAGCTTCGTTTCAGGCCTCGGGGGCGCCGCGCTGATCGGCATCTACGGGTACGGCGGCTACAACAATATCTGTTTCTTGGGAGGCGAGGTCAGGAATCCAAGCCGCAACATTCCGTTCGCTGTCATCGCCTCGATCGCCATCGTGGCACTGCTCTATATCTTCTTGAACACCACGATTCTCGGCGTGATGCCCTGGCAAGACGCGATGGCTTCCCAACATGTGGTGTCCGACTTCATGGAAGTCATCTATGGATCTTGGGCGGCCCAAGTTCTGACCTACCTTGTCTTGGGCGCTTCGGCCGCCTCGGTCTTCGCCCTGCTGCTGGGCTATTCCCGAATCCCCTATGCCGCCGCCAAGGACGGGAGATTCTTTTCTGTATTCGCCAAGCTGCATCCGCGCAAGCGGTTTCCGAATGTCTCGCTGGTGACGTTGGGGTTGGCCTCGACGGTCTTTTGTTTCTTTGAACTGGGGAACATCATTCAGGCTTTGATCGTCATTCAGATCATCATCCAGGTGCTGGGCCAGATCGTTGCCGTGACTCTGATTCGGAAGTACCGGCCCGACATCCGCCGGCCCTTCCAGATGTGGGGGTATCCGGTTCCGAGTCTGGTCGCCCTGATCCTCTGGCTCCTCGTGCTGGTTTCGGCAGGGGCCACCATCGTCGGTCTGGGACTGTTGGTACTAGCCTGTGGGATCGGCCTGTACATGTTCAGAGCCCGTCTTGTCGGCGAGTGGCCGTTCGGCCAGCCGATTGGCGGATCGTAAGCTGCTGTCCCGCCGCCACGCCATCCAAGACGGAGGTCCGGCCGGTCGGCCAACGGACTTGGACGGAGTCGGCTCGCGCATGGCTGCCCAGTCCGAAATGGAGCACGAGCTCGCTCTGCGAGAGATAACTTCCGCCGCTGTGAACTTCCCGCACTTGCAACAGATCTCCGGTCCGCACGGTGACTTGGGCGCCTAAAGCTAGACGGTTCCCGCCTGTACCGACTAGACGGACGCGCAGGTACTGGTTGCCGTCACTGCTCCGATTCCAGAACAGCGCGGGACTGGAGTCGAGATTGCTCAGGACCAGGTCCAACCTCCCATCGCCATCGAAGTCGGCCGCGGCCGCTCCTCGGCTGGATTGCTCGTGCTCGAGCTGCAAGAGGCCAGGCTGTTCCTGGAACCGACCGTTTCGCAGGTTCCGAAAGAGAAGGCTCTGCTGGCGATAGGGCCCGACCGACGACCGCTCTAGTTCGTCGACGCCGGGAAAAACGTGGCCGTTGGCCACGAAAATGTCCAGCCAGCCATCATTGTCGGCATCCAAGAACATGGTTCCCCAGCCGACGAAGGGAAGCGTGGGGCGGTCCAAGCCCGCCCCAGAGGTGACATCCGAAAAGTTCAGCCCGCCCTCGTTGCGGTAGAGCGTGTTGTAATCCTCGGAAAAGTGTGTGACGTACAGCGCGAGGCGGCCCTGGTTGAGAAAATCGCCTGTAGCGACTCCCATCCCCGCCTGCTCGACTCCGTCGGCATTGTATGCGACGCCCGCAAGGAGGCCGATCTCCTCGAACTCCGCGTTGCCCATATTTCTGTAGAGAAGGTTGGGCGTTGAATCGTTGGCCACGAAGAGATCGGGCAGGGCATCGTCGTCCAGGTGCGCGAACAGCGCCCCGAGGCCGAAGTAAGCTCGCGGGTCGTCAAGCCCGCTGGCGCCGCTCTGCTCTTCGAAGGTGCCGTCGCCGCGGTTCAAGAAGAACGAATCCCCGGCACCCTTCAGCCCTTGGGGGCCGCACATCACCGAGAGACCCAGATACTTGCAACCCAGACCGGACCGGCCCATCGAACCGAAGGCCGGGCTGCCCGGTTCGGGCAGGTTGCCTGGGTCCAGCTCAATGTAGTTGGCCACGAAGAGATCGAGGTCGCCATCGAGATCGACATCGGACCAAGCCGAACCAGTCGACCAGCGGGTATCGCTCACTCCCGCCTGTTCGGTGACGTCTTGGAACGTTCCATCGCCCAGATTGCGCAGGAGCTGGTTGGGACCGTACGCAGTGATGTAGAGGTCGGGCAGCCCGTCTGCGTCATAGTCCGTGACCGAGCAACCCATGCCCCAGTAGCCGTTTCCGCCGGCGCGCGCCTCGCTGGTGCTCTCGGCGAAGCGGCCACCGCCCAGGTTTCGGAACAGGGCGTGTTGCAATGTCGAGGGTTCGCTCTTCTGGAAATCCTCCACCCTCCCGCCGTTGACGAACAGCAAATCCGGCCAGCCATCCGAATCAAAGTCGATGACGCAGACTCCGGCGGGAATCGCTTCGACAATGTAGCGCTTCTTGTGATCGCCGCTTGTCACGCGGAAGCCGCTCAATCCGGCTGCTTCCGCTGATTCGACGAACCGCGGCTGCGACCGAGCTCGGTCCAGTGAAGAGGGCACGAAATGCATCCCCAGTCCGACAAGGGCAAGGAACCAGAGCCCCGACATGCGCCCCATCGCGATCACGTTATTCGAAGCCGAGCGCCGCTTGCCGCCCCGCTTGGATACGGCGATCCTGAAATCTCGCATCTGGGTTCTCGACCACTGTGCGGCGCCAAGCGCGGGACTTGCCCGATCGCCGTCTGAAACCACCTCGCTGTCCCCTGCAGCCCCCTGGCTGCTGATTTCGGCAACTCATCGACATCAAGCCCGAAGCGAAACCAATGCTGAGACCGCTCAGACACCAAGCCGTGGTCTTCGCGAGAGTGTCCATCCGTCTCCGCGTCAGGCGCTTCTACCGCTGTTCAGAGCCACGCGGCCAGCCTCGGCCGCAGGTCGGAGAATCAGCCAATTCCCGAACTGCCGACGACTTCCGGGCATGCCATGAACTACCGACCCTGGCTACGGTCCCGTTCAGTATAGGGACACCGTCGAGCGACTGGTGCGGCAAATGGAACTGCGTGACTTGAGGCAGCGCCTCGATGTGAGCCCGCAGCAGGAGAGGAGTGTTCACCGCTGACAGCGTCCCATCGCGCGGAGCGAGTCCAACAGCGGCGGGATCGGATTCGGGCCGCGTGCTCAGACGGCCGAAGCGACAGAGCGGGGACGGTCGCCGCAAACGCCCGCCACTGAAATTCGGAATCGAAGGATGTCGTAGACTGATCTCGGTATGGCTCATCCGGGCAAGGGCCGCCAAGCAAAGGCGTTGAACAGGCCCTGCTGCAAGTCTCGTACAGGTTTCGTCGTCCGGACTTGCTCGATCTGGTTCTTGTTGCTCGCAATCGCGCAATCGCTGCCCGCAGCGCCCGAGCCTCAGGTGCCAGCCGCGGCCGTGGGCGAATTCAGCCGCGCCTTGGAATACTTTCGCGCCGGAAGCTACGGGGAAGCCCTACAGGTCGTCGAACCACTTGGAAGCCGTCACCCGGATGTCGCGGAGATCCAACATCTGCTGGCAATTATTCTCGATTTGAATCGGCGACCGGAAGAGGCCAACAGGCACTTTCAGCGGGCGGTGGAACTGCAGCCTAGTTCTGTTGTGCTGCGGACGAACCTCGGTGCCAGCCTGATGCGCCTCGGACGCGCCTCAGAGGCCGCCGAGCAATTCCGCGAGGCTCTGGATCTGGAGCCGAATCATCCCACGGCAAGCTTCAATCTGGGCACCATACTCTTGCAGCAAGGCGACCCTGAGCAAGCCCTCCCTTGGTTGGGAAAGGCATTTGCTGTTCAACCGGACGTTTATCAGAACGCCTACCAACTCGCCTACTGCCACTTCCTGCTGGGGATGTACGAAGAGGCCGAGTCGGTTATGGGCAAGCTGGCAGACTCAGCGACATCTCGGGCGGAAGTGCGCCTATTGGGTGCCCTAACCGAGCGCGCCTTGGGGCGCGCTGACCGGACTCAGGAGGTCCTGCGCGAGATCAATCCGTCCCTGAACGACGAGCCACAGTTGCGATTCCAGGTCGCGATGCTGCTCTTGAGCCAGGATCTGCTCGAACCCTCCGAGCAACTGCTCCGGGCAGTGACGCAGGATCTGCCCCAATCCTATCCGGCCCATCTCAACTTGGCGCTCGCCCAAAAGAGGCTGGACTACTTGCCCGAAGCCACCAAGACGGCGCGCACGGCTCTCGCCTTGGAGGAAACTGCGGAGATCCACTTGCTTCTGGCGGACCTGCTGGAGGCCCAGGGCAAACCAGTCGAAGCATTAGCTCATTTCCAGCAGGCCGTGACGCTCGACCCGACGTCGGCCAACTACTTTGCATTGGGCTATGAATTCCTGGCCCACTGGAACTGGGAGGAGGCGGCACAAGTGTTCGCGGCAGGTCTCGAGCGCGAGCCCGACTCGTGGCATCTCTGGATCGGCTCGGGCGCTGCCGCACTCGGCCTGACACGGTACGAAGAGGCGACGCAAGCCTTCTTGAAGGCTGTCGCGTTGAAGCCAGAGGAGTTAATGGGCTATCACCTGCTCGCGCAAGCATTCGACCGGTCCGACAAGGCATTCGATGACGCCTTGCTCTCTTTCCGAGAACTGTTGGAGCGGGACTCATCGAATCCATGGGCTCGCTATTTCGAAGCGCTGGCGACGTTTCGCGAGGGATCCCGCTCAGCGGACTCGAGCCTAGTCGCGGCCAGGATCGAAACGTTGACGCAGCTCACTCGAGGGGACTCCGGTTTTCTCGAAGCGCTATTGCTGCTCAGCGAGATCCAGTTCGAGCTCCGCAACTGGGCACAGACGGTGGAGGCGCTCCAGCGAGCCATCCGGCTCGACCCGAATCATGTGTCGGCCCACTACCGGTTGGGACTTGCGCTTCAGAGGTCGGGCCAGTCACGGCAGGCGCGAGAAATCCTGCAGCGCTACCAGGCGCTAAAGGCCCGGGAGGATCAGACGGTCGGGGAGAGAGTCGCGGCGACCACGCGGTTCATCGTGGGGCTGAAGCGAGATGACGGATCCCGCTAACGCCGAGGTGCTGGTCTGCGCAGGCGAGTTTTTCACAGACTTCATCTTCTTCGATCTGGACTCGCTGCCCAGACTGGGCCAGGAAACCAAGACCGGCAACTTCGCAAGCTCTCTGGGTGGCGGCGCCGCAATCACCGCCGTTGCAGCGTCCCTCCTCGGGCGCAGTGCCGAGCTGGTGACAGTTTGGGGCGATTCCTCGCTGGATGCCGAGGCCCGCAGGCGTCTGGACAAGGCTGGCGTCTCTTGGTTGGGATCCCGGATCATACCGACCGAGATGTCGGGCCTGTCGGTTGCGGTCTCTACGCGGGAGGATCGGTATTTCCTAACCCACCCAGGTGTCAACGACGCGGTAGAAGCGCACCTGCTAAGCGCCGAGACCCTCGAGTTCATAAACCTTGCCGGGCATCTCCATTTCGCTCTGACCCCGAGCCGGTGGGAAACGTTCCGCAACGCAATAAAGCGGATCAAGAAGAACGGAACGACCGTGTCTTGGGACTTGGGTTGGGATCCCGAGGCTGGCATGTCGCGAGGCTTCCGAGACCTGTGCTTGGAGCTGGATGTACTCTTCCTCAATGAGATGGAGGCTTGCAAGTACTCCGGATCATCGTCTGCCGAAGACGCCTTGGAGTACTTTCAGCATGCGCGCAACACTGTAGTCATCAAGCAGGGCGCGGCTGGCGCAATCGCGTCGCGCAGCGCGAACGCGCCGGTTCACGTCGAAGGAATTGACGTCGAGGCGATTGAGAGTACTGGAGCCGGGGACGCCTTTGATGGGGGATTCCTGCATGCTTGGATGGCGGGACGCGACTTGGAAGAGGCGCTCCGGTGGGGAAACATCTGCGGCGGGTTGTCGACCCGTTTGCCGGGAGGGGTGCAAGCCTTGCCAGATCGCGCGGAATTTGACCAGCGACTCGCCCGCCTCGCTAGCGAGCGAACCGCCGGGAGGCGGCTCGGATGAAGCTGACGATCATTGGAGGTGCGGGGGTTCGCGTACCGCTTGTCACCAACGGCCTGTTTCGCGACGAGACCGCCATAACCGTCGACGAGCTATCCCTGTTCGACGCCGATCCGCATCGCGGGACGATCATCGCCCGGATCGCGGAAGCCATGGCGAGCAGGGCCGGCGGGTCCCTGCGGGTGTCGCAGCCTCGGACGCTCGAAGAGGCGCTGGAAGGGGCTTCTTTCGTCCTGTCGAGCATTCGAGTGGGAGGGATTGGGGGCCGGGTCCAAGACGAGCGGATCGCGCTGGAGCATGGATTGCCTGGCCAAGAGACGGTCGGGCCCGGCGGGTTCGCCCTCGCTCTGCGCACGATCCCCATCTTGGTGGATTACGCCCGCAGGGTGGCCGAGCTTGCCCCTCAAGCTTGGATGATCAACTTCACGAATCCCGTCGGCATAATGGCCGAGGCCTTCATCCGTGAAGGGGTCAGCGCTAGGTGCATCGGTGTCTGCGACACCCCTCGAGAGCAATTCCTGCATGTCTCCGACGCCCTCGGCATCCCGCTTGAGACGGCGTCCTTCGACTACTTCGGCCTGAATCACTTGGGCTGGATCCGGTCCGTCCTCGTGGATGGGCACGATGTCCTGCCCGAACTGCTGGCATTGGATGAGGCGCTCGACAATGCCTATCCCGCCCCCTTGTTTTCGAAATCCTTCCTTAGGTCACTGGGGCTGCTGCCAACGGAGTATCTGTACTATTACTACTCGACTCACGAGGCCTACCTCAGGACGGCGGCCGCGGGGAATACCCGCGGCGGCCTGATCCAAGAACTCGAGAGCCGCCTCATGCGGTCGGTGGCCGAGGCCGGCCCTGACGATATTGAGATCCTAGAGGCCTACGATCTCTACCTCGCGAGTCGCAATGCCTCCTACATGGCGATCGAGACGGGAGAATCGTTCGGGATAGGCGCGATCGAAGCGGCACGAGACAGGCTTTACCAAAGTGCAGCCGGCTACGAGCGGATCGCCCTAGACGTGATCAGCGCGATCCACAACAACGATCCCAGGGTGATGCCGGTAGATGTCGCGAATCAGGGGGCGATACAGGATCTCGATTCAGAAACTGCGGTGGAAGTGCCTTGCGCGATTGATTCCAATGGCGCGAGGCCGATGGCTGCCGGACGCCTTCCCGAGCAGGTTCGGGAGTTGTTTTTGCAAGTCAAGGAATTCGAGCGCCTCACCGTGGATGCCGCGCAACAAGGCTCGCGATCGCTCGCCATCGAAGCCTTAACCGCCAATCCGTTGGTCAAACAACGAGAGTTGGCGGAGCGGCTAGTGGACGCATACCGGAGCGCCCACTCTCACTGGCTGGGCTATCTGAGTTAGATGCGAGCAGATCAGGTCCCGCTGGACCCGCTGGCAAGAGCGAAGCCTAGTCCGGAAACTTCTGAATGTTTCCAGCCTCCGTGATGGATTGCTAGCCTGCTTGGCCCTACACTGAAGCAGCCGCCCAATGAGAGATGACTCACGCTTGAATCATCAAGGAGTGCACGATGCGACTTCGGCTTCGGGTCCTCGACCCGGTCTTTCCGGTCTTGCTAGCCGTTCTGGTTCTAGTCGTTTGGGTCCCTTCTGCGGTCGCCCAGTCCGGGCTCGTGTTGGACCGAGTCCTGACACTTGCCGAGTCTAGGACCGGACCTCGCTC